>Ga0082207_1000896_pt1 | contig 15425 bp, 13 predicted proteins | sample LakMenEpi10Aug09_FD_71540 | JGI IMG/M metagenome (GOLD analysis project Ga0082207, IMG submission 71540)
GATCGTCAATAAGACTAGGGCGAAGCGGGCCTTGTTGTCAATCGCACTCAACCCTCATTACTGCTCGTGCGGACTCGAATTTGACCATCGGGACGTGCGGACGATTTCTTGGATTGGTTCGACGCAGTGCGGCTCCTCGCACATCCGTGAATCGATCGACAGCCATCACCCCCATGGGTCAATTTGTACGCGCAAAGTTTGGGTAGGCGAACGCATCGCACGTCGGCAACCGCAGAGATGCACTCCTCCCTGCCCCATTGCGGCGCACTGCTTGACAGACCAGCTTGGCCAATCCTGCTAATTGGCTAGCGAGCACCCGTTTCCCCGCACTGTTCCTCTGTCCAGCTCTTCCAGTAGATGGCCTTCCCGAGACCTCGTTGCTGTATGCGTCCGTGTCTTTCGAAGAAAAAAGCCTCCAGGAAGTGTTCCTTGGAGGCCTTTATCGAAGCGATTGGTGGAGCTGGGGGGAATTGAACCCCCGTCCGTAAGCCATTCCCGCGCAGTTCTACATGTGTAGCCGTCTGATTTGAGTCTCGCTCCTTGAGCCGCGCAGCGGCACGCTGCTCAAGACGCCAGCACCCTTGAATCTCGCCGCCCCCGAAGGTGCACCGGTGGCAGCCAGCCTATGTGAATTCCCTTGCAACCAGGACAGCTTGCGCCACCCTGGCCCGGCCCATAGGCCAACCGTTGCAAGGCTCACCGGTGTTTAAGCGGCGAGTGCGAAACGTTCGTCGTTTGCAGTTACTTTGTTTTCTGCGGTTTTACGAGGTGACAGAACCTCGACATGCCCTGCTGCGTGTCCGAACCCACGTCGAAACCGGTGCAGCCCCGTATTCGCGATTCTACGCCCCCGAAGCTTGGCGCACGATGGACTTCGCTCAGTCGCGATGCATGGCACGCGCCTGCACCCAGGCCCACACGTCGGCGGCACCGTGCACGATGGCATCTGCCCCCCACTCTTCGATGGGCGCCGCCGCCCCCAAGTAGCCCCATGCCGCGGCCAGGGTGCGCATGCCGGCGGCTTGGCCGGCTTGGATGTCACGCAGGTCGTCGCCCACGTACAGGCAGTGGGTGGGGTCGGTACCCAGCATGCGTGCGGCTTCCAGCAAGGGCTGAGGGTGTGGCTTGGCGTGTGGCGTGGTGTCGCCGTACACATTCACCGCGGAATGCAGGTGCAGTTGCAGGCCCTCAATGACAGGCTTGCCGAAACGCGAGTTCTTGTTGGTGACGATGCCCCAGGGCAGGCCGCGAGTGCGCAGCTGCTGCAGCAGTGGGGGCACATGGTCGAACACGCGCGTTTCCTGCAACAGGCGCTGCTGGTAGCGCTCGAAGAATTCATCGCGCAGGGCTTCGAATTGTTCGTGGCCGGGAAGCACCTCAAACGCTACACCCATCATGCCGCGTGCTCCGGCACCCACCATGCGGCGCAACTCTGCAAACGGCATCGGCGGCAAGCCGCGCGCGGCGCGCATGTCGTTGGCGGTGCCGGCCAGGTCGGGCGCGCTGTCGATGAGGGTGCCGTCGAGGTCGAAGAGGACGGCGCGGATGGGGGGCTTGGGCAGCGCGGGGGGCATGTCGGGATTGTCCCACTGAGGTGTGGTCCATCAAGGGGATGGCGATGCGGCAATGACCGGCTCACACTGCTGCGAGATGAGCGCGTCTTGTTGGGTGAGCTGAGTCGAATGAAGGAATGCTTGATGACAGATCAATTTTGGTGCAATATGACATCATTTTTGATGACACTTCGGAGACCAGTCGGAGACGATATGAGAACCACGGTGACGATTGACGACGACCTTTACGAGCGTGCCTTATCGGTGGCCGACCCGGACATGGACAAGGCAGACCTGTTCCGCGAAGCCATCAAGACATTCGTGCGGGTTCAAACGGGCAGACGTTTGATCGCGCTCGGCGGCAAGGCGCCCACGATGCCGGACATCCCGCGGCGGCGCGGAGTGGCGCGCCGATGAAGCTCGTGTTGGCGGACACCTCGATTTGGGTGGACCACTTTCGCAAGTCCAACGCAGGGCTGAGAACACTGATTGAATTGGACGCGCTGGCCACGCACCCTTTCGTCATCGGCGAACTGGCCTGCGTCACACTACCGCAGCGGCTTCAGACCCTGACTGACATGCGCCTGCTGCAGCACGTAAAGCAGGCCACCGCAGACGAAGCGATCGCGTTCATCGAGCGCGAGAAGCTGTACGGCAAGGGCTGCGGTTGGGTGGACATCTTGCTGCTGACCTCGACCCTGTTGACGCCAGGGGCCCTGCTGTGGACCTATGACCAGCGACTGGAGAGCCTGGCCGAACAGTTTGGTGTCCTGTACAGGCCGGTGCTGCATTGAGTCAGGGACTCACCCCGGCTTTCGGCACGCCACCAGGTAGTTCACGCTGGTGTCAGCTGAAAGCCAATAGCGCTTGGTCAGCGGGTTGTATTCCATGCCCTTCATGCCTTGCGGGGCGAGGCCTGCGTCACGCGCCCAGCGGGTGAGTTCGCTGGGGCGGATGAACTTGGCGTATTCATGCGTGCCCTTGGGCAGCAGCTTGAGCACGTATTCCGCGCCCACGATGGCGAACAGGAAGCTCTTGGGATTGCGGTTGAGCGTGGAGAAGAACACCCAGCCGCCAGGCTTGGCCAATTGCGTGCAGGCCTGCACCACGGACGCGGGGTCGGGCACGTGCTCCAGCATCTCCATGCAGGTGACCACGTCGAAGGCACCAGGCTGCTCAGCGGCCAGGGCTTCGGCGGCCACTTCGCGGTACTGGACGTTCTGGACGCCGGCTTCCATCGCATGAAGTTGCGCCACGCGCAGAGGCTTCAAGGCGAGGTCAATGCCCGTGACGTGCGCAGCACCTTTGCGGGCCATGGCTTCGGCCAGGATGCCGCCACCGCAACCCACGTCCAGCACCTGCTTGCCTGCCACCCCGGCCAGGGCATCGATCCACTCCAGCCGCAGCGGATTGATCTGATGCAGTGGGCGGAATTCGCTTTCCGGGTCCCACCAACGGTGGGCCAAGTCACTGAATTTGGCGAGTTCTTGGGGATCGGCGTTGAGCATCATGACATTGTCCCATCGGCTGAAAGAGGGTGCCTCCCGGGGGGCGATCACTCGGGCGTTTGCGAGGCCCAATGAAAAAAGCCCCGGCATCTCTGCCGAGGCTTTCATCTGGGAGGGAAGAGGCGCGAGGCCTCATCCCATCAGCGCCTGCGCGTACCGACCACTTCGATTTCCACGCGACGGTTCTTCGCGCGGCCTTCAGAAGTCTTGTTGTCGGCCACGGGCTGCTTCTCGCCCTTGCCTTCGGTGTAGATGCGGTTCTTCTCGATGCCCTTGCTCACCAAGTAGGCCTTGATGGCTTCAGCGCGGCGAACCGACAGCTTCTGGTTGTAGGCATCGGCGCCCACCGAGTCGGTGTGGCCGACCGCGATGATCACTTCCAGCGCGATGGCGCCGGTCTTGCTCACCAGGTCGTCCAGCTTGGCCTTGGCTTCCTTCTTGACGACTGCCTTGTCGAAGTCGAAGAAGGCGTCAGAGGCGTAGGTGACCTTCTCGCTCACGGGCGCGGCCGGGGCCGGGGCGGGCGGCTTGGCGGCCGGAGCCGGTGCGGGCCGCGGGGCCGGAGCCGGTGCCGGAGCCGGTGCCGGTGCGGGGGCGGGAGCAGGCTTCACTTCGCCGTCGCAGCCAGGCGCTGCCGTGGCGGGCGTCCAGAAAGCGTCGCGCCAGCAGAGTTGGCCAGTGCCGTTGCGCCAAGGGGTTCCGTCGGTACCGCGCCAGTTGTCAACAGCCTTGGGGGCCGCAGCGGCGTGACCGGCAGCCGTGGAAGCCATCGGAGCCACCAGAGCCGCCGTGGCAAACAGCGCCGCAAGCGTCGTCATCTTTTTCATCAAATCTCCTCTAGAGCTAAGCCGCAGGAACCCCTGCCGTGAAACGAATTGCTTTCCACGCAGAGGATACCAACGGTTACCCCCTGCGACAGATTTATTCTGCCATCAGGGAATTGATTGGGCGCTTGCAGGCTCGGCACAGCCTTGCTCCTGCACAGTCCCCCAGGGTGTTTGTTGCAACAGCGCCACACACCCCCCAACCTTAGAATGTTGGATTGGTCTTCTAGCGGCGTTCCCCCATGACATCTTTCGCCAAGGAAACACTGCCCATCAGCCTCGAAGAGGAGATGCGGCGTTCCTACCTCGACTACGCCATGAGCGTGATCGTGGGACGCGCTCTGCCCGATGCGCGTGATGGCCTCAAGCCCGTTCACCGCCGCGTGCTGTACGCGATGAACGAGCTCAACAACGACTGGAACCGCCCTTACAAGAAGAGCGCCCGTATCGTGGGCGATGTGATCGGCAAGTACCACCCCCACGGCGACACCGCGGTGTACGACACCATCGTGCGCATGGCGCAGGACTTCTCCCTGCGGCACATGCTGGTGGACGGCCAGGGCAACTTCGGCAGCGTGGACGGCGACAACGCCGCGGCCATGCGCTACACCGAAATCCGCCTGTCGAAGATCGCCCATGAGATGTTGGCCGACATCGACAAGGAAACCGTCGACTTCGCGCCCAACTATGACGGATCGGAGAAAGAGCCCACGGTGCTGCCCGCGCGGCTGCCCAACCTTCTGGTCAACGGCAGCGCCGGCATTGCGGTGGGCATGGCCACCAATATTCCGCCACACAACCTCAACGAGGTGGTGGATGCCTGCCTGTACCTGCTGAAGAACGAAGCCGCCTCGATCGACGAGTTGATGGAGATCGTGCCGGCGCCCGATTTCCCCACGGCCGGCATCATCTATGGCTTGAACGGCGTGCGTGAGGGTTACCGCACCGGCCGCGGCAAGGTGGTGATGCGCGCCAAGACGCACTTCGAAGACATCGACCGTGGCCAACGCCAGGCCATCATCGTTGACGAGATCCCCTACCAGGTGAACAAGAAGAGCCTGCTGGAGCGCATGGCCGAACTGGTGCGTGAAAAGAAGCTTGAAGGCATCAGCCACATCCAGGACGAGTCCGACAAGTCGGGCATGCGGGTGGTGATTGAGCTGAAACGAGGTGAAGTGCCTGAGGTGGTGCTGAACAACCTGTACAAGCAGACGCAACTTCAGGACAGCTTCGGCATCAATATGGTGGCCCTGGTGGACGGCCAGCCCAAGCTGTGCAACCTCAAGGACCTGCTGCAGATCTTCCTGGAGCACCGCCGCGAGGTGGTCACCCGTCGCACGGTCTTCGAACTGCGTAAGGCGCGCGAGCGCGGTCATGTGCTGGAAGGCCTGGCGGTGGCCCTGGCCAACATCGACGAATTCATCGAGACCATCAAGACCAGCCCCACCCCGCCGGCCGCGAAGGCCGCGCTGATGGGCAAGAGCTGGGATTCCTCGTTGGTACGCGAAATGTTGGCGCGCGCCGAAAGCGATACCCCGGGTGGCCGCGAGGCCTACCGTCCCGAGGGCCTGCCGCGTTCGTATGGCCTTCAGCCGGATGGCCTGTACCGCTTGAGCGACGACCAGGCCCAGGAGATTTTGCAGATGCGCCTGCAACGCCTGACCGGCCTGGAGCAGGACAAGGTGATCGGCGAGTACAAGGACGTGATGGCGCAGATCGCCGATCTGCTGGACATCCTGGCCAAGTCCGATCGTGTGACCTTCATCATCTCCGAGGAACTGACCGCGCTGAAACAGGAGTTCGGCCAGACCAAGGTGGGCGCGCGCCGCAGCGTGATCGAGCACAACGTGCAGGAACTGGGCACGGAAGACCTGATCACGCCCACCGACATGGTGGTCACACTCAGCCACGGTGGCTACATCAAGAGCCAGCCCTTGAGCGAGTACCGCGCGCAACGGCGTGGCGGCCGCGGCAAGCAGGCCACCGCGACCAAGGAAGATGATTGGGTCGACCAACTCTTCATCGCCAACACGCACGACTGGATGCTTTGCTTCAGCAACCGCGGCCGTGTCTACTGGCTGAAGGTGTGGGAAGTGCCGCAGGGCGGACGCGCCAGCCGCGGCAAGCCCATCGTGAACATGTTCCCGCTGGCCGACGGCGAGAAGGTGACGGTGGTGCTGCCACTGACCGGCGAATTCCGCTCCTTCCCCGGCGACCACTACGTGTTCATGTGCACGGCGCTGGGCACGGTTAAGAAGACCGCGCTGGACGAATTCAGCAACCCGCGCAAGGCCGGCATCATTGCGGTAGACCTGGATGAAGGCGACCACCTGATTGGTGCGGCGCTCACCGATGGCAAGCACGATGTGATGCTGTTCAGCGATGGCGGCAAGGCGGTTCGTTTCGACGAGGACGATGTTCGCGCCATGGGCCGTGCCGCACGCGGCGTGCGCGGCATGATGTTGGAGGAAGGCCAGCGCGTCATCGCGATGCTGGTGGCCGAGGACGAAACGCAGAGCGTACTGACCGCCACCGAGAACGGTTTTGGCAAGCGCACCTCGATCGCCGAGTACACGCGCCACGGCCGCGGAACGAAGGGCATGATCGCCATTCAGCAAAGCGAGCGCAACGGTCGCGTGGTGGGCGCCACCTTGGTACGCCCGGCTGATGAGATCATGCTGATCACCGACAAGGGCGTGTTGGTACGCACCCGGGTGAGCGAAATCCGCGAGTTGGGCCGCGCCACCCAGGGTGTCACGCTGATCGCGCTGGATGGGGGATCGAAGCTCAGCGGCCTGCAGCGCATTGCCGAAAACGATGCCGAAGGTGAGGCAGTTGAGGGCGACGAGGGCCCCGACGGGGCAACCGGTGGTGCGCAGCCGCAGGCCTGATGGGGCTTTGCCTGCACAGGGCATCGGTGTCGGCTTTGCCATGAACGCTGCGCCGGTGCTGCCATGAACCGCCCCTACAACTTCTCTGCGGGCCCCGCCGCCTTGCCCGAGGCGGTACTGCAACAGGCCGCCGCGGAAATGCTGAACTGGCCGGACGCGTCCGGCCGCCCATCAGGCATGAGCGTGATGGAGATGAGCCACCGCGGTCAGGAGTTCATCTCGATTGCCGAAGCCGCCGAGCGCGACCTGCGCCAATTGCTGGCGGTCCCGGCGAACTTCCACATCCTGTTCATGCAAGGCGGCGGTTTGGCGGAGAACGCCATCGTGCCGATGAACTTGGCAGGGCCGGGTGCGTCCTTGGGCGGACCCGTGGACATGGTCATCACCGGGGCCTGGTCGCAGAAGTCCGCCGCCGAGGCGCAGCGCTATGCAGACGTGCACCTGGCGGCCACGAATGAGGCTGCGGGCCCTTTGGCCCACACCACCCTGCCCTCGCCGTCTGCCTGGAATCTGCGCAGCGGCCTGCGCTATGTGCACATCTGTTCGAACGAGACCATCCACGGGGTGGAGTTCCAGGAACTGCCCGATCTGCGGGCGCTGGGCTGCAATGCGCCGCTGGTGGTGGATGCGTCGTCCCACATCCTGTCAAGGCCCGTAGACTGGACCCGCGCGGGGTTGGTGTTTGCGGGGGCGCAGAAGAACATCGGCCCGGCCGGTGTGACCATCGTGATCGTGCGTGAAGACCTGCTCGACCGAGCGCTGTCCATCTGCCCAAGCGCCTTCAACTACCGCAACGTGGCCGCAGCACACAGCATGTACAACACGCCACCCACCTACGGCATCTACATCGCCGGTCTGGTGTTCAAGTGGATCAAGGCACAGGGCGGCGTGGCCGAAATGGAGCGGCGTGCCATCGAGCGCGCCTCGATGTTCTATGCCGCCGTGGACAGCTCCGGTGGCTTCTATGTGAACCGCGTTTCCCATGACGCCCGATCGCGCATGAACATCCCCTTCTTCCTGAAGGACGAATCGCTGCAGGACAGCTTCCTGTCGGGCGCGAAGGCCGCCGGCCTGTTGCAACTCAAGGGCCACAAGAGCCTGGGGGGCCTGCGCGCCTCGATCTACAACGCGATGCCGGTGCAGGGCGTGCGCGCCTTGGTGGACTACATGAACGAATTCCAGAGGCGACATGGCTGATTCCCACAAGCCCCAGGCAGCGCCTGCTGCCGGCCGCGACGCCAACACCAGCCTGGCGCCCCTGCGCGCGCAGATCGACGCACTGGACCGCCAGATCCTGGAACTCTTGAACCAACGCGCACACGTCGCCGAGAAAGTGGGCGAAATCAAACGGGCCGAAGGCACGCCGTTTTTCCGGCCCGACCGAGTGGCGCAGGTGATCGACCGGATCACCCAAGCCAACCCAGGTCCGCTGCTCAATCAGCACGTCACCGCCATCTGGCGCGAGATCATGAGCGCGTGTCTGGCACTCGAAGCGCCGCAGCGCGTGGCGGTGTTGGGGCCCCAGGGCACGTTCTGCGAGCAGGCGGCGGTCGAGTTTTTCGGCAGCGCAGCCAACCTCATCTACTGCGCCAACTTCGACGAGGTCTTCCACGCCACGGCAGCCGGCACCGCCCAGTTCGGCGTCGTGGGCGTGGAGAACTCTACCGAGGGCGTGGTGGCGCGCACCCTCGACCTGTTCCTGAGATCGCCGGTACACGTGGTCGGCGAGGTGAGCCTGCTGGTGCGGCACAACCTGCTGCGGCAAGTCAACGCCCTGGACGGGATCGAGGTGGTGATGGCCCACCCGCAAGCCCTGGCGCAGTGCCAGGGCTGGCTGTCCCAGCACCTGCCACACGCCGAGCGACGCGCGGTGAGCAGCAACGCCGAAGGCGCGCGACTGGCTGCGGCCAATCCCACATGGTCGGCCTTGGCCAGCGAACGGGCGGCCTCGCAGTTCGGGCTGCACATCGTGCACCATGCGATTCAGGACGAGGCCTACAACCGCACGCGCTTTTCGATCATCTGCCTGCCACAGACGCTGGCCACGCCGCCGGTGTCGGCCCGTGATTGCACCAGCCTGGTGGTGAGCGTACCCAACCGTCCGGGTGCAGTGCACGACCTATTGGTACCGCTCAAGCAGCACGGTGTGTCGATGACGCGCTTCGAATCCCGCCCCGCCAAGAGCGGCCAGTGGGAGTACTACTTCTACATCGATCTGCAGGGGCATGTGGACCAGCCCCATGTGGCCGCCGCCCTCAAGGAGCTACAGGCCAACTGCGCCTTCTTCAAGATCCTGGGTTCCTACCCGGTAAGCGAATAGAGGACCGCCGTGTTCGAGAAGCTGGCCGTGATCGGCTGCGGCCTGATGGGAGGCTCGTTTGCGATGGCCCTCCGGGCGGCCGGGCGGGTGCAGCGGGTCAGCGGCTACAGCCGCTCGCCCGCATCGGCACAGCGCGCGGTCGAGTTGGGCATCGTGGACGAGGCCTTCGACGAGCCGATCGATGCCGTACGGGGAGCTGACCTGGTGCTGATCGCCGTTCCCGTTGGGGCCACGCAAGCTGCGCTGAGCGCCTTGCTGCCTGCGCTGTCACCACAGGCCCTGGTCATGGACGTGGGCTCGACCAAGCGCGACGTGGTGGCCGCCGCACTGGCGGCCATGGGCGACCGCGTGGCCCAGTTCGTGCCAGCCCACCCGATTGCCGGGAAGGCCACGGGGGGGATCGAACAGGCCGAGGCCACGCTGTATCAGGGCTGCACCACCATCCTCACGCCGCTGGCCGCGAACCCCACGGAACAGGTGGCCCGGGCCCAAGCGGCATGGGAAGCCGTGGGCAGCCGCGTGGTGCCCATGAGCGCGCAAGCGCACGACCAGACCTTTGCGGCGGTGAGCCACTTGCCCCACCTGCTGGCCTTCGCCTACATGCAGGGCCTGATGGGCCAGGGCCCTGAGGCGCTGCGGCAGCACCTGTCGGTCGCAGGGCCCGGCTTTCGGGATTTCAGCCGCATCGCCGGCAGCACCAGCGCCATCTGGCGCGACATCTTCAGCGCCAACCGGGACGAGGTGTTGATGCAGCTCACCCGCTTCGAGGCGTCCTTGGCGCAGTTCAGGCAGGCGCTGACCGATGGCCGTGATGAGGACTTGGCACGTTGGGTAGACGAAGCCTCGGCCGTGCGTTCGCGATGGCCCAGCCTGCCTGACTGAAGCCGCCCCATGTACACGACCCCGTATCTCGACATTCCCCCCCTGAGCGGCGCTTCGGGCACCGTGCGGCTGCCCGGGTCCAAGAGCATCTCCAACCGCGTGCTGCTGCTGGCGGGCCTGAGTGCGGGCACCACGGCCGTGCACGACCTGCTGGACTCGGACGACACGCAGGTGATGCTCAAGGCCCTGGAACAACTGGGCTGCACCATGGTTCGTCGAACCATGGACGACCGCGACGTGCTGGACGTCACCGGCATCGGTGGCCAGTTGCGCACACGGCAAGCCTCGCTGTTCCTGGGAAACGCCGGTACCGCGATGCGCCCCCTGACGGCTGCACTGGCGGTGCTGGTGACGCTGCAGGGCGGATCATTTGAGCTCAGCGGCGTGCCGCGCATGCACGAGCGGCCCATCGGCGATCTGGTGGACGCCCTGCGCGGCCTGGGCTGCGAAATCGATGACCTGGGCCAGGCGGGCTACCCGCCACTGCGCGTGCACGGTCAGGCCGGCGGCACCTTGAAACTGCAGGCCCCGGTTCGAGTGCGCGGGGATGTGTCGAGCCAGTTCTTGACCGCCCTGCTGTTGGCCCTGCCCCTGGCGGCAGCCACGCAAGACGTGGTGATCGAAGTTCAAGGCGAGCTGATCTCCAAGCCCTATATCGACATCACACTGGCGTTGCTCAAACGGTTTGGCATCACGGTGCGGCGCGAGGGCTGGCAACGCTTCACGATTGCCCAGGGCAGTGCCTATACATCGCCGGGATCGATTCATGTGGAAGGCGACGCCTCATCGGCCTCCTACTTCGTGGCCCTGGGCGCGCTGGCCGCACGGGACAGACCGATCCGCATCGAAGGCGTGGGCGCTGATTCGATCCAAGGGGACATCCGCTTTGTGGAAGCGGCGCAGGCCATGGGGGCCGAAGTGGAGACCGGCCCGGGCTGGCTGGCAGTGCGCCGTGGGGCCTGGCCCCTGAGGGCGATCGACCTGGACTGCAACCACATTCCCGACGCGGCGATGACGCTGGCGGTGATGGCGCTTTACGCCAAAGGCACCACGCGACTGCGGAATATCGGCAGCTGGCGGGTGAAGGAAACCGACCGCATCGCAGCCATGGCCACCGAGCTGCGCAAGGTGGGCGCGGTGGTGGAAGAAGGGCCAGACTGGATTGCGGTGACACCGCCGGCATCCCAGGCCTGGCGCCAGGCGAGCATCCACACCTACGACGACCACCGCATGGCCATGTGCCTGTCGCTGGCGGCCTTCAACCCGCTGGCGGGCGCCGCACCGGCGGTGGGGGTCCGTATCGAAGACCCTCGCTGCGTGGGCAAGACCTTTCCCGACTACTTCGAAGCCCTGTTCGGTCTGGCACACACCGACCCTGCACGAATCCCCGTGATCACCATCGACGGGCCCAGCTCCTCCGGCAAGGGCACCCTGGCCGGCCTGGTGGCCAATGCCCTGGGTTGGCACTACCTGGACTCGGGCGTGCTTTACCGGGCCGTGGGGGTGGCCGCGAACGACCGCGGCCTGCTGCCGTCCGATGCCGCTGAGCCGGTGTCGCCCTCCGCGGTGCAGGCCATTGCGGCCGTGGCGGCGTCCCTCGACGTGCGTTTCGAAGGCGAGCGCATCATCCTGCAAGGGCAGGACCGCAGCCTGGACGTGCGCAGCGAAGGTGGTGGCGCGCTGGCTTCGCGCGTGTCGGCGCTGGGCCCGGTGCGGGCAGCCCTGCATGAGCGGCAACTGGCGTTTCGGCAGTTGCCCGGCCTGGTGGCCGATGGCCGGGACATGGGCACCGTGGTCTTTCCCGATGCCGCGCTGAAGGTGTTCCTGACGGCCGACGCGGCCACACGGGCCGAGCGTCGGCATAAGCAATTGATTTCCAAAGGGATTTCCGCTAACATTGATAGTCTTCGCCAGGATTTGGAGGCGCGCGACGAGCGGGACAGAACCCGCAGTGTGGCGCCCTTGAAGCCGGCCGAAGGCGCGGTGTTGTTCGACAACTCCGGCACCACCATCGAGGATTCGATGGAACAGGTGCTGAAGTGGTGGATCCATCTCGTTGGCGTGTGACGCTGAAGGCAGACCGGACCCTGGGCCCACGGCCTGGGTGCTTGAACCCCTGAAGCAGCACGCCTAACTGGGCCCACCTTGCCCCGGTCATCCTTCTGCAACGGAAGGTGCGCCGGTCTCGGTGAATCCTCAACGCAACCGCAGCCCTGGCTGCATACCCACGCCGGGTGCCGAATGAACGGTCAACACCCCGGCCCCTTAGGAAACTTCATGTCTCAACTCCAAACTGCCACCACCGGCGGCGAATCTTTTGCCGCCCTGTTCGAAGAAAGCCTGCAAAAGCGCGACATGCGCTCGGGCGAAGTGATCTCTGCGGAAGTCGTGCGCATCGATCACAGCTTCGTGGTGGTCAACGCCGGCCTCAAGTCCGAGGCCTATGTGCCCATTGAAGAATTCAAGAACGACCAGGGCGATGTGGAAGTCCAGGTCGGCGACTATGTCTCGGTGGCCATCGACGCCTTCGAGAACGGCTACGGCGACACCATCCTGTCGCGCGACAAGGCCAAGCGCCTGGCCTCGTGGCTGTCCCTGGAAACCGCACTCGAGTCGGGTGACTTCGTGACCGGAACGGTCAGCGGCAAGGTCAAGGGCGGCCTGACGGTGCTGGTCAACGGCATCCGCGCCTTCCTGCCCGGATCGCTGCTCGACACGCGCCCCGTGAAGGACTTGTCCCCCTTCGAGGGCAAGACCATGGAATTCAAGGTCATCAAGCTGGATCGCAAGCGCAACAACGTGGTGTTGAGCCGCCGCGCCGTGGTGGAAGCCTCCATGGGTGAAGAGCGCGCCAAGCTGCTCGAGACCCTGAGCGAAGGCGCCATCGTGCAGGGCGTGGTCAAGAACATCACCGAGTACGGTGCGTTCGTGGACCTGGGTGGCATCGACGGCCTGCTGCACATCACCGACATGGCCTGGCGCCGTGTGCGTCACCCCTCCGAGGTGGTGACCGTTGGCCAGGAACTCACCGCCAAGGTCCTGAAGTTCGACAGCGAGAAGAACCGCGTATCGCTGGGCCTGAAGCAACTGGGCGACGACCCCTGGATGGGCGTGGCACGCCGCTACCCGGCCAACACCCGCCTGTTCGGCAAGGTCACGAACATCGCCGACTACGGCGCGTTCGTGGAAATCGAGCCCGGCATCGAAGGCCTGGTGCACGTTTCCGAGATGGACTGGACCAACAAGAACGTCAGCCCCGCCAAGATCGTGGCCCTGGGCGACGAGGTCGAAGTCATGGTGCTGGAGATCGACGAGGACAAGCGTCGCATCTCCCTGGGCATGAAGCAGTGCAAGGCCAACCCTTGGGAAGAGTTCTCCACGACGGTCAAGCGTGGCGACAAGGTCAAGGGTCCGGTCAAGTCCATCACCGACTTCGGCGTGTTCGTGGGCCTGGCCCAGGGTATCGACGGTCTGGTGCACCTGTCCGACCTGTCCTGGCACGAGCCGGGCGAGGCGGCCGTTCGCAACTACAAGAAGGGCCAGGAAGTCGAAGCCGTCGTGCTGGCCGTGGACGTGGAGCGCGAGCGCATTTCCCTGGGCATCAAGCAACTCGACGGTGACCCCTTCGCGACCTTCACCACCATCAACGACCGCGGCGCCCTGGTGGCCGGCAAGGTCAAGACGGTGGACGCACGTGGTGCTGAAGTGACGCTGGCCGACGACGTGACAGGCTACCTGCGCGCCTCGGAAATCTCCCGCGACCGCGTGGAAGATGCCCGCAACGTGCTCAAGGAAGGCGACGAAGTCAATGTCATGATCATCAACGTCGACCGCAAGGCGCGCTCGATCCAGTTGTCGATCAAGGCCAAGGACAGCGCCGACCAGCAGGAAGCGATGCAGCGCCTGTCGCAGAGCAACGAGCGCGAAGCCGCCGGCACGACCAGCCTGGGTGCCCTGCTGCGCGCCAAGCTGGACCAGGGTCAGCAAGGCTGATCGCCGCGCGAGGCCGCTGCAATGATGACGAGGTCGGAACTGGTGGCGGAGTTGGCCGAGCGATTCGGTCACCTCACCCAGAAGGACACCGACTTCGCCGTCAAGACGATTCTCGATGCGATGACCGAGGCACTGGCCAAGGGTCATCGCGTCGAAATCCGCGGCTTCGGCAGCTTCTCCATCAACCGCCGGCCGCCACGCGTGGGGCGCAACCCCCGCAACGGCGAGCAGGTGGTGGTTCCTGAAAAGCTTGTTCCCCACTTCAAGCCTGGCAAGGCCCTGCGCGAGTCGGTGGATGCAGGCAAGGCGGCCGGGAAGGCCGATGCACTGGTGACCGCACCTTCTGCCAAGAAGGGTGTTTCGGGCGCTCGCTGAGTGCGACACTACAGCCTATGCGGCTGTTGACCTGGCTCCTGCGGGCCTTCATCTTCTTCACCCTTTTCGCCTTTGCGCTGAACAACCAGCAGGCGGTAACGGTGCGTTGGTTCTTCGGCTTCGACTGGCAAGCCCCCCTGGTGATCGTGGTGCTGCTGGCCTTCGGCATGGGATGTGCCTTGGGCGTGCTGGCCATGGTGCCGGCCTGGTGGCGCCAGCGGCGAGCGCGCGAGCAACCATGACCGAAGTCAACCTCACCTGGTTGCTTGTGCTGCCGGCCCTGGGCTTCGCGGTGGGTTGGCTCGCTTCCCGATTCGACCTGCGTCAGGTCAAGCGCGAGGAAAAGGACTCACCGCGTGCTTATTACAAGGGCCTGAACCTGCTGCTCAATGAACAGCAGGACAAGGCCATCGACGCCTTCATCGAGGCCGTGCAGAACGACCCCGACACCACCGAGCTGCACTTCGCCCTGGGCAACCTGTTTCGCCGCCGCGGCGAGTTCGAACGATCGGTGCGGGTCCACCAGCACCTGCTGTCCCGTGCGGACCTCAACCGTACCGACCGCGACCGCGCCCAGCACGCCCTGGCACAGGACTATGCCAAGGCAGGCCTTTTCGACCGGGCCGAGGCGTCGTACCGTGCGCTGGAGGACAGTGCGTTTTCCACCGAGGCGCGGCGCGCGCTGCTGGACCTTTACGAGCGATCGCGCGAATGGGCGCAGGCGCATGAGATGGCCGCCAAGCTCGAAGCGGCAGGCGCAGGGTCGTATGCAGCGCGCATGGCCCATCACCTGTGCGAGCAGGCGCAAGTGGGTTTGTCGACGCAGCAGGCCTGGGCGCTGCTGCAGCAGGCACACGCCACGGCCCCCCAGGCTGCACGCCCCATTGTGATGATGGGGCAGTGGCAGCTGCGCCATGGCCAGTGCCGCGAATCACTACACACCTGGGCAGCGCTGCTGAAACTGCCGCATTCACCCCTGGCCTTGGTGGCCGACGAAATCGTGCAGCTGGCGAGCTCACCGGATGAAGGCCAGGCCACTGGCTCCATTGGTACGGCGGGGGGTCAGACCCAGGCCCTCG
>Ga0082207_1000899_pt1 | contig 15404 bp, 23 predicted proteins | sample LakMenEpi10Aug09_FD_71540 | JGI IMG/M metagenome (GOLD analysis project Ga0082207, IMG submission 71540)
GCTAAATTTGTTTTCATTTTAGTCAATACATCTTCTTCGCTCTCAGGTGCTTTAATTTTTTCCGCTTTCGGTGCTTTCGGTGCTTTGGTTGTGCCTGTGGTTGTTGATTTAATATCGTTCCCATCTTCTGATAGCCCTGTTTTATTTTTTACACCAGACGTAATCTTGCTAATGTTTTCAGCAAGTTTATTCATTGTTTTATTAGTTTGCGATGTATCATAATCTAGCTTTTGTATTTCTTCTTGAATAGAAATAACCGCATTTTCTGCGTCAACTCTCTTTTGTATAATCACATCGTATAACATAGACTGCGATTCAGAACGTGGTGGATTTTGCATAGCTTTTTCAGCCGCTGCCGTTGCCCTAGTTTCTTCCGCTTGTGCTTTGGCTAAATCTATTAACAATCCCTGCCTTTTTACTTCTTGTTGCCATCGCTTGTCGGCTTGCTTGTCTAAATCCGCTTGTGCCGCTTTTGCTATTGCTAAATTAACTAACGAATCTTTTAGCGTGTCTATTGCCCCTGCCGCGTTCCCCGCTGCAATTTCTTCCGCTGAATAATTGTTAAGTGTTGTAGGGTATATTTTAAGTAGTTTATTGGCAATTTCTAATTTTGTATTATGTGAAACATTTTCGCTATTCAAAGCCCTACTCATTCTCTCTATTTCACCTGTTTGCTTACCTATATTTTCACCCATTTGCTTAGTAAATTCATTGGCTTTTTTAGTTCCTGTAATGAAATTTATTATCTCATCACTATACGCAATCAATCCCATCAATACCAAAGGGAATATACCCGAGAAAGTAAACAAAGACGAAGCAAAGATTTTTAAGGCTGGCATTGTTCCGCCTGCCTGTTTCCTAACTTGCCCGAATGAATCCGCTAACATAGGCAAGTTGTTACCTAGCGACCTTATACCTATTTCTGCACTTTGCGCGAAGTTGGGTAATTCTCGCATCACTTGGGTAAGTTGGAATGTTGCGTTTGAGTAATTACCGACATTCCTGTTATGCACGCCCATAGTAGCATCTAACGCCTTTATTTTTGTATCAAGTTGCTGAATATGGCTTAACAATTCCTTTCCTCTAGTGCTTTGCGTTTCCGCTTCTGTCATAGCCTTATATGAGGCTTTTAGCTTTTTTAGTGTAAGGTCTAATTTATTGTATGATGTTTCCTGCGCTTGCAAATCTTTTACTAACTCCTTATTCGCTGCATTTTGCTTCGCTATTTCCATTCGTAGCAATTCAATCACTTTGCCCTTATCGGATATTGCTTGCTTTAATTTCTCTTCTAACTTTATAATCTCATCAAGATTCTTTTTTTGCGTGTTTTGGTTTTGCTGTACTTCTGGAATGCTTGTACTTTTTACAATAGTATCATTCATACTTATTGCACTCTTAGCTACTAAATCAAACTTAGCAACTAAATCGCCCATCATTTTGTCAAGTTTCAAGACCGCATCATACGCATCCTGTTTTACTAGGTCTTGCCCTTCTATATAATCAGCCATTGTTAATCTCTTTTAATTGTTTTTCAATTTCAATCTTTTGCTTTAAAATACCCTCACCCAAATCTAATATCTTACGCCCTTTCCACTTGTAATACTCTACAAATCCCTTTAGCAAGATTACTAAGAATAGCATCGTACATAATCCCAATATAAACCCAAATGCAAATGTCATTATTTTTTAGTTTTTGTTTTAGCTTGTTTTGCGTTAATCTTATTCAATGATTCAATTTTCTTCTCCAACCTTTGAGCTAACATACAAAATACTGATGTCATCGTATTCTTTGTATCTACATTGACATTCAAATGTATTGATATATCAGCAAGCAAAGCATTGAAGTAATCATACCCTAGCGTAACGGCTTTTTGTTGTGGTTTTTTTGGCTCTTTATCCTCTTTGGCTAGTATTACCCTATAATCAAACTTCGCGCCTCTAAAGTGAACTAAAAACGCCTCAATAGCTGTCTTTAAATTTTCCTCGCTATATTCTAGTTTCTGTAATGGATAGCCAAACTCAAATAGCAAATTATACAATTTCTCGCATGGGTATTTCTCGCACAAACTTAGTAACGAATCGCCCACTGAAATTATAGTTTGAAGTCTTGTTTTTTCTTTGCCGTCCTCTAATTTGCGCTTAACCTCTTTATTCGCCATTGCCTGCGTGTATTCCATTATTATGATATTCCACGCCTCAATAAGTAGTTCATTGCTATGTTCTCCCTCAATAACTAATAAGCTCAAATCTTTAGTTTCATTTATTTCAATGAAAACATCTAAAGGGAGTTTATTAATGGTGGTGTATATCATATGAGTTTTGCTGCTTTTTTGTAGTTGGTAACTAATGACTTTTTAAATCCGTATTCGTCTATTAAATCCTCGCGGCTTTTTGTGCTTAATCCAAAAATGTTAGAACCCCATGTTTCTACTAAATCTTTATTCTTTTTGTCCTTGCTATAAAACGTGAAAATATTGTCCTTTAGTAATTTCATCGTTAGTAAGTTATGAAAACTACCCGTATATTTTAAATCTACCCAACCGCTTGCCGCAGGATTCATACGCCTTTTCTCATTTTCGTATTGCTCGCTTGCATAAGCTCCTATTCTTTCATCATCTCTATCATAACCCCTAACCATTTGCTCGCGGTTCAAATCTTCCATGTTGGTTTTGTGTTGTATGATAGTTTCTCTAACTATTTTCGGAAACTTCACCGCATGAATATTTTTGTAAACTTGTCGAATAGTAGCCATGATACAAATGTAAAAAAATAAGGTGGATTTTAACCCACCTTATATCTTAGTTTTTTCTAGGTGCTGCTTTCTTCGCGGCTCGCTCCGTTTGTAAATCCTCTTTCTTGTCGCTTACAAGTTCAAGTAATTCACTCGCGGCTAATAACCTCGCTGCATCATCGGGATAGTCTAATTTGAGCTCGTTTGTTTCTGCTAAAGTAGCAGCCGTTTCAAAACTCAATAGCCATTCGTTGTTATATCCTACTCCATTAAGTACCATAGTTATTAAGGTTTAGTGATTATCAATGAAGCCTCAGAGAAGCCTGGAATACTTGCCGTAACAAACGCGGACGGTGATACTAATTCGATACGAATTAAGCCACCAGACGGAACTGCGACATAATCAGCATCTAATACCGTTGCTGTTAATCGGATTGACTTCGCTATCGTTGTACCCGCTGCAATTGTAGTAATCGAAATTTCGTTACCCGTTGCTACGTTGTACATCTTGATTAAGCCCGAAGAAGCAATCAATTGAGTGCTATAATCGTCAAACAAGTTAACCGTGTTTGAGAAGATATTAACCTCAACTACACCCGCTGCCATCGGTGTTGCTAATTCCATTTGTGTTTGATACAATCCTTTGCATACGTCTAATACTTTTGTACCTAGTGGCATCTGAATTAACGATGGAGCTACATCATATTCTTCTGAATCAGCTAATTCAATGTAAGTTTTAAAGATTTGCGGGTCTGTACCATTCGCGCTCATTACTTTTTGCGCTTGGATTAAACCTAAACTAAATCCTTTCTTACCCGTTGCTACTTGTGTACATTGTAAAGCGTTTGCTTCTTTGTCGATAAACATAACATCAAAGCTGTCTTGCATATTCGTGAACGAAGAATTGATAGCTTGGAAGGACATTCCACCATCGCGGAACTCGAATGTAAATCCGTAAATAGCATCTTTCGCTACTGATTGATTCCCATAAGGTGAAGTGGAAAGTACCGCATCTGCTCCACCGTCCTCGATTCCTTCAATGTTCTTGAATGGATATGCGCGAAGTTTAGTGCTATCGTTTTTGAACATATTTGTTAATGTCGTAACGATTGCAACTTCTTGGGTCGGTGTTATGATAGTACCTTTCGGAACATAGATGAACCCGTGAGGTTCATTGAATATAATAGGGCATCCTAGTATATTAGTATTTTGTACGTTGTTTGTACATTTTAAGAATGTTGACATTTTTTATTTTGTTTTAAATTTTTTGTAATTGAATAATTGCTGAATGAGTAATTTGATATTCAGTATCAGAAGTGTAAGTCGTTGTAATTAGAAACTCTGTAAATTCTGCATTTGGATCGCTTGGGATAAGTAAAGGAACGCTGTAAAATTCATCGCTGTGAACTACCAAATCAGATAAAGCTGGTGTATATGTCTTACCGAAAATCGGAACATCATCTAAGGTTATATTAATCCCCTTGATTTGCGGCTTTGACCATGATGCAAATGTACTCATAGTTAGTGCCATGTAGTTACCGCAATCGGTGTTAACTGAATACAAGCCGCCACATTTTAAACCATAACTATCAACCTGTTCCCCATTTATAATAATAGGCAAAGTAGCAATAGTCCTTATAGTACCATCTGCACTCGTTGCAGTAATCACTACTTCGGTATTGGTATTACTATCGATAAACGGCTTTATATTGAAACTAATATTAGTATTTGGTTGCACCTCTTCAAGGAAAATTCCCGCGCATTCGGCTGTATATGTTGCGCCTTCAACATCTTCTTGCATTGAAAAAGTGACGTTTGCAAAATTGCCGCTAATATCTGTTGTTATTTCCTTAATATTTGAAATCAAACTAACCGTATGAGTTGGCACGCAATTGTTTTGTGACGGGCTACTACATTTCGGCTTCGCTAATCTCAATGTCAAGTTAGGAATTAATACTCCATCAAGTAAATCAGGCAACATATACTGATTGTTTTCGGCTGTGCTATTGAAATGAATCAAATCACGTTTTGGAAATTCAACCTTTGCCGTATAACCCGCAAACTCACTACTAGCTTTAATTAACGCTACAAGTTCAGCATAAATAGGATTAAGATACTTTTGGAAATTGCCATCGCTAGAATACTTGTAAGGGATATGCTCATCAGGCTTACATGGTGCTACTATCAACAAATCGCCCGTAAACTCACCATTCGCAGAAACATAACCCTCATTGAATGCGTGTATCAGACAAACTAACGGATATTTCGTAGATTTTACAACATCATCATAAGAATTGCCTTGCTTAATTAATTCATTCTTAATATCATCCCAGTTGCCATGCTTAAAGCTTATTTGCGAAATGTCAAAGTTAGCATCTGAACTTAGGTTCGTTGATGCTTTGGCTACTATCTCCGCAAAGATATTAGGCACTAACTTGGGTAAATATTTGAATGTTGCTGCCATTAGAATGTAATATAGTTGTATAAATCTCGATTCGCGTCCGTGATGCCTAAATAGTCGGGATATGATGCTTTATTAGCTTCAATAAACTCATGTAACGTCCAATTGAACTCTACCATCTGATTCCATGCGGTTGTCAACTTAGCTCTCGGACTAGCTGCAGTATTGTTTGCGATGTTAGGCTTTTGAGTGCCTAATCCTGTCATGTGGGTAACATTGTTTCTCACAATTTGGTCGTAAACATAGTTCGCAATCGGATTGAAGCCAATAGTCTTGAAACCTAACCACTTGTTTAAATTTCCGTTTGAATCCGTAAACTCTTTACCATTTGCCAAATCAAACCAAATTCCGCTTGTTGGCGGTGTAACTACAAGCATAGCCGCTATAAAGTCTTTAGCCATTTTATAGCCAAAAATCTTACTTAGGTATATGCTTTCGTAGGTCGTTGTATCAACTACCAAGTTAGCACCCTCATACGGATATGAGGATGCTGTGTTTGGTAAATTAATTAACCCTACAAAGTGGCTTGATTGAGTGAAATTCATTTGTTACTTTATAAATGTTAGGTTTCTAACGTCTGTAATTCGCGCTGTTTGTGTACCACTTGGAATAAATCTCAATCGCGTGTATAATACTCGCGAACCTACGTTGAACCAATTTGTATTATAAACGTGCTTACCACCACCAACATTTGAAGTCATCTTGTATTGTGTTGCTGTGGTCGGTGTGAATGTTAGCGTATCGCAATTATTGCCATCAGTACCGCTCGCGCCTGTCAATCTGAACCAATTAGTTCCATTAAACGAACCTTCTTGAACTACCGTAACCGTTGCTGGTGTGCCTGTAAGCGTTGCGCAAGTGAAGTAGTGAACGTAGTTGCAAGTAGTTGATTTGTTTAACTCATTGGTTTTCGTGATGAAATATTCTGTTGTAGTATTTACAATCGTGTCAACTGTTCGTGTTGTAATGTTTGCGATATTGCCACCCGTACCCGCTGAATATAGCTGTATTTGACATTTGCCCTTCTCTTGACAACCAAATATAATTGCTGAACACATCAGCATGATAATCATTATTTTTTTCATTGTTTTATTTTTTTAATTTGTTTTTTCTTGATGCAAAGTAGCAAAGCCCTTATTAATAAAAATCATAGCTAGTTTAGTAGGTAGTGTATATTTTCTACCTGTTCGCAATGTGCCTTTCACGCTACCGATTATTGTTATTCGCTTCGTGTCAATTCTTAAATTGTATTGAACTTCCTTGCTTTCATTATTTTTTTTAGACTTTGCCATCTTGATTAATTTTTAAATGTGATTGAATTATGGTAATGCTACCGCTTCGATTAATGTTTTAGCTGCCGCGAAAGTTCCTTTAACCAAAACTTGTGTATCATTTGCTGAAACGAATTGTACTAATTCTTGTTCAACGATGATAGTTTTAAGGTTCTTAGTGAAATCGTTACCATCAAGTCCAATTTGGATATTCATGGCATCCGTAAACCCTACGTTGATAGCTGACAAATCACCACCTACAAACTCAAACGAAGTACCCGCTAGAGCTGTTGTAGGGATTAACTTAACGCCCGCAACCGTTGTACCGTCAACTGATTTAAACGGAGGTAATACATAACCACCAAAGTCATCTTTCTCCGTGTCCATTAACGCCAATATGTCGGTGTCAACGTAGAACCCTGTCGCTTGTCCGTAGCTATTCTGAACTTGTAATACCGCTGCGCGGATAACATCAGCATAAGTAGGCTTATCAACTAAACCAACTAAGCCCGCGCCTGCTTTCACACCTACGCCACCATCAAAAGTTGTTGCATATGGAATTAAGCCCGCTAAATTATCGCCTGTGTCATTACCGTTAAACAATTGGTCTTCTGTTACGATGTCAACACGTTTCATCATGTTGTTTTCGATGTAAGCAATAAGGTTAGGTAAATAACGCATCATTTCTGTGCTTACCTTGCCGTGTACAGCTATTTTCTTAGCTTTCTTTTCTTTCTCCTCATACTTAACCGATACTTGTGTTTTCGTATCACCCTCACCAATAAATATTGGTGTTCCTTGCTCGTCTGTTTCTTCAATCCAATTTGCATATGGTCGTGTAGGATCTAAGTTAAGCGGTGAAACATTAGCTAAGTACGTTAAAATTCTTTTACGCAAAGTGCTAATAACGCCAGTGCTTTGCGTTAAATTGAAGTGCGTTGCACCTGCTCCGATTGTGTTATCGGATTGCATTGTGATTGCTGATTTGATAACTAAAGGAGCTGACTGCTTACCGCCATTTTTTACAATTGCATCGATTTGGTCTTTAACCGTTTCAAATGCTTCAGTTAAACTTTGACGCATTGTTTTAACCGCGCCTACATTCATTTTTTGCTGCATCTCCAAGCCTTGCTTAACTTGTGCCTTATACAACTTGTCGGCTTGTGCTTTGAGTTCTACATTTGTAGCCTCGATAGCTTCGATAGCATCTTCAACCATTTTTTGAGCATCTTCTTTGCTTATCATGTTAGCGTTTTGCTCGCGATTGATTTTTGCAACTAAATCGATAAAATCGTTTTGTTCTTTGATTTCTTCTGCGCTATATGCTGAACCATCAGCCTTTAATGCGCCATTTTCTAGTTTCATTTTTTACTTTTTTTGATTGTTAATTGATAATAATTTTTGCACTTTACTCTGTGCGTTGTTTGTTATTTGAGTGTCTTGCGACGGCTCTATTATTGTCGAAGTGATTATCTCGGCTTCGTTTTTTACTTCTGTTACTGATTGCGTAGGTGTCGCATAATTTGAACCTCTTAATACCGCACTCCCCTCTATTATCTTGGCTTCTAATACCGCCCAAAAGTTGCCCGCACTTTCTGCCTCATCTTTGTTAGCTACTTCATTAATATACTTACCCCAATTAGCCTTTTCTTCTTGCCAATAGCTGTCATCAGAATTAACGCAATAAAGTATTTTCACATATTGCATACCTACACTATGATTCTTAACTTTGCCGCTTGCATACATATCGAACATCAACTCATTATACTTTGATTTCTCGATAATAGAATCAAATACTAGGGATTGGGTATTACCTTCAAAATCAAACCCTAAAGACTTCCAAGACATTGTTTGAGCAAATGGTGTTACATTATCAGTAATAACATGATCGAACTTTTGAACGTGTGAGTTAAGCAAATACATTGACTTCGTTTCTTGGATAGATTTCTTCCAAATGTTTTTTATATGTACATCCCCATGAGAATCAAGTAAGTTTGTTGTGTTGATTATAGACTTAACGCGAATCTTATTTGCATCAATTAGCGGATTTGTTACTATGGCTTTTATGCTTTCGTCCTTAGAATCTAACTTAGATAAATCAAAACTAAATGAGTCGGCTTCCTTGAATGATGCTTTTTTCATTGCGTATAACTTAGCCTTATCATGCTTAAGTTCCTTGCTTATGAAAGCGTCTAATAGTTCTATATTTTCAAATTTAGTTATCATTATCCTTCTTGGTTTTTTGTAATAATATCTTCAGGGAATGCAGCATTTGTCGGTATGTTGTCAATCTTGCGCTCTTTTTTATCTTGATTCGATTGTAAATATTTCTCGAATAAAATACCTAGCACAAAAGAAATTAGTATCACTCCGATGATAAGCCCTATCTCGGTTATAACTGCTTTACTAGGTGCGCTGCTCATGTTTACTATGATTTCTTCTCGTGGCATATTATTACTTTTTAATCAATTTACCTTTCTTCACCGCTTCCAATTTCTTAGCCTTGATTTCCTCTAATTCTGTTTTCGTTAATTCCTTTGCCATGTTAAAATTCAATTATTTTAATGTAAGAATTTGCCAACAAATCAACATTAGCCGTTCCCGTTGTTTCATTCCCAAACGTGAAAGTAAAAACCCCATCCGCTGTGCAGGTAAATAACATCAACGCTTCTAAATAGTGATTCGTAGCCGTTACACCAACCGCTGTTGTGATGAAACTCGCACCCGCTGTTGTTGCCGTTGCATTTATAGCGTAAATAGGTGCTTTCGCCTCCGTTGTTACCGAAGTCTGATTAATACCGCCTGACATAGAACCCATTATAGTTCCCGTTCCACTTGATAGCCTTACACCCAACTTACAACCCATTGTAGTTAAATTAGATTGATAAGCCGCAATTAACATTATCTCATACTTCTTGCCGTTTGTTACTGCAAAATTAAAATTAGTTACGTCTTTTAACGTACTATCTGTGCTTCTAAATAACGCTGGCAATTGAACAAACCTGGTATTATATTCAAGTAAATCCTCTATTTTGGCTTTCGTTAGCGTTCTATCAATCTCATCAGCTACAAAAGTTTCAGTAGCTAACATACCATCATCACTCGGAAACGAATAATTGTGTTTCTTATCTTGTGGGTATAGGATAGTATGTTGTATTCCGAATGGCATTATTTTTCCGTGTCTTGTTGGTTTTGTTGCGTGTTATTGCTTCTGAAATTCTCTTGTATCTCTATCGGTAATTGATAGAAGTATAAATTTGCCCATTTCGGATTCGGTACTTCACCCAATAGCTCAACACATTGTCCGTATGTTATCAATCCGTTCTGCAAAGCAAGCGAACCCGATACGCTATATTTCGAGAAAACCTCCGCTGCTTCCTTCTTATTCTTCTGTAATGCTGGCACATGGCTAAAGTCTATATTATACCTCGTGCTTCCGGTACCAATAAGCCATTCTGTTAAATTCTGATAGATATGTTCAGCGTATGGGATAATCGTATCACTATACCAACTTGTCTCCGCTGAATTACGCTCACTTACATTTGAATTGCCATATTGTGCCGTTAGTTCGGCTTTGTAATCAAATACCTCCGAAAACATATTCATGTCCGCCTTTTCCAACTCCACAAACTGCATTTGTGCTATGGCATACCCCATTTGCTGCCAATTAACAGACGTTGACGCAACCATTATCTTACGTTGATTCTCGTCAAAGCCGTAATCTTTTTCAAACTCTTGTTCTAATCGCGCGCGCTCCTCTTTCTTCATCGCTCCCGCTCCTAAGTTCCCTTCCTCATCCATCGATAATATACCCATTGGACTATTCATCATCTTACCCCTAGCCTTTAAATTAACGGTCAAATTATTAATAGTAGCCGTTAACGCTTTCAATCTTGATTCAGGTATAATTAATGAGTTTGAATAGTACGTTAAGTCGGGTATTATGTAGCATTGATCCTTTGGGATTGCTTTTCCATCGAACCTTATCTCCTGTATCTGCTCCATTATATCGGTTGAATAAATGGAGTTTCTTAAATGGTTAATCTTCCAAGTTATCTCAACGTGGGTAAATGGTAACGCCCAAATAGTATTTGAATCCGCTTTATCAAACCCCACCGAAATAGGACGTATGCAAACCGTGTACCCCCTTAACATAGTAGATACTATGATTTGAGTTATGAATTGGTGCTGAGCTTGTGAATAGTTAGGACGTTTGAGAATATCAAGATACTTGTTTACATCTTTATCAATCGTTTGTCCTGTTATTGTGTTTACTAGTGATACTTTGCCCTTACATATTGCTTTAGCTGTTTTTATCGGCAAATAAAGCACGGGAGGGCAAAACTTTACGGCTTTATTGATATTCTCGATTGTATCAAATTCTAAGTAATCGTAACCATTACCGAATATCTTATAAAATCTATTGTTATTAGGTTGGTTGGCTATTATAGGTGATGAGACAGCGATAGACTTAACTGCCGCTGCCATCTGTTTAACTTTCGCGATAATGCCCAACCTATTTGATTTGCCAACCTAACTCGTGCCAATATTACATCGGTACTTTGCGAAAGGTTGTAGTTAACAATTAGGGCAAATGTATAAACATTATTTTACAATTGGCAAAATTTTTTTTTTAGCCTATAATTTTTGTAGGCAATATAAAACCAAAAAAAAGCAAGTATTAATGATAATACAATGTCGATTGTGTTTAGTGTCATGGTGCTGTTTAATTTAAATTTACTTCAAGTTCCTTGCCTGTTATCACATAATATAAATTCTGTAGCTGGTGCAAATACATACATACAAACCCAACATTCCCATAGGTTGCTAGTCCGTATGTGGTGACATGGAAGTTGTTTAAACCTAAGTTAATTTTATTGTCAACAAAACCGCACTTCAATAAAATATCATCAGTTAATTCAATGGGATTTGCTTGCCATTTCCCTCTAAATTTCTCACTAAATGTTATGCTTTTTTGCCGAATTTCAATTACCCTAATTAACTTCTCGGTATATTCTTCTTTGAAGATATTACCTATCCTAACTTTATTTGGCTGTATCATGTGTTTGTGTTTTAGTTTAAATTATGCAAATATTTGATTCTCAACCGCTAATTTTACCTTCCATTGAAGTTTTATAATAGTTGTTTTCTCAATGTCCGTATCTTCAACTAAAGCTATGATTTCGTTAGTTAGTTCTCTAATTTCGGCTTCATATTTCAGCTTCATTTTTTTGTATGATGATAGCTTTGTCATTTCTTAACTTTCTTTGGCAAATAATACTTCTTACGCTCCTTCAATGCAACCGCTTGTACCTTAGCTATTGAATCAGCATATTGCGGCACTTGTATAGTCATACCCTTGATTATTGCACCATCAACATATTTCTTCGGTTGTCCGTTCGGGTTATTGGCTTTTCGTTTGATTTCTGTACTCATATAATTTATTTACTCGCAAAGATAGCTAAATAAATTAATTATAAACGAATAAACAATTTTAAGTTTTTAACGCATAAGCCACATAACTACTGCCGTCTATATGATGGTTATTCTTGTCTATTGGCTGTCCTGTTGGCTTGCCGTCCTTATCCAACATCCAGACGTATTGGGTGTATTCATTCCATAGGTTATCGCCCTCCGTACCTTCAACAACTGATACGTTATAACCTTTCATAATTTCGATTCGTGTTTCGATGAAACCTTTTCCGTTCAAACCTTTCTTCACTACACCCATTGCCGTAAATCCGCGCCTTAGTTGTGGGTACTTTTCTAAAGTGTATAAATCAAAGTCTGATTCATTGAATCCATTCCGCATCTTGCTAATCATATACTCACCGATTGCACTATCGACAATTATAGTTTCTTTTGAAGTGAATCCTTGCTGACAAAGCCATATCATCACGTCATTGAATCGCTTAGGCTCGTAATGTAGCGGCTTAATGATTAATTGGTTATTGTGCGCCTTAACTTCTCCTATTGCGCATGGATCCGTTCCTCCCCAATCGATGTAGTAATATTTGTTATACTCAATCCTGTTGTATTCCTCTATGGTTATTCGATTCCAACCTGTGAAGATTTGCCCTTTGATGCCAGAAGAACATAAGCCTAGTATTTGAGTAAGGTAGTAATGTGGATTATAATTTGCATGGTTCGGGTCTCCATAGCTTTCATACTTTGCAATTAACTTAGGCTGTAAATGTGAATTATCTTTGTAGTTGGTAATGATATAAACTACGCCTTCGATATTCTTAGGCTCAATATAATAATAGCCATCATGCTCACTTGGGTTAATATTGAAGTAACGCCTTATAAACCAGTGGTCTTTAGTTGGTACATTACTATTCACCATTACAAAACTACCTTCATTCCTTACTGAATCAGCTAAAGTATTAAATTTATCTTCATCGTTTAAGTCCTCTATTTCTTCAATTAATGCTATGTCAATGTCAGATATGGATTTGAGGTGCGCCACCTTGCCAGTTGTTGATGAACGAAACCCCATTGTAAATATCAAGCTACCTTCATTTGGCTCTAATTCGCGTTTCTGCTGGCGTTTCTTCAATATACCTTCCTGCATATCAAACTGAGTAGCTATATAACCATTTGATTTGTCGTTTATTTCTCCGAATCTTTTTTTTACTTCGTTTAAAATTGATTCATCGATTTTGCTTTTCTCATCACGCATCACTATGGTACGCTTTCCTTCGCAAATAGCTTTAACCGTTATGTATTTACTACTCTCATAAGACTTTCCGCCACCACGTCCACCTATATTAATTACTAAATATGTGTCTTTTGGTAGATTGTATAAGACTTTAAACTTTTCCGCTGGGTTCGGTCTTATTTTCATTAAAGGTCAATTTCTGGCGGTGGCTGTTTGAACTCATGCAGATTTTCTGTTTTTGTCGCTGGATAGTCCCCTTCTAGCTTGCTTATTTCAGCTCTTATTTCCTTGATAGTCTTATTTATACTTGCTTTTTCTAAAGCGTTTATAGGTCTTATGCCTTGTATTAATTGTCCATCGCTAAATGTGTGAACTATCATAATATTATTTTTCAGTTCAACTTCTAAACTTTCAACCTGTTTTTGTAATTCTATCAGCCTATCATATTTTGATTTTAAGCCACTTTTTAAGGCTTCGACCTTTTGGCTTATCGCTATATCGCTCAATGACTTATTCGCGCTATTAACGTGCTTTGAATAGTAAATATCCCACCATTTAAGCGTGTATGACTTTGTGCAAGTGTACTTGGTTTGCAATAGTTCGTAAAAGTTCGTTTTCTTATGTACTTCCGAACTTTCCGAGCTAATGGAATTAATTATTTCTTGTTCAAATATTTGCTCAGTTAATTTTGGCTTCATTTTCCTTGTTTAGCATCCACCCCAACCACCCGGGGTATCTTTATCATTCATGTTGGCAAATGTAGTAATAATTCATGAAACAAAAAAAAGAGGCGGTTAAGCCTCTTGATAATTTTGAATGAAAGTTTTATGTTATGCGTACCAACTGCGATACGTTCCTCTATCTCCGTTGTCGTACTCAGTTAAACTATGTCTTCCATTACAAATATAAATATTTCGTTCTGTTACTTTTACTAAATGTTTACTTTCATTACCTATAAATTCATTTGCACTTGGTTTAACTCTATCGCACATCATGCCTTCGCTACCCTCTACTGTTTCATGTGAGATTTCTCTAATAATTACCATTTTATTTGTAGTTCCTATCACTTGGTAAAAATCTACGTTTGTTTGGTCGTACCCCCACGAAGAATAGAATATTTTACCTACTAAAGTTTTTACATCAAAGTCAGCATTTCTTTTTTTGTTTGCGGCTTTTTGTTTTGCCTCTGATTCTAAATTTGCCTTAACATTTGTATATGTCTCAATTGCTTTTGCATCTCTTTGCTCGATATTAGCATACCAATAAGCCCATATAGTCTTTTTTGATCCTTTGTTTTTACCTGTTGTCAATATTTTGCCATATTGCAGAGTGGGTTTATTTTTATCTCTGCCTCCGTTATTACCAAATTTTAAAAAGTAGTCGCCTATTTTAACTTCTTTTGGTTGAAATTTTGCTGCTGTTGTTTCGATTGTTGTGTTCATGTTGTTTTATTTTTTTTTGATTAATACGAGGTTTCCCTCGTTTCGGCTATTAAAGCCTCATCAGTTAATCTTTACTTAACTTGTTCTTCATGTATTATCTCTTCTGTTTCATTGCATACTATTGAAACTATGCCACCTTTGTAGTCTTGAAAGTAGCTTTCGTTAGTTCCGTTATTAGTTTGGATGTAATTTTTTGCCTCATCTAAAGAAAATTGGAATCCTTTGTTGTTGCTGTTGTTGTCATCATTAAAAAAGATGTCGAATGTTTGATTTTGTGTGTTCATGTTTTTTGTTTTTAATTGTTATTGATAGTGCGAAGATAGTCTATAATTTGATTTACAATACATTTATTCAAAGTATTTTAGTAAATAATTTGTTAATGATTGTTAAAGCGTTGGTATTACTACGTTTCAGAGAAATAATAATTTCAAATAAAAATACTTTTAAAAATAGTTGAATAAATATTTGTATAAATAATCAATATAGAGTAATATTGCTTTTTTAAACAATAAAAACACAATACTATTATGAAACAAGTAAACACAATAAACACAAATGGCAGTATTTATACTTCATATTCTGTGCAAATGAAAGGTAAAAAATATACTATTCTATTAGTATATGGTATTTCAAATTATATTTCTATTTCTCAAGATATGCCAAATTTTAGCCGAGCTACTCTTGGCAAAGATTTTAAAACTTTTGAAGCTGCAAGTAATTTTTATAAAAGTGCTGAGATAAAACCCGCTTTAATGCTTATTGAATTAGCGTTTAATAATGTATCACCACTTAACTAATATGGAAACACAAACAAAAGCCTATCGAAAATTAGCTGCTG
>Ga0082207_1000902_pt1 | contig 15326 bp, 11 predicted proteins | sample LakMenEpi10Aug09_FD_71540 | JGI IMG/M metagenome (GOLD analysis project Ga0082207, IMG submission 71540)
AACATTTTCTAAGGGTTTGGCTAAGTTATTTAAGGTATAATTGTTTGGGCTGCTCAATAGATATTGGCAGTAATTTAGTTGTCTAAACGACATATTTTTCACCCCAAATTAACTTAATCAGTTTAGCATAAATATTGACTGTTAAATATCTGTCAATCAGCATAATTTTTGTATCTAAATTTTATATTGCTGGCGCAGATACTTGAACAATTGGCAGCGTTCGCTGGCTTACTGCACACTATATATAGTGTGCCTGCGTAAGTCCTGTACATTCAATTTATTAAGACGTTCAAGTTGGTGTTATCAAAAATTGAAGTAATATCATGTCCTGTCGTATTTGTTTGTATATAATTCAGAGATTTTATTAAACAGCAGTGCCAGCGTCCTCGCTGTTTATAAGATTTTGAATATTTTTGCTTCAAGTCAGGTCTCTATTGTATCTATTGATTTTTCTCATCCCCCTTTCTTACTGTACCTGTTTTCGCTAAAGTGATTTGGATGAGTTATCTGGAGCTAACTGTGGATCTAGTTACAGGATTTTTCTCACCGGACTCGATGTTCTCAAGCCTGGGATTAAATTTCTTGCCGATTTTGGGGACAGCAACGGAAGCCTGTCCGACCGTTGAAGCAGAACCAACCATGGTACTCCTGGGAGTTCTGCTGAGTTTAGTCGCTATTTTTGTAGCCAGTAAAGCGGGGGGAGAATTTGCCAACTGGTTAGGGTTTCCGCCAGTTCTGGGAGAACTCCTCGGAGGCGTGATTATCGGGGTTTCGGCCATGAATTTGGTCGTTTTTCCAGAAGGGGGTATTGATAGCGCTCAGTCTGTAATTATCAGTATTCTGGAAAAAACCGCCGGGTTAAGTCCAGATGCCGCAGAAGCGACTTTTAAAAGTCAAAGCGAAGTTTTAGAGATTTTATCGGAACTGGGTGTCATTATTCTGCTGTTTGAAATTGGCCTTGAATCCAATATTGAACAACTACTAGCGGTTGGCATTCAAGCCTTTGTTGTCGCTTCTTTGGGGGTTGTGGTGCCCTTTGTCGTCGGCACAGCCGGATTAATCGTTATTTTCCATGTTCCTGTGATTCCGGCGGTTTTCGCCGGGGCAGCATTGACCGCTACCAGTATCGGCATTACCTCTAGGGTTTTATCAGAAATTGGTTGTTTATCTACCCAAGAAGGTCAAATTATCTTGGGTGCGGCGGTAATTGATGATGTTTTAGGAATTCTAATTTTAGCCGTTGTTGCCAGTTTAGCTAAAACCGGTGAAATCGATGTGACTAATATCATTTATTTGATTATTAGTGCCACGGTTTTTATTGTCGGTGCAATTGTTTTAGGGAAGTTTTTTAACGGGACTTTTGTGGCCCTGGCTTCCCAATTTAAAACCCGGGGTCGGGTTGTAGTTCCAGCGTTAATTTTAGCGTTTACTCTAGCCTATATTGGGGGCGCGATTCACCTGGAAGCAATTTTAGGGGCATTTGCAGCCGGGTTAGTGTTAGATGAAACTGAACCCGGTAGGGAGTTAGAAGAACTAATTAAACCCATTGCAGATGTAATTGTTCCGGTATTTTTTGTGGCGGTGGGGGCAAAAACCAATTTAGGGGTTTTGAACCCAGCAGTCCCTGAAAATCGGGAAGGGTTAATTATTGCTACCTTTTTGATTGTGGTGGCTATTGTGGGCAAAATTGCCGCTGGTTGGGGGGTATTTGGTTTGGATAATCCCAACCGTCTTGGCATTGGCGTCGGCATGATTCCGCGAGGAGAAGTGGGATTAGTATTCGCGGCTGTTGGTTCGGCTAGTGGTGCATTATCTCCCGCGTTGGATGTGGCAATTATTCTAATGGTCATTATCACTACTTTCTTAGCACCTCCTTTACTGCGAATTGTGTTTAAAACCGACACTCCGCCGCCATTATCGGAAACAACTTAACCGAATTAAAGATGGTTTTACGGATTGAAGTTGGGTAAGAAAACGAGGAAGCAGTGCGAGCGTCCTCGCTTGCTAGATATCAACATCTCAATATATGTTATCTTGGCAAGAAACACTATATTTATTATCAAATCCAGCCAATGCAGAACACCTATTAGAATCAATTAAACAAGCCGAATCAGGTAAAAAATCCGTTAGACAATTAGTTGATGCGTAAGTTATAACTATAGCAAGATTCCCGATTCGTAATTCGTAATTCCCAATTCGTAATTCCCTAATATATAAACGGACTAATCTCCCCAGCTTTAACATTTAAAATTTGAGTATGTTTTAACCATTGAGCATCAAAAGCACCTAAATGAGTAGTTGTAATTAAAGTTTGAAACCGATCTTGAATCGCATCTAAAAGTTGATTTTGTCGGTTTATATCTAATTCAGCTAAAACATCGTCTAAAAGCAGTAAAGGCGGTTCCTTAACTACTTCTTCAATTAGTTGTAATTCCGCTAATTTTAGGGCTAAAACTAAAGTCCGTTGTTGACCCGATGACCCATAACTTCGGGCTGGAGTTTGATTGATACTAAAAATCACATCATCTCGATGGGGCCCCACTAAGGAAATTCCTTGTTGTTTTTCAGCGATCGCCCTGGTTCTAATTTTATCAAAAAAAGCCTGTTGAATTTTTTCTGGTGGAGTTATTGATAAACTGTAATTTGGTAAATCTAAATTAACATTAGGTTGATAGGTAATATCCAATAATTCCGTATTTCCACTAATAGATTCATGCCAAATTTTAGCCAGAGGGACTAAACGTTCTAAAACGCGATCGCGACGGCGGATAACCCTAGTTCCAGCTACAGCTAATTGAACATTCCAGAGTTCTAATTCCTCTTGTTTATGGTGAATTTCTGATGTTTCTGGATTTTGTTTAATTTGTTTTAATAGAGCATTTCTTTGGCGTAAAACTTGATTATATTGTTGTAAAATATAAGCATAAATTGGTTCTAACTGCACTAATAAACGATCTAACCAATTGCGCCGATATTCGGGACTACCCCGGACTAATTCTAAATCTAAACTAGAAAAATGCACTACATTTAATACACTCAAAAAATCTAACTGTCGGCGCAGGGATTCCCCATTTAAACAAACAGTTCTCCCCCCTTGGGAACGCAAAGTAATCCCTAAATCTAATGTGCCTAAATCCCGTTTTAAAGTAGCTGTAATTTGTGCGGTAGGTTGGGTATCAAAAATCAAATCCCGATCTCGACTAACTCGATGACTTTTGAGGGTAGAAAGTAATTCAACTGCTTCTAATAAATTAGATTTCCCTTGGGCATTATTTCCTAATAAAATTGTTTTAGGAGCTTCAAATATAACTTTTTGATCGGCATAATTGCGAAACTGTCGTAGATATAATAATTTCAAATACATGGCAAGAGGGAATAGGTAATTATGAATTACAAATTACGAATTACTTTACCATAGTATCTAATGAAGTTTTGAGTTGTTACCCAATGCTAATTCGGTGCTACGATGCTATAAACTAGATAAATCGGTGAATTGGGGTTACACTGGAAGGGGGAAGGGATGGAAACCGTAGAAATCACCGATACGGACGCGCCATCGCACGTCCCTACTGATAACTAATTACTGATAAGAGGACAGTGCCATATTTAATTTATAATCCCGATACAACCGGGGCTATGACCTTTAACCTACAGTTCGGTGTAAATACCATCGGACGGGGGCGGGATAACACAATTTGTTTAGCAGATGTGAGTCTTTCTCGTCATCACGCTCGCATTGATGTCAGCGAGGGAAAAAACACGATTACCGATATGCAGAGTAGTAATCATACCTTTGTGAATGAGGTGATAATTGAACACGCGAATCTCAAATCTGGAGATTTAATTCGTTGTGGTCGTGTAGTGTTTAAATTTATGAATGTTTCCCTCACACCCTCTTTAAAATCGGAGGCTGAAAATCATCAAACCTCGGTTATTCACGAATTTGCTACCGATAATAGTTATACCATTATTCAAGATTTATTAGGAACTTCTCAAGCCATAAATTCAGTTTTAAATATTCGACAACAAGATGCTAATTTAAGAATTGTTGATAAGTTAAAAATTTTATTAGAAGTTAGTAAAGAGTTATCTTCTCCGAATGAACCCAATAAACTCTTAGATAAAATTTTAGATCTATTATTTCAAATAATGAATCTGGATCGGGCGGCGATTTTGTTAGTTAATCCTAAAACCAATAACTTAGAAAATAAAGCCGTTAAATTTCGGGAGGAACCCCTCGCCGATGAACATTTTTATAGTAAAAAAATTACCAATATTGTCAGAGAAACAGGAAATGCCGTATTAATAGATAATGCTCAAGCCGATGAGCGATTTGAAGGGTCTGAGTCGATTCTCTGTCAAGCTATTCATGCCTCGATGTGTGTACCGTTAAGATTACGGGATAGTGTGATTGGGGTTTTGTATGTCGATAATTTATCTTTATCTAATCTTTATTCTCCCGAAGATGTAGAATTTTTAGCCGCCTTAGCTAATCAAGCGGCGATCGCAATTGATAATGCCGAACTTTATAAAAAAATGCAGGAAGAAGCCGTAATTAGAAATAAATTAGAACGGTTTTTTCCTCCAGCAGTGAGTCGAAAACTTCGGGAAGAAGGAAAATTTGATGCCATTGTAGAAAGTGAAGTTACCGCCCTATTTTCTGATATTACTAGATTTACAGAAATGTCTTCTCGAATGCAGCCTCGTCAAGTTATTTCTATGTTAAATGAATATTTTAAACTGATGGTGGAGGAAATTGTTTTTCCCTTTGAAGGAACCTTAGAAAAATACATTGGGGATGCTTTAGTTGCGGTTTGGGGATCTCCCTATTCCCGCCATGATGATGTGGATCGAGCGGTGCGAGCCGCCATTGAAATGCAGTGGACGGTAGATAGAATGAATCAAAAATGGAAACAGCGTTATGGAGAACCAATTTATATTCATATTGGACTGAATACCGGACAGGTAGCTGCGGGAAATATTGGTTCAGAAAAACTGATTCAATATACCCATACTGGGGATACCATGAATGTCGCCAGTCGAATTTGTTCAGCAGCTAATAAAAATGAAATTTTAATTTCTCAATCAACTTTTGATCAGTTAAAAGATCGGAGTTTGCCTTTAGAAACAATACCTCCTGTTATTGTTAAAGGGAAAACCGAACCCCTGCAACTTTATCGTTTACATTGGCAAGAAGTTCAATCAACTGCTCTTTCTTTTTGAATTAAATAATTAAGAAACCCTTGAAGGGGTGACTACGGTTGTTATAACCTAGCTCGTTTTAAGGCTTGCCAACTGGTATATCCTAATAATCCTGTTGCACCTAAAAGATATGCTAAACCACTGGGTATTCCCGAAAAAGCCAGGGCTAAACTTCCCACCCAAAGCGTGAGAGAATAGATAAATAATACTGTTCGGCGTTGGGATAAACCCGCGTCTAGGAGTCGGTGATGCAGGTGGCGTTTATCCGCAGCAAAGGGCGATTCTCCATGACGAATTCTATCCAAAATTACCGCCGACATATCTAAAATCGGAACTGCTAAAATTAAATAGGGCAGAATCACCGAGGTCACGGCTGTTACTTTGACTAAACCAATCACCCCCACTCCAGCTAGGGTAAAGCCCATAAAATAAGCCCCCCCATCCCCCATAAAAATTTGGGCTGGGTTGAAGTTATACCTTAAAAATCCCAGGGCACTTCCGGCCAAAGCCGCTGCAATTAAAGCCGCGGCGGGTTGATTCATAAATAAACTGACAATCAACATCACGACGGCGGCAATACCACAAACCCCCGCCGCTAGTCCGTCTAAACCATCAATCCAGTTAATCGCATTGGTCATTCCCACTAACCAAATAACCGTAATGGGTAAACTCAACCATCCAATCTGAACTAGACCCAAATTCGGGATCGTTAAAAAGTCAATGCGGACACCAACCCACCAAACCAAACTGGCTACACCGGTTTGTAACAGGAGGCGAGTTAAAGGGGTGAGGTTAAATAAATCATCCGCTAGACCAATCAGAAAAAAAGCAATACCCCCAATGACCACGCCCCAAATTTCATATTCATCCCGTGGGCTTAGGGGTTTTCCCGTGGCATCAATAAAGCCACCTAACCCCCAAACCAATAACAGAGCAATTAAGGCGCCAGCAAAGATGGAAACGCCACCTAAGCGCACCATCGGTTGTTGATGAACTTTTCGATCATTGGGTAAATCAACCCGTCCTGAACGGATGGCGATTTTTTTAACAATCGGCGTACTCCAGATCACAACTAGAGCCGAAATTACAAAAGCGAGTAGGTGGTACAGATGGTGGGGCATCTGAGGTTACAGGTGCAAGAAGTTCTTTGGGTGTCAGCCAGAGTTTACTACATTTAGGAACCTTTCTCGCAAAAAAAAATTCCGGTCTGGGGTTGGGGACGCTGGTTTGGGGTGTCTGAAATTATAGAAATTCCGGCGATTGAAATCGCTACTACACAAACGATGTCCGCCTACGCGGACAAATAATGTCCACAGCATCCCAATCTTCAACCCGCATCGGCGGGTTTTGCTTGTGTAGCGGTTTCAACCGCCACTTGATTGATTGCTTGCTTGATTGATTTTTCGGTCAGGTTAACACCTTTTTTAGCGGTCATTTGTCGGACTAACTGTTGCCATTCCTCGGAATTTGTTAAACTTTCGGAATCTAGTTCTATGCCTTGGGCTAAGGACAATTTAGAGAAACTTTCTAACCAGGTTAAAATGATTTCGCTAGGGGAAGCTGTCGTTAATTTCAAGGCTTTTTGCAGGTGGGCTTTCATTTGAAGGAGTTTACCGTTTCGATAGGCGTTCCAGGCATCCCAAATTAAGAGGTTATAGTCCATCTCAGTATGTTTTTTAGGATCATTGCTGAGGCTTTGTTCCAGTTGTTGCCGCTCTTGGATTTGTTGAATTTGCAATTGCGATTGGGCTAACTCAATCTGAAGTTGATACATTTGAGATTGCGATCGTTTTAATTCGGTTTGTAGTTGGTTGACTTGGGCTTGTTTTTGTTTTAATTCTCGCTTGGTTTCCTGGAATTGAGATTTAATTTCGGTTAATTCGGTTTGGGTTTGTGACCATTGAGACTCGGACTGTTGTAATTGAGAATGGGACAAATCAAACTCACTTTCGACTTGATATAGTTGAGAATTAGAACGTTTTAAGTCTCGTTTGAGTTGTTTAACTTGATTGTTTGATTCCTGTAAATTATCTTGATCTTGTTGGAGTTTAATTTGAGTTTTCTCTAATTCTTCTAAACTTTGATGCAGTTGAATTTGAAAACGTTCTTCCCGTTTTTGCGCCTGTTGTAACTGTATTGTTAATTGACTTAAAATAGATTCAAATTCATTCCGTTGAGCTTCCGCTTCATGTAGTTGAGATTCAGAGCGTTTTAAATCCTCTTGAATTTGAGGATACTTAATTTCATAGTCTTCTAATTCTTCTTGAGTTTGATGTAATTGCGATTGATACCGCATCACATCAAATTGAGCCTGATTTAATTGGGTTTTAACTGTTTCTAATTCAGTACGAGTTTGATGGAGTTGATTATGAGATTGTTGTAAAACAGACTCGGTTTTACTCAACTGAGTTTGAAATTGTTGTAAAACAGATTCGGTTTCTTGTAACTGAGATTGAGATTGTTCTAATAGAGATTCTGCTGTTTTGAGTTGGGTTTTTGTTTGCTCTGCTTCAGCTTGAATTGCTTTGGCTTCTTCTAATTCAACTTTTTCCTCCTGCAATTGAGATTTTAGGGATTTATTCTCTATTTCTAATTGACGTAAATTGACCCATTCTTGAAATGCCCAAGTTTTGTATAGAGAAGGTTTTAATAATTCTTGCCAAGAAAAATCCGGTGTTTGTTCAGGATGCCATCCTCTCCCTTCTAGTTCTTGATAGAGTTCAATAGCTTCGGGAAAGTAATGGTCAATTAAAGTGGGTCGCTGACTATTAGATGAAATCTCTGTTCTCAATAATGAAGGATCGTAAGCTGTGGGAGCAGGATGACTTAAATTAACGTTAAACTTATGATTAATAGTGTCAATATAGGCAGTTTGATATTGAACAATTGTTTTGAGGTTGGTCAACAAGCAACGATGTTGTTCTTGATTATAAAAATCGAGAATTTTTTGATTATAATGTTGCCAGTATTTGATCGCTAATTCGGGTTGAGATTGAAACATTTTATCCCCCCGTCGATACAAGGAGTCAGCCACTTCCCAAGGCGATCGATAGATTAATAAAAATCTGGCTTCGGGTAACAGTTTTGCCCAAAAGTCTAAAAATAAGGTAGTTCGAGGTTCTTTCCATCCCCAAATTGAACTTAAGGAATTTTGTTCTATGAGTTGTTTTGCTCGGTCAATTAAGGGTTCATCAATCTGTAGATTTTCTTGAAGTGTCCATCCATCAATATTAACTCCCAGGGAGCGAAAGACATCTAAATGAAATTCAAAAAAATCTAGGTTTTCAAAATGTCCCTTGGCATTAAATTCGGTCGCTTCCATTAAACGACGACCAATATGAACCCCCGCACTTTGCAGAATTGATGCAGCTAAGGATGTTCCCGAACGGTGCATTCCGGCGATAATGAAAACGGTTTGTTCTGTGTTAGACTTTTGCATGATCTATGAATACTATCTCAAGAGAATAATTTTAGGTTAAATTGGTAATCTATCTCACCAAATTTCATGAATATGATCGAGAATCTCTAAAAAAGCCTGACGCTCTTTTAGTAGATTATGTTCATTGGCGGTTTGTTTCCCATGGGTTAACATTTCCTGAACTTGAGTATGAGAATATTGTAATGCTTGTTGGATCACATTCAATATGCTTTCTACCCGATAGTCAGGACGAAAACAATTATACCCTGAAATGCAAAAAGAACGATTGCCAATACAGTCTGGACAAATTACCATTGTTCCTACAACCATCCCTTCTAAAGCAGGAAGATAAAAACCCTCTCCTTCTTTTTTGTTGGGGAGAAACACGGTCATTCTAGCACGATTTAGCTGCTCTAAATAGTCTTTCCTCGGAAGTTGAGTGGTTAAGAGTTCTACTTTTTGACCCGTTATTTCCAATTTCTGTTTTAACTCCTGTCCTAGTTCTGGTTCTTTTAAAGCTGCAATTAAAATATCATAATCTTTTTGATCCCAATCTAACGACTCAGGAATTCGAGTTAAATCTAAGCCACAGGGAATCACTAATAATTCACCATTAACTTGAGCATGAGTTTCTAAATATTGTTTAATTTCAAGGCTCACACAAATCCGAATTGCTTTATACTTAAGAAAGGGATAACGGGGATTATCCGGGTATCCATGTCTAAAGGACTGAATTAGATTAATAATGGGAACAGGTGAATTATGTTTATAGTTTTGATCTAGTAACTGCCAATCTAACCCTTCCATAAAAATTAGATCGGGATTAGCTAAAGGTTGAGATAAGATAAACTTTTTATCTAAATTGAACCAAGGATTATTTATATCCCAACTACTTTGGGAGGTAAAATAAATAGAGGGACAATGATTTTTTGAAAATCTGACATGATTAAAGTAATCCCAAACTTTTAAATGTCCCCCGGTGAACCCTCCATAATCTCGGTAAAATAAAATTGACGATTGAGGAGGTTGAGTCAGGATAGGGGTTGAAATCGGTAGAGTGGATTGAGAAGATTCTATCTCAGATTGAATTTCCTCTAACCAAGATTGCGATCGCTCTAGTTGATCTTGAATTTTTTTTAATTGGGAAGCAGACAATGGCATAAATTCGGTGTAGAATTGAAAATAGGTATACTAGAGCGTAAACTCTGTTAGAACAATTAGGTCGTGATTAACTTCTCAATTCCTAAGTGTTTGGCTTAAGTTTTCATCCTCCGGTAAAATCTACCTTTAATTAAATCATAAAACTTATTGAGATTTTTGGTATGAGTGTTAGCTATTTTGAGACCGCCAATCAACTGTTAAGAAAAAGTCAGTTTGACAATGCCATTGAAAGTTACCAAAAAGCCATTGAGGAAAACCCAACATCGGCTTGGTCTTACTATAATTTAGGGGAAGCTCTGGTTAATACCGGAAGTATTAAAGGAGCGATCGCAGCTTACCAAAAAGCGGTGGATCTCAACTCTAATTCCCCTTGGTTTCATGATCGCTTAGGTAGTATGCAACTGCAAGCTGGACAGTTGAGTGAAGCCATAAGTTGCTTTCAAACAGCCATTGCTCTCGATCCCAGCTTTTCTGAATTTTACACCAATTTGGGTATGGCTTTGACTCAACAAGGCAATATTTCAGAAGCTATTTCTTCCTTCCATAAGGCATTAGCCCTAAAGCCCAATGACGGGGAAACTTATTACTATCTCGCACAGGCTTTCACACAACAAAACCAAAAGCAAGAGGCGATCGCAGCTTACCATCAAGCCTTAGAAATTAATCCCTATTGGTCGGAATGTTATTTAGAATTAGCTAAACTTCAAGATAACTTAGGTCAGACCGATGAAGCTATTAAGAATTATCATCGGAGTTTTCAACTCAATCCTAATTTAATAGAATCTTATCAGAGTTTGCGAACTATTTTAGAACAGCAGGAACAATGGGAAGAAATTATTAAACTCTCCCGTCGTTGTTGTCAGGTGAATTCCAACTCCGCCGAAGCCTATTATGATTTAGGAACAGGATTAATTCACCAACAGGAATCGGAAGAAGGTATCATTGCTTTGCGTCGAGCTTGTGAACTTAATCCTGATTTTGTAGAGGCTTATCAACAGTTAGGACAGGCTTTATTTCAACAAAATGAATGGGAAGAAGCCGTAACAGTTTATCGCCGTTGTGTTCAACTTAATCCTGATTCTGTTGAATATCAATGGAGTTTAGCTAAAGCCTTAGTTCAAGTTTATAACTTGGAAGAAGCGATTCAAGTTTATCGTCAAACTTGTTATTTAGAATCTTCTTCGGCTGAGTTATATGATCAATTAGGACAAACTTTAGCACAATTTTATCAATTTGAAGAAGCGATCGCCACCTATCGCCAAGCCTTAGAATTGAATCCTGAAAATCAGGGTGAAATTCAAGCCCGCCTACAACAAATTTTAGAGAAACAGCGTCAATTTGAAGAAGTGATCGCCATCTATCGTCGTACCCAAGAGTTTAATCCTAATTCCTTTGAATCCTATCAAAATTTAGGACAAACTCTCCGACAACAAGGCAATATTGAAAATGCTATTGTGGCTTTCCGTCGCGCCTGTGTTCTCAACCCCGGATCTCCAGTAGCTTATCACCTTTTAGGTCATACCTTTGCCATCTTACAAAAGTGGGATGAAGCCATTAGTTGTTATCGCCGGGCTTGCGAGATTTATCCCCATTCTCCCGATATTCATTTACATTGGGGAGAAGCCTTAGAACAGAAAGAAAACTATCAAGAGGCTCTGGCTTATTTGCAGAAAGCAATTAACCTAAAACCAGACTTTGATTTAGCCTATGAAGCCATGGGTCGCGTGATTTCAAAAAAAAAAGGGAGTTAACTTAGATCCCCTCTCTCGATATCGGGAAATGCAGAAAAACCGTCCTACAGATCCTGAAACTTATCAGGATCTAGGACAACAATTACATCGTCAAGGCTATTTAAAAGAGTCAATTAATTGTTATCAAAAAGGGATAGAATTACAAGGAGAACCGATTCATTTATGGTTTTATCGGAATTTGGGAGAAGCATTAATCAGTTATCAGTCATCAGTTATCAGTTATCAGTGAAGGGGGACTCTGGGACAATTTCTTTCTTCTTCCTCTAAATAATTTGACACTCGACAACCGTCAAAATCGGGATGATAGGATTTGAACCTACGACCCCCTCGTCCCGAACGAGGTGCGCTACCAAGCTGCGCTACATCCCGATGCCTTAATTAAGACACCTTTAATGAGTATAACACAGAAAAGATCAGTTAGGATCTATAAAGATGTGAATTTATTAGGAAAAGGTAGCCCGTGGTAGTCAAGCCAGACTGGTTAAGAGTCAAAGCCCCTCAATGGGAGCGTGTTGGCAACGTCAAAGGGATTTTGCGGGATTTAGGCTTAAACACCGTCTGTGAGGAAGCCTCCTGTCCCAATATTGGGGAATGCTTCAATGCTGGAACCGCTACATTTTTAATTATGGGGCCAGCTTGTACCCGGGCTTGTCCCTACTGTGATATTGATTTTGAGAAAAAACCCCAACCCCTAGATATTACTGAACCCGAAAGATTAGCGGAAGCGGTGCGACGCCTGAACTTGAATCATGTTGTGATCACTTCTGTGAACAGGGATGACTTACCCGATGGCGGTGCGTCCCAGTTTGTTCGGTGTATTGACGGGGTGCGATCGCTCTCTCCCCAAACGACTATTGAGGTTTTAATTCCTGATTTATGTGGTAACTGGGACGCCCTAGAAATAATTTTGCAAGCTAAACCGGAAGTTCTCAACCACAATACCGAAACCATCCAACGTCTGTATCGTCGGGTTCGTCCCCAAGGAGATTATCAGCGCAGTTTGGAGTTATTAAAGCGATCGCGCCAACTCACACCGGGGGTTTATACTAAGTCTGGGTTAATGGTGGGACTGGGTGAAACCGATGCGGAAGTTCGGGAAGCCATGCAGGATTTACGAGCCGTTGATTGTGATATTTTAACCTTGGGTCAATACCTGCAACCCAGTCCTAAACATTTACCCCTGGTGGCGTTTATTTCCCCAGAACAATTTAACGCTTGGCGAGAATTTGGCGAGTCTATTGGGTTTTTGCAAGTTGTTGCGTCTCCCTTAACTCGGAGTTCCTACCACGCCGAACAAGTTCGAGGATTAATGGAAGAATATCCGCGTTAGTTGGAGTTGCAATGATTCGCTAAAGCCAGAAATCAGGTATTGAGTCATAGCCTGAGTTTGTCGAAGCTTAGGTTTTTAATCCCAAAATTTATATAAAATTTAATAGGTTTTTAATGGGCTCATTGTAGAATTACTCCGATCAGCAAACAAGCCAAAAAACTATGACTCTATCCAGTATCACACTACCCAGTGGTGAAATTACCGTTTTTGCCAATGAAGAAAACAACCTTCCCAGCTTAACTAACACCACAAACAAAACAGTAAAATTGAAACTTGAAGCAGAGGGTCAGTGGTCTTACGGAGGTAAAGATGCCTTTGCAAATCAGGTAGATGGTGATGGTAACACCACGCAGACGGGACGAAATCCGTATATGCGTTTTCCAGACATCACGCCATCAGCATTAGTGGCGGTAAAAAATGGTCAAGCTGTGGCTAGTGGGAAAGAACAAACGGTCGAACTCCGTCCCTCCGAATCTGTAACTTTCATTAACAACGACCAACCCGGTGTGTACGGTGATAATAGTGGTAGTCTCACCCTGAAATGGTCAATTGCTGCTATTAGTAGTGACGGTTCTGACCCAACAAATAACAGTATTTCTAATGACAAGAATACAGAAATTACACTTCCTAGTGGTGAAATTACCGTTTTTGCCAATGAAGAACAAAACCTTCCCCAATTGACGAATGAATCCGATAAAACCATTACATTAAAATTACAAGCTGAGGGGTTGTGGGATTACGGCGACACCGAGATATTTGCTAAGAAAGTAGATGCTCATGGTAATTCTGAAAATAGTGGACGGGAACCTTATGTGCGTTTTCCTAATATCGCACCAGCAGCATTAGTAGCCGTCAAAAATGACCAAGCGGTGGCGAGTGGTAAAGAACAACTGGTGGAACTGAAACCGGGAGAAATCGTATCTTTTATTAATAACGACCAACCCAATGTGTACGGCGACAACAGTGGGACTCAAACCGTTAAATGGTCAATTTGGAGCGCTAATTAATAATGTGACAAAAGCGGGATAGAGCAGTTCCCTATCAAGTGAGGTACACTTTCAAGGAAGTCAGTGTACCTCACCACGATAATAACCGCTATGTTGATTGTGATATTTTAACCTTGGGTAAATACCTACAACCCACACCCAAACATTTAGCCGTCGAGGGATTTATCCCACCCAAACAATTTGATACTTGGCGGGATTTTAGTGAGTCTATCGGTTTCTTACAGGTGGTGGCTTCTCCCCTAACCCGCAGTTCCTACCACGCCGAACAGGTACGAGCCTTAATGCAGCAATATCCCCGTTAATACCGTAGTGAGTCCTTTAGGACTCTCTCTCAAGGTTCGAGCCTTAATGCAGCGATATCCGCGTTAATACTCCAGTTTCCCAAAATTGAGACACAATAGAGATAATATTCTAACCCTTGAGAACGATAATGAAATGTTGCATCAACCCCCAATGTCCCAACCCAGACAACTCAGATGGTACGGTTTACTGTCAAGCTTGCGGTGTCCCCATACCCGACTTGCTGTACAGACGGTTTCGCATGATCAAATTTTTAGGTCAAGGGGGGTTTGGTCGCACCTATTTAGCGGAAGATACGGATAAACTGAATAAGAAATGTGTGGTTAAACAGTTAGTCGTTAATAATCAACGAACAGCAGGACTACAAAAAGTCTTAGAATTATTTCAACGAGAAGCTGAAAAACTGGAACAACTGGGAGATCATCAGCAAATTCCGAGGTTAGTGGCTTATTTCTCAGAAAATAATCAACTGTATTTAGCTCAAGAATATATTGAAGGGGAAACTTTAAATAAAGTTTTAGCGAAACAAGGAGTTTGGACAGAAGCGCAAGTCAAACAACTGTTAGAGAGTTTGTTACCTGTGCTGACGTTTATTCATCAAGAAAAGGTGATTCACCGTGACCTCAAACCCGATAATATTATGTGTCGTCGGAATGGGGAATATGTGTTAATTGATTTTGGCATAGCGAAAGATTTAGCCGCAACGGTGGTACAAACTAAAGTGGGAACCCGTGTTGGGACGTTTGGTTATTCAGCGCCAGAACAATTACAAAACGGAGAAGCATACCCCGCCAGTGATTTATATAGTTTAGGGGGGACTTGTTTTTATTTATTATCAAAAATTGAGCCGTTTAAGCTATTTACAAAATATGGTTACAGTTGGACAACCCGTTGGCAACAATATGTGTCACAACCTTTGAGTCCAGAATTAAAGAAAGTTCTCGATAAACTATTACAGGAGCAGATTCAATACCGCTATTCTTCGGCTGCTCAGGTCTTGCAGCATTTACGACCTACACCAACACCACCACCTCCACCTCCTCCAGCCCAAAATAATCATAACTTCTGGGTGGGTTTATCTATTGGGATATTGCTGTTAGTCGGATATGGAATATTTACTAATAAAAATACTCCTAATCAAAATTCCTCACCCAGCC
>Ga0082207_1000907_pt1 | contig 15279 bp, 11 predicted proteins | sample LakMenEpi10Aug09_FD_71540 | JGI IMG/M metagenome (GOLD analysis project Ga0082207, IMG submission 71540)
TTCCAAGTCTCTCCTCGAAGAACCGTCAGCTATCTTCCCGAAGTGCAAGGCGGACCGGTCCGCCCCGGCCCCGATCTGCTCGGACTCCTCGACGAACTCATTCCTGCCTCCCAGATCGAAACCCAGTCGATCGTTCACCTTCGTTCCGATGACCCGGAAACCGACCCGTTCCGCAACGAAATAAGAAACCACTTCCTTGCTATCTGCTTCGGGTCCGATTCGCAAGCCACTTCGGGAGCAGAGGAGATCGCCGCCAAACTGAGCCTCTCAATGGACCATAGATCCTCCAAGTTCTCCTTGCTGGTGATCGATGCGCACGAACAAAAACAAAATCGCCGTATCGCTCTGTGGCTCTTCCCCAAGGAGGATGTGTTTCGATTTCACACCTCTGCCCAAGGCAACGAGCTTTCGTTGCTCGAGGATGCCTTCAGCAAATCCTCGACCTGGCGCAAAGCCGCTATCTTCTCCGGACCGAACTCAGCCCATGGTTTCCGAACCGGCCAGATCATCGACATCCAGTCCCGTAAGCCCGATGATCGCGCAGCCGATTTTTGGATGCGACTTTTTCTCAACGCCCTCTATGCGATGGACCCCAAAAGCTCAACCTATCAACTCGTCAACCTTCTAAAAGATGCGTTTGATGCATCCTCTGGCACCCAACGCGATCAGCTCTTTGCCGCGATGGTCGCCCTGCCTCGATCCCCCGAAAAAATATGGACTTACTCCAAAATCGCCGACCGATTTCTCGAACCGAATCTCCAATACTCGTTCCTCAAACTTATCCCCGAAACAGTTCACCATGCGCATGGCGATTACTTCGATGAAGAGTTCATTCGCGCTTTTTGGAAACCGCTTTTTGAATCAGGTCGCATCGCCGAGTCGGCTTGGGAGGAAAATGCGCCTAAACCCAATCGTCTGATCGAAACGATCTCGTTTATCCCACTGAAAACCCTCATCCTCCTGGGGCTATTGGCCCTTTCCGCTTGGTGGTTCTGGCGCGTCTAGTGAACCGAAGAATCCAAACACACGGAGGGCAATCCCTTCGTTCGTGCATCGCATCGTATTTCGTCTTGCTCGTACTCTGTGAAACGCTACTCAGACTGAATGGCTTTCTTTGCGCCTTTGCACCTTCGCGCCTTTGCGTTCAAAATGCCCCCGGACTAAGGGAACCCAATCAGTTCGACGGGAAACCCAACCGACTGATCTGGACGCAAAGAGGCCAGCCGATGAATACTACAATTCGCTAGCTCGTAAGGTCGCAGTCACGAACGCGTCGACTTCGGCCTGGGTATTGTAAAAGTAGAACGATGCCCGGGCACTGACCCCCACCGAAAACCGCTCATGCAACGGCATCGCGCAATGATGCCCAACTCGGATCGCGACCCCCGCAGCATTGAGATACTGTCCGATCTGATCCGAGTGCACTCCCGGAATCACAAACGAGACAATCCCCGTCTTGCTCTGGATCGATGGACCCAAAATACGCAATCCCGAGACACTCGACAATCCATCGATCGCCCGCTGTGCCAATTGCCTTTCATGAGCCAAAATCGCATCGCTGCCGACCCGCATGAGATACTCCAGGGCCGGCTTCAGGGCGATCGCTTCGACGATCGGTCCCGTCCCTGCCTCGAATCGATGAGGTAAATCCGCAGCCACAAACCCCTGCTTGCTGACCGACTTGATCATGTTCCCACCCCCCAAAAAAGGAGGCATCGATTCGAGCAATTCCCGCTTCCCATAAAGCACACCGATACCGGTCGGACCGAGCATCTTGTGACCACTGAAAACCAACCAATCGGCATCCCAATCGCTCGCCGTCGCCTTGCCATGCGGTGCGCTTTGTGCCGCATCGACCAAAACCTTGGCCCCCACTCGATGCGCCGCATCGACGATCTCTCGGACTGGATTGATCGTTCCGAGTACATTCGATACAGCCGTCAGTGCCACGAGTTTCGTACGCCCACTGAGCAACCGGTCCAGCGATTCGATGTCCAACTGAAAGTCGTCCCGTACGCCGAGCCAGCGAATGATCGCCCCGGTTCGCTCGGCGAGTTGTTGCCATGGCACGATATTCGAGTGATGCTCCATCTCCGTAAGGAGTATCTCATCGCCAGGCCGCAAATTCGTATCGCCCCAACTGCGGGCTACCAAGTTGATCGAAGCGGTCGTGCCCGGAGTGAATATCACTTGCTCAGACGAGTCGGCCTGGATCCAACTGGCGAGCACTTCTCGCGATTGCTCCATGGCTTGGGTGGTCTGGGCGGCCAACTGGTGACCGCTGCGATGCACGTTGGCATAATGCGTGCGATAGACGCGATTCATGGCATCGAGGACCGATGTCGGACGCTGCGATGAGGCCGCGTTGTCCAGATACACCCAAGGCTTTCCACATGGGAGTTTTTCCGAAAGGATCGGAAAGTCGTCTCTGCAATTCTCGATCGCGATCGCGGGCAATGCGACGCGATAGCCGCCGGTGCGAGCTGGCTTGATCTCCTGCGGTTGGCTGCTCGGCGAACCATGCAACGACAACGCACCTTTGGCGATGGCTTGGATGCGCTGGACCATCGAGTGCAGACCATTGCTGCGCATCGGGGTCAGAAACGACTTGAGTTTGATTTCACCAAAGAAGTCCTCGACCGGAAAAGCCAGGATATCCCGGGCCTTGCGACCCGAATAAGCCGCAAGGAGTATCGCGACCAACCCACGAACCATCGGCGCATCGCTCGAACCGCGAAACTCGATGTCACCCCCTTCTTTCTTGTCCCCTTGGAGTCCTGGGACGAGCCAGACCATGCTCTGGCAACCGAGCACCCGATACTCTTCGGTCTGGTACTCTTTGGGCAACTCAGGCAGGGTCTGCCCTAATTCAATCAGATAAGCGATCCGATCCTCAGGGGAGTCAAGATCGGCGATCTCTTCGCGAAGATCTTCGATCGAAACCCGCAGGCTGCTTTGGCTCATGATTTCTTTGGCTCATCGTTAGAAAATTCCGAGTTGGTCTCTGGCATCTTCGGTCATTTTATCGGGAGTCCAAGGTGGATCCATCACGACCTTGATGTCGACTGCGCCAACGCCTGGGATCTCTTCGACAACTTGACGGCTATTGGCCACAAGTTGCGGCCCAGCAGGACACATCGGACTGGTCATCGTCATTTCGACGTTGACGTTCTGCTTGCCCCCTTCCCCGGGCTGAATATCGACGACGTAGATCAATCCCAGATCGACAATGTTCACAAAAAGCTCCGGGTCGATGACTCGTTTGAGCTCCTCTCGAACCTTGTCCTCACACAGCCCGGCTGGTGCATCGCTGGGCGTCGCGCTGCTCGTGGGTTCACACGTTGATGCTTGACAACAGGCCGATTCGAGTGCCACCGTGGGAAGTTCGGCAGCTTTGGTCTCGGTCGCTTGGTTTACGGTCGGTTGGGGTTCGGTCGGTTGGTTGGTTTCAGACATTTTCAACTCGCTCTGAGATAATCGACTACCTTGATTGCCTAGTTTGATTCGCGTACATGGCCACTTGAACGGATCGACCTGGATCAGTTGTTCAACGCCACGTAGATCTTCCCCGCATCGATCTTGACGGTATGGCTTGGAGTGTCCTCGGTGGCCGGCATGCAGACGGCCTTGCCGGTCCGAACATCGAACTTCGCGCCGTGCCTTGGGCAAACCAAACAAGCGCCATCGAGTTGGCCATCTCCGAGGGTCCCGCCGTCGTGGGTGCACATATCTTCGATGCAGTGGACGACCTGATCGATCTCGACGAGAACAACGAATCGATCGTCGATTTCGAAGGTCTGGGGCTCGTTGGGCCGAATCTGGTCCCTTGGACAAACGTAATGAAAAGGAGGCATGGTCGTTGGCTCTTTCATTCGTATTGTCGAACTTGGCGTGCGATCGCTGCGCCGAGGGCTTCGCGCACCGTTTGGATGGTGATGCGATCGAAGATCTGTTGGAAGAACCCTGTAACGATCATTCGAATCGCTTCGGATCTGGTGAACCCACGCGACTGAGCGTAGAAGATCAATTCTTCGTCGACTCGTCCGCTGGTGCTTCCGTGGGTGCATCGAACATCGTCGGCGTTGATCTCGAGTCCTGGGATCGAGTCGGCTCGCGCCGCATCGCTGAGCATGAGGTTGTCATTGCGCTGGTAACCATCGGTTTTTTGGGCACCTTCGCTGACCTTGATCATGCCTCTCCAAACCGTACGCGATCGATCTTGAAGAACGCTCTTGTACAAAAAGTCGCTGGTGCAATGGGGCGCTTTGTGATGCTGCAAGGTGTTGTAAACCAGGTGTTGGCGATCCTGGGTGAACATGACTCCATTGACTTGGCTTCTGGCTCCCGGCTCGACAAGCTCGACGCGTTGGTCGACTTGCGCAAATTTTGCTCCCATCGCCGCGACGGTCCATTGCAACTGCGAGTCGCGACCCACCGAGGCTCGTTGGTGTGCAAAGTGCCAGCAACCTTTCCCCCAATCCTGAAGGTTGACGTACCGCAGGTGGCTATTGCCGTGCTGGATCAGTTCCACTCCGCCGCAGTGCAAACCTTTTGCGATAACGTCGGGACTCGATGATTCGAAGAGAACCGTCGCTTCGGCTCCGGACTCTAGGACGATCAACGTGTGGGACAAATCGACTTGGCCATCCCCCATCGCTGCATGCAGATGGATCGGTTTTTCGACTCGGACGTTTCGGGGAACGTAGACGAAGTACCCATCGCTCCACATGGCGGCTTGCAGGGCAGCAAACCGATCGCTTTTCGGACAGATCAAGCTGTGCAGATACCGTTCGACGAGCCCCGAGTGGTCTCGGGCGCAGCGTGACAAGGACCCGACGACAACGCCTTGGGCGGCGAGACCTTCGTCGAGCGACTCCGAGACGACAACGCCGTTGACGCTTCGAAGACTTGCCGAAACGTCGACTCCTTCGAGCAATCGGACAGGAGTACCCTCAGGGATCTCAACCGACTCGTCGATGTTCGGTGCGAATTTGCTCAGCCTCAGACCCCGGAGTTCTGAACGCATCCAGTTCTCGTCGCGAGGATTGGGCCAATCGATCGACTGGAAGACATCCCAAGCTTGTTTGCGTTTGGCGGTGAGCCAAGTCGGATCGATCCGTTTCTCCAGGAGTCGATCAAAGGCGGGCTGTCCAAACGTTTCCGTCGAATCGAGCTTATCGGTCATGGCGGAAGTAGTCATAGCGATTAGCCTACCGATCCTTCCATTTGAAGCTGGATCAATCGGTTCATTTCGACCGCGTATTCCATGGGGAGTTCTTTGACCAAAGGCTCGATGAACCCGTTGACGATCATGGTGCTGGCCTCTGCCTCAGATAGCCCTCGGCTCATGAGATAGAACAGTTGCTCTTCTCCGATTCGCGATACGCTCGCTTCGTGGCCGATGCTGACATCTTGATCGAGGATTTCGATGTAAGGATACGTATCGCTTTGGCTCTTGGAGTCCAAGATCAACGCGTCGCATACCACATTCGACTTCGATTTGCGTGCATCTTTTTCGACGCGAACCAACCCACGGTAACTGGCCCTACCACCGTTCTTGGAAATCGACTTGCTGATGATCTGTCCAGTGGTATGGGGTGCAGCATGCACGAGCTTGGCCCCTGCATCCTGATGCTGTCCTGCCGAAGCGAAAGCGATCGAAAGGATTTCACCGCGGGCACCCGGTTCGAGCATATAGACCGCCGGGTATTTCATGGTCAGCTTGCTGCCCAAGTTCCCGTCGACCCACTCCATGGTCGCATCGGCGTAAGCCACCGCGCGCTTGGTGACGAGGTTGTAAATGTTGTTCGCCCAGTTTTGGATCGTCGTGTAGCGGCATCGACTCCCCCGCTTGCAGATGATCTCGACAACCGCCGAGTGAAGCGACTCGGACGAATACATCGGCGCAGTGCAGCCTTCGACGTAATGGATGCTGGCTCCCTCATCGACGATGATCAAAGTGCGTTCGAATTGACCCATGTTCTCGGCATTGATCCGGAAATAGGCTTGGAGCGGGAAGTCGATCTTGACCCCCTTGGGCACATAGATAAACGAACCCCCCGACCACACAGCCGAATTCAATGCGGCGAATTTATTGTCGTTGGGTGGAATGATCGTTGCGAAGTATTCGCGGACCAGATCCGGGTACTCTCGGACCGCCGTATCGGTGTCGGTGAAGATCACTCCTTGCTTGACCAAATCCTCTTTGAGCGACCCATAGACCACTTCGCTCTCGAATTGAGCCTTCACGCCCGCGAGGAACTTTCGCTCGGCCTCGGGGATGCCGAGCTTCTCGAACGTGTCCTTGATCTCTTGAGGGACTTCATCCCAGGTCCGACCCTGTTTGTTGGTGGGCTTGAGATAGTAATAGATATCCTGAAAGTTGATATCGATACTACCACCCCAATTGGGCATGGGCTTGGAGTTGAAAATCTCAAGCGATTTGAGACGAAAATCCCGCATCCATTGCGGTTCATTTTTCATTTCAGAAATTTGCTCGACGATTTGCTTATCGAGTCCCTTGCGGGCCTTAAAAACGGCCGTCGTCTCGGTGCGAAAATCGTATTTGTTGATTTCGCCGATGGCTTCGTTGGTGCTGGTATCGGAGGACATAATTATTGATTTTCTTTTGAGAATTATTGTGTTTAGACCGCCAAAGGCTCTTCTTTGGCAAGCATCTGCTGGTTGGCCGCTTCGGCATCCGGATAGCTCTTGCGAATCCGATCGTAGCCTTGATCGTGGAGCTCCCGAGCAAGCTCGGCGCCACCGGTCTCGACGATCCGTCCGCCAAGCATCACGTGGGTGAACTGCGGGGGGTTGTGCTCCAATAACTTGTCGTGGTGCGTGATGATCAAAAGACCCATCTTGTCGCGACCAATCTCTGCAATCGAGGCGCTTGCAAGTCGCACCGCGTCGGCATCCAGACCACTGTCGGTCTCATCGAGAATCGCGAACTTGGGGGAAAGCATCGCCATCGTCAAGATCTCAGCCCGCTTCATCTCTCCACCGGAGAACCCATCATTGACATAACGACGAGCAAAATCCGGATCGATCTTCAACTGCTCCATCTTGGACTTGAGCTCTTTGCGGAACTCTCGCATCGGTATCAGGTCCTGACCTTCCTTGCGGTCCGGACGCCGGACGTTGGTCGCCGCATGACGAAGAAAGTCTGCCGTCTTGACGCCAGGAATCGCCACAGGCCGTTGGAACGCCATGAAGACCCCAGCCCGCGAACGCTCGTCGGCCTCCATCTCCGTAAGATTCGCATCGTCGAGCTTGATCGAACCCTGGGTGATCTGGTAGTTCGGGTGACCGGCGATGGCCAACCCAAGGGTGCTCTTGCCCGATCCGTTGGGACCCATCAATGCGTGGGTCTCGCCGAATTTAATGACCAAGTTCACGCCGCGCAAGATCGGCTTGTCATTGACCGAAACGTGCAAGTTTTCAATCTGCAGTATATGACTCATTCCAGTTCGCTTTTCAAATTCTTATGGGTTTGAGGTTTGGGTGGTTTGTTTTTGAATCGGCTTGAATTGGCACGTCCCATGCCCGTCGAGCCTGCAACAACTCAACTCAAGCGGTTGGCCAATGGCCTCGCTGAGCACCTGCTGTTCAAGATCGCACAGGCTGCGGTCCGAGTCGCGGCCTGTTAAGTCCGGGTAAGGGCACGCATGGACCGAAAGGATCGGAAGCCCCTCGATGCTCAGGAACGAAGCGGGAATCCGCCTTGCAGCCATCAGACCAGCAAGCGACTTCATCCGCTCCTCCAGTGAGCCTTCAGGAAGAAGGTCCTTGAAGGATCGACCCATCCGCTTCGAAACACGGTCGATTAACTTAGACCTCGTCTGACCTTCCTCCAATAGGAGGATTTCCCCCCAAAGCGCGACGGCCAGATCCGTGTAAGTCACACCGACTTGCCGCCAACCAAGATCGGTCAGGAAGTACGAGAAGGTCGGGCGACCCCGTCCAGCGGAATTCTTGCGTTTCTCCACATAACCGGCGTTTTCCAAGCGATCGAGCCGCTGGCGGACCGCCGTGGCTGTCACTTCCAATTTTTCCGTCAGATCCACTACCGTAAGCCCCTCGTGACGGCGCAGCAAGTCCAAGACCAACTGATCGACAGGCCGGGTGGGGATCTGGTTATTGGAAGGAGCTAAGTCCATGATAGCAAACACCTTACGCAAGTCGCTCGCCTGAGCCAAGCCGTTGGCTCTCGATGGGAGTATAGGCAAAATGCCAATTTTGACAAGCTTCATTGCGAAAAACAATCGGGCTTGATCCCGCCATCGAATTCTTCCTAGTCTGCTCCCCAAACTATCCCGCAAGCTCTTTTTTTAAGAGCCCTAGCGCCATCGAAGGAAAGATTCCATGGACGAATCGAATCGCAAAGCGACGTTGAATTTTATTTGGTTGCTCACCCTTGCAATCACCTGGACGCTACTGAGCGGCTCGGGGATCTGCCAGGAACCACGCAAGCCGTCCTGGATGCCCTTCCCGATGGGACGGGCCGCCGAACGGGCGATCCCTAAGACAACTCCAGTGGCCAAGCCCGATGAAAAGATCATCGCCAGTCCAGCCATTGCGCAAGATCCGAATCGCCCGGATCCTTGGCTCCTTTGGGCAGATCCTCTCGCCCCCAATACCCAACAGCCCGGGGACTGCTTCTTCCGTCGCACCATGGATCTTCCCGAAATCGAGCGATGTTTTGTCGACGTGGAAAGCGAAGCCCGCACCGAGGTGTACCTCAACGGCCAACGGGTTCGTCCTGCGAAGCCCACCGATGGTAAACCTCCCGAGGGCAAGCAGCGGATCGACTTGCAAGCAGCAGTGAAACCCGGCCAGAATGTTCTTGCCATCGGAGTCCAATCGTCAGGAAGAAGCACACCAGGAGTCCGAGTCGAGTTTTACTTCAAGCCTAAGCAAGGGAATTGGCGCTTAGTAGTATCCGATGGGGAATGGAAAGCGTCCAAGGGGGCGCCTCGGAACTGGCAGACGCTCGGATTCAACGATGGTTCTTGGTCCGAAGCTGTCGATTTAAGAGCCCCCAACCAGAGCAACCCGACCAAGAGCAATCCGGCACAGAGCAGTCCGGCACTGTCCACTCCCGAATCGATCGCTCAAAGCCCAGAGCCGATGCGGCTAGCCGCACAGGCCGTTTCGGATCGCAAGGATCCGCTTGCCGAGCGCTTCACGATTGTCCCTGGGTTTGCAATTGAAGAGGTCGCTGACTCTCAGATCGGTTCGCTCGTGGCGATGACATTCAACGAGTTTGGCCATATCGTCGCTTCGGTCGAAGGTGGCGGATTGGTATTGATGTACGACACGAACAAGGATGGTGTCCCGGACACGACCAAGCCTTATTGCGATCTAGTCAAGAATGTTCAAGGACTATTGGCGCTCAATGGCGACGTCTACGTGACGGGCGAAGGACCCGAGGGATCGGGCTTTTATCGTTTGATCGACGAGGACCGCAACGGCGAGTTGGAAAAGAGCGAGACGCTCGCTAGGTTCAAGGGAACCCCCGGCGAGCACGGAGCGCACCAGATCGCCTTTGGGCCCGATGGATGCTTGTACCTCTCGATCGGAAATCATGCCGGCTTGGTGGATTCCCCTGCTGGCTACCAGCCTTTGATGGCACCTTATGAAGGCGATTTGGTGCGCCCTCGCTTTGAAGATCCAGGTGGGCATGCGATGGGTGTGAAGGCTCCTGGCGGGACGGTCATCCGGTACGACTTGAGTCAGCGTACGATGAGTGTCGTTGCTGGCGGTTTGCGGAATGCTTACGATGTTGCTTTCCATCCCAACGGCTCGATGTTCCTGCATGACAGCGACATGGAGGCAGACATCGGATCGGCCTGGCACCGCGCGACAGGATTGTTCAAAGTCATCGAAGGAGGTGAGTTTGGATGGAGAAGCGGATGGGCCAATTGGCCGGAGTATTATCCGGACCGATTGGGATCTCTGGCCAGTACAGGCCGAGGCTCCCCTACGGGCATTACCATTTACAATCACTATGCGTTCCCAGCCCGATACCATCGTGCGATTTTTACGGCCGACTGGTCGGAAGGTCGCATTATCGCCGTACAGGTCGACACGCTCGATCGGGGCAAGGTTCGGGCAGAGGACTTCGTTGTCGGTACCCCCATGAACGTCACCGACGTCGAAGTGGGTCCCGATGGAGCGATCTACTTTTGCTGTGGTGGTCGAGGAACCGAAGGTGGAATCTACCGAGTCCGATGGCAGGGCAAGATACCCGAGGCGGTTCGCAACCTCGGAGAAGGCATCGCCAAGGCGATTCGTCAGCCCCAGCTCTACTCGGCTTACTCACGTCAAGCCGTCGCGATCATCAAGCGGGAGATCGGTGAGGCTTGGGACGAACAAGTCTTGGGCGTCGCTTTCAGCGAAGAAAACCCAGCTCGCTATCGAACGCAAGCCCTTGACCTCATGCAATTGCTGGGCCCGATTCCAACACCTGAGATCCTCGTGGAGTTGTCCAAGACGCCTAACGATCAGGTCCGATCCAAAGCCGCTAGACTCATGGCGCTCCATGCGAGCGAACCGACCGCATCGGCGCGGCTCCGGGAACTACTGGCAGACGAATCTTCAGAAGTTCGCCTAGCGAGTTGCGAAGCCTTGGTGCGTAGCGGACAGGCTTGCGAGCCTACAGAGATTCGACCTTTACTTCTGAGCGATTCGCGCGAAGAACGCTTTTTAGGCCGTCGCTTGCTCATGAATATTCCATCCAATCAATGGCGTAACTTCCTGACCGAAAGCAACAGCAAAGTCGTGATTCAATCGGCGTTGGCTCTGGTCCACCGCGACCGCGATCCGACGACCTGCGCTCAAGTGATGGACCACTTGATGCGTGTATCGAAGGGCTTTGTCAGCGATGCGGACTTTTTGGATCTTCTGCGCACGATGCAAGTCGCCCTGCATGTCAGCGGAGCCAAAGGGAGCGATTATCCAGAGATCGGAACGTTTGTATCGCAAGAATTCCCCACGGGAAATTCGACAATCAACGGGGAGTTGGTTCGATTGGCAACGTTCTCCCAAGTCGACCTCGTAGCCGATGCGGTGGCTTATCTGAAAACCGATGCGACGATGTCCGATCGAATGCTCATCGCAATGCATCTGCCAATGATGCCTCACGAATGGACCTCCTCAGAACGCATGGCCACCTTGCAATTCCTCGAAGGATGCCTCGAGGATCAAACCGGTGGCTCCTTCGCGTTGTATGTGATGAAGACGTCCGAATCGCTCTCGAAGTTTCTTACAGAACGAGAAGCGTTGCAAATACTCGATCTCGGAGAGAAGTACCCCAACGCAGCGATGGCCGCACTGTACAAACTACCCGAGCAACTCAACCCCGAACAAATCGACAAACTCAAACGACTCGATAACGCGATCGATCAAGGTGGCTTGGAGTCGGATGTCTACAAGCGACTCAAGACCGGAATCACCGCAGTACTATCGATGCAAGCCGATGAATCTGCCATGGAACACCTTCGGGAACGATGGCGAAAAAGCCCCGATCGACGGGCTACGATCGCCCTGGCCATGTCCCAACGGCCCGATGAAGCTAACTGGGATTACCTGGTCCGCTCGATGGGCGTGCTGGACCTTTTTGCCGTCGGGGATGTATGCGGCTGTCTGCTGAAAATCGAAGCCGCAACGGAAGAACCCGAAGCGGTTCGGCAAGTGATCCTACAAGGCTGCAAACTGGTCGAGGCGGGCCAAGATCCCAGCCCCGTCCTGAAACTCTTGGAGTATTGGACTGCCACGAGCACCACAAGCTTGCTCGATGCGAATCCCCAAGAGCCTGATGTCACAAATTCTGATGTCACAGAATCTGATCCCCAAGGATCCGATAGCACGGAAACCGAATCGACCTCGCAGGCGACTCGCACTGCGGAAGCCAAACTCACACCGATGGCCGCTTGGCAAAACTGGTACGCAAGTAAATACCCGGAAGCCCCAAGCGCTGTCTTAGCCAACGAAACGGCAGACCCTCGCTGGTCGCTCGATTTCATCGAACAGTTTCTCAACGGCGAACAAGGCCGCCAAGGATCCACCGAGCGAGGCCAACAGATGTATGCCAAGGCGCGTTGCAATGCCTGCCATAAAATGAACGGCGTCGGAGGTGGATATGGTCCGGACCTCACCAGTGTCAACAAACGATTCACTCGCATCGAGACCCTTGAGTCGATTCTGTTTCCTTCGCATGTGATCAGCGATCAGTACGCGACGAAAAAAGTCTTAACCACCGACGGAGAAGTCTTCACAGGAATCGTGGTCCAAACCGCCAAAGGATTAGCCGTCCGCGTCAATGAGAACAAAGAATTCGTCATTGCCGAAGATCAGATCCAAGAAGTACAAAGCAGCAGAACATCGGTCATGCCCGCTGGACTCTTGGACACCCTAAGCCCCTCGGAAATTCGCGACCTCATGGTCTATTTGGGCTACGTACCCGCAGAGAAACTCGCTCAGGAAAAACCTGCGGCAGTAAGGCGCTAGAGTGCACCTATCAGCCGACCGGTCTTCCGATCGGAACCGACCAATGGCCCTCACTGCGATACGACCTACCAAGCATCGCATGGGCTTGCGGGTCGTTGGTGATCGCCTGGGTTATCGGGTCGACTTTCAATTGATTGCCCGTTTTGACCGAGATATTGGCCAAGTGGATCAAGGCGGTCGAATCATGACCGATCTGAATATCGGCCGACGGCTTTGTACCCAGCTCGATGGCGGCCAAAAAATCGGCTTGATGGCTCGAAGCCAATTCGACGATCTGCTCTGGTGCCGGTGAGTCGACGAGTTTATTGCTCTCCGACCAAACCATCAACTTTCCACGCTTGCTGACCATGAGCATTCCTTTGGTGCCGTAAAACTCAACTCCATTGTCGCAATTGTACGGATAGTTGGTCGACCAGATACGCATCTCGAAGGTCAATTGACGACGGTGTCCGACTCGACCATCGCCAGGCCACTCAAAGATGCAAGTTGCATGGTCAGGGAACTGCTGATCGTCGTCGAAGTAGTACTTGCCACCAATCGCACTTGCCGTGCTCGGAAGACCCTCGACACCCAATCCCCAACGAGCGATATCGATCTCATGGGCGCCATCGTTTCCGATATCCCCAGTTCCAAAGTTATGCCACCAGTGCCAAGCGTAGTGGAATCGGTTGCTTTGGTAAGGCATGAATTCGGCCGGTCCGATCCAAGCATCGTAGTCGATGTACTCGGGTGCTGCTGACGGAGCGGATTTGCCGATGTTGCTGCGACGCTGGATATTCCAAGCTTTGGCCATCATCACATCACCAATAGCTCCCTCTTGTAGCATTTTGATCGCATTGACGATCAGCCGATTACTTCGGCTTTGCGTTCCATGCTGGACAACGACCTGGTTCTTGCGGGCCGCCTCGACCAGCAATGCACCCTCGATAAAATTATGGCTACAGGGCTTTTCAACATAGACATGCTTGCCCGCATTGCAGGCCAAGATCGAGGCAGGCGCATGCCAGTGGTCAGGAGTCGATATGACGACGGCTTGCACATCCTTGTCTTCAAGAACCCTGCGCAGGTCCGTTGTACCTTTAGCTCCAGTTGCCTTCTCGAAGTCCGCAAGCCTTTTCTTGTCAGGATCACAGACCCAGGCGATTTCGGCGATCTTTTGGAATTCGTCGCGATGATTGCTCGCCCGTCCACCGCATCCGATCAAGGCTACTTTGAGTTTGGATTTCGTTGTGAGCGTTGATCTCGGTGTGTCGGATCGGGGGCCGGCTCGGAGCGCCTCTGGTGCAAACGCCAAAGCAGCCGAGGCACCCGCAAGGAAAGATCGTCGAGGGACGCGATACATGGAATGACCTTCCGGACAAAAGACATCGAAACTCGGACCGTCTCTATGATATCCAAAACCGGATCCGTCTGGGGGCAATGAGCGACCGCAACTATTCGGTACGGTCCCTGGTGCCTTCCCTGGGGCCTTCCACAGTGCCTTGATGAAAATCCTTCTCCCAGTGGCTAGCGAGCTTCGACTTCCACTGTCCATAAGCCATCGCGAGCGATTCAGTGGGTTCTAATCGACTGCCCTGTTGGATTTCATCAGCTCGTCGAACAAGCTCAAGCGAGAATAAAGGCTGATAGTGGTCATGCCACCATCGGTCCAAGGACCGAATCGACATAAGGACACACGCATTGCAGATAAGCAGCAAAACCGAAAACCGGGATAGACGGTTGGCTAGGCTCGCGGCTTGATCGCGCCGCAAGACCTCCCCGACGATACGTCCTCGCAGCGTATCGGTCGCCAGCACGTGGTTTTCGGACCGCTTAATCCTCTCTTCGAGGCTATGGATTTGCTCGGAATTCATAGCCGATTCGGAGTATCTCCGACCTCTTGTGGGATTTCAGGGCCTAGGAATTCAGATAGCTTGGCCAAACCGTAGCGGTAGCGACTAGCCGCCGTAGCCGGCGGAATGTCGAGTGTCTGAGCGATCTGGTGGAATGTGAATTCCTCCCAAATTTTCAGGACCACAACCTCGGCTTGCTCGGTCGGCAATCGCCTCAGGGCGCGCCAGACCTCCTGCATTGATTCCTGGCTTTCGATCGCATCGGGCTTGGACGGTGCAATCAGCAGATCGGCTAGGCATTCCCCAAGTTTGCTGGCTGCAACTCGCCAACGCTTTTTGCGCCTGAGAATCAGCAAGGATTCGTTGCGGACCATCTGCAGGAGAAACGCCCAAGGGTTCCTTGCGCGGTAAAGCAAATCGATCTCCGAGACGACCTTGAGCAAGGCGCTAGCAACAGCATCCTCAGCGTCATGCTGACTGCGCGTGACGGTGGCGGCAAACCGCACGAGCCGTACGCTCGTCAGATCGTAAAGGCCCGCGACAGCAGGAATTCCGTGCTGGAAGATCCGCTCGACCTGCGAGCGTACCGTTTCGGAAAATTCTGGATGAGTAGACATGACGAAATAGATGATGCGCGAAAACGAGCGGTTTATCTACCCGCGGCCTAAAAAACTTAGCTAGCACTCTACTAGCCCACAGTTTGCTAGCATCCCCCCCCTGCGCCCCAGCGGGTGCCTGGCACCGGATCTTGCCCCCTGTTTGCTAGCATCCCCCCCCTGCACCCCAGCGGGTGCCTGGCACCGGATCTAGACCCCTGTTTGCTAGCATCCCCCCCCCCGGCCCCCCGGGGGGCCCGGGCCCGGGTGCCGCCCCCCCGTTGGCGGGCTCCCCCCCCCCCTCCCCAGCGGGCGTCCGGCGACGCCGCCCTCACCCC
>Ga0082207_1000908_pt1 | contig 15265 bp, 10 predicted proteins | sample LakMenEpi10Aug09_FD_71540 | JGI IMG/M metagenome (GOLD analysis project Ga0082207, IMG submission 71540)
CGATGATTGTGCCGAGGAAGCAGCACTGGTTGAGATGCAGCAAGAGTTGATCGATCGATTCGGCCCGCTTCCGGATTCGGTCGTGGCGCTGCTTGATACCGTCCGTTGTCGAAAATTGGCTGTGGAACTTGGATTTGAAAAAATGAGTCTGAAGGATAAAACCGTTCGCTGTTTCTTCATCAACCGGCCCGATTCTCCCTATTTTGAATCCGCTACGTTCCGTTCGATTCTCGATTATCTGCAGACAGGTACGAATCGTTTCAAGTTGAAGCAGACGGGTCGTTTGTTCTTGCTCGTGGTTGAGGGTGTGGGGGATATGGCCGAGTTGCACCGAATTCTTTACAATATGCATGAGCGTGTGTTTGTGAAGGCATAAGGGAATCATAAACATAGAAACGAAAATTGAATGTGTCGGCCTAATGTAAAGAACCGTAGTTATGAAAAAGTTCTTCTTGTTATCGTTCGCCCTGCTGGGGCTGATGCTCGCAGAGGCCCAAATGTCTTCTCCGTATTCTTTAAAAATCAGAAGCGGCCTGAAGGCGCCTGTACCGAATATTGATGCTATTCAATGGCCTCGTTTTCTGGATCAGCAGCCACTGGTGCTGGGTAAGCGGATCTGTTTACTTCAATTTGAATCGACTCCCAATGCCACGCAGATCAAGGAGTTGGTTGCGTTAGGTATTGTATTAGATGAATATGTAGATGCATTTTCGTTTCGGGCTTCGATCACTGGAAAGCCTGGATGGGAGAAGTTGAAATCAGTCGGAGTACGTTCAGCATTTATGTTGGAGCCTTCAGAGAAATTATCCCCTGAATTGTTCTCTAAAAAATATCCTCCTTGGTCGACTCGTACAGGTGGAATGATCGATGTCTGGATTCAATTCAGCGCCTCTCTCGATCTGCCACAGCTTCAATCATTATTGAATGTGTCTGGTTTTGAGATTCGTAATGCTCGTTTTGCCAAACAACATATCGTCGAGGTTTCCTTGGATACGGCTCGCTTGAATGGATTGGCATCTCTTCCGTATGTGGAATATGTACAGGCTGTACCGGCACCGGATCAGGAGATCAATTTTTTAAGCCGCATGGGTTCCCGAGCCAATCTGGCCAATGCACCGTTGAGTCAAGGTGGCCGCGGATTGCTGGGCGAAGGATTGGTGATCGGTGTGGGAGATAATGGAGATCCCTTGTTGCATGTGGATTTCACGGGAAGAGTGATCAGTCGTTTTGCTTATGGTACCGGTCAGCATGGGGTACATGTATCCGGTACGGTTGCAGGAGGAGGAATTCTATCGGATACCTTGGTCGGTTATGTGCCTCGTGCTCGACTCATCTCACAATACTTCAACCATATTTTTGATATGGCACCCCAGTACGTCCGGGATGAGGGCATGGTGCTTACCAATAATTCATACGGCGCCATTGTGAATGAGTGTGGCTATAACGGGCTGTATGATTTTTACTCAAGAACATGGGATCAGCAGGCATTCGATCTGCCGGAGTTATTGCATGTGTATGCTGCAGGTAATAGTGGTACGCTGACTTGCCCGCCGTATGCAACCGGATTCAAGACGGTACTGGGAAGTTATCAGTCCGCAAAAAATGTATTGACTGTTGGCGCTACACAATTCAATGGACTGATCGCCAGCTTCTCCAGCCGTGGTCCGGTCATCGATGGTCGGATCAAACCGGAGATCACCGCGCAAGGAGCCTCCGTTGTATCCACCGGGTTCGGAAGCTATTACACGAACAATGGTACCAGCATGTCAGCCCCTGCCGTAACCGGTGGTGCAGCATTGTTGATCCAGCGGTATCGTCAACTCAACAACGGAGCGAATCCGATCAATGCACTAGTGAAGAATCTGATTTGTAATGGGGCCACCGATAAAGGCAATGAGGGGCCGGATTACACATTTGGATTCGGATGGATGAATCTGGATCGTTCGCTTGATATGTTGGAAAACAATCGATTTGCCTCCGGTTCTGTGATACACGGCGGGTTTGCTCTGAAAAGTATCGCTGTACCTGCTGGTCAGTCCGTCTTGAAAGTGATGCTGAATTGGAACGATCCGGCGGCCTCCATGGTTGCCTCTCGAGCGTTGGTCAATGATCTGGACCTGGAGTTATTGACTCCCAACGGTACCATTCTTCTTCCACGCATCCTCGACACAGTTGCTGCTCGGGTGAATCAGGTAGCAGGTGTGGGGGTTGATCGCATCAATAATATTGAGCAGATCACCTTGTATAATCCGGTGCCGGGGAATTATACCATCCGGGTTCGAGGGACTTCAGTGAACATAGTAACTCAAACCTATTTTATCAGCTGGGATCAGATGCCGGCTGTTGCCAAATTGGTTTTTCCGATGGGTAACGAATCTTTTCGTCCCGGGCAAGCCATCAATATTCAATGGGAGTCTGTTGCCGCTTCCGGAGGATACAACCTAGAATATTCTACCGATAATGGCGCGAGTTGGATCACCATCGTGAATGGGTTGGCAGCTACAACAGACCAACACAGCTGGATTACACCGAATATTACGTCCGATCAGGTACGGGTTCGTTTAATCAGTCGGGCGAATGGAGCCATCTCCTCTTCTCAGTCTTTCCTGATGATCGGATTACCGGTTGCTTCCTTGGCTCCCGCGCAATGTGAGACATATATCTCAATGAACTGGACAGCTGTTGCGGGTGCAACGGATTATGAGGTGATGCGGTTGATCGGCACGGAAATGCAATCCATTGCCATTGTTCCTGCTACAACCACTACTTATTTGTTTACAGGGTTATCACGCGATTCTGTTTACTGGGTGGGGGTACGACCTCGTCTGAATGGCAAGGTGGGTCGCCGTTCGACTTCTATTTCCCGTCAGCCCAATAGCGGTACGTGTGCAGGTGCTATCTCCGATAATGATCTGCGAATGGATGCATTGATCAGTCCGGCTGCGTCGGGTCGGCTGAATACATCTATTGTATTACCGTCTAACCAAACCATTTCGGTTCGGATCAAGAATCTGGATGATGCGGCCTTTACCGGTCCATCGGTAGTTATCTATCAGATCAACGGCGGCCCGATCGTTTCTGAAAATCTGCCACTTACAAATCTGGCAGCCGGTGCCACCTTGGTTTTTAATTTCTCGACGCCGGCGGATTTCTCTGCCGTGGGTACGTATGTGATCCGAATAGCCGTGATCCGTCCGGGTGATCCGGTAGCGGCCAATAACGAATTGACGCAAACGGTTCGTCAGTTAAGTAATGCTCCCTTGGTGCTTAGTCCTGCTTGGGTGGATAATTTCGATGCCCTTCCCAAACAGGAAGTCCTTCAGTCACAAATGGGATTGATCGGTTCGGATCGGTATGACTTTTCATTTCTGAACAGCCAGGGTCGCTTGCGTACATACATCAACAGCGGCATGTCCTTCTCCGGCGAGCGCGCCCTTACAATGGATGTTCGTTTGCCGGTTGGTGGCGGGAATACGAATTACCTGATCGGCACCTTTAATTTATCCAATTATACCTTGACGGATGAAGTACGGTTGGACTTCCGTTATAAGCACCACGATCAATTATCGAATGCGAACAATCGAGTATGGATCCGCGGAAATGATGCGGCACCCTGGATCTTGGCCTTTGATCTTTTTACCAATCAAGCGTCCCTAGGTGTGTATCGATCTGTGAGCGGGATAGAAATTTCGGATCTACTCGCCGCGAACGGACAACAATTCAGCAGCAGTTTTCAGATCCGTTGGGGGCAGTGGGGACAATATTTAGCAGCGGATGATTGGAGCGGAGCAGGTTACTCATTCGATGATGTTCGTTTATATGTCGTAGGAGAGGACGTGCAGTTGGTTCGGATCGATGAACCTATTGCGCAGGTTTGTGCACCCGGACAATCTATTCCAGTGAAAGTAACGGTACGTAACAGTTTGGGTCAATCAATAGTTAATGTGCCCATCCGCATGCGACTCAACAATGGTTCAATCGTATCGGAGCAGATCCCATCCATTCCGGCGAACACTACAATGACGTATACATTTACGCAATCCATCAATTTGAACGGCGCTCAACCGGAGGTGTTGACGGTTTGGGTCGATCTGCCGAATGACTCTTATCGTTCGAATGATACGGCGCAGATATCTATTCGTGTGTTGCCGGTTGTATCATCTTTCCCTTATGTACAGGATTTTGAAAGTGGTTCCGATTGGTATGTAGGTGGTGTCAATCCAAGCTGGGAACTCGGTGTGCCCGCGTCAAATCGGATCAAAGGAACCGGTAGTGGGATTAAATCATGGAAAACAAGACTGAAAGGTCAGTATAACGACAGTGAGTTCTCGTATCTGTACTCGCCCTGTTTAAACTTGAGCGGGCTCAGTACCCCGATGCTGAGTTTTATGGTAGCGCTGGATCTGGAAGATTGCGGAAATGGTGCATTCTGTGATGGTGCTTATATGGAGTACTCGGCAGATGGCATCACCTGGACTCGATTAGGCACGGTTGGCCAGGGGGTGAATTGGTACAATCGAAACTATGCCGGCAATCCGGTATGGAGTATTCAGATGTATACGCGTTGGCATGTGGCTACCATTCCATTGCCTGCAGGCATTCCTTCCATGCGGCTTCGGTTTGTCATGCGGGCTGATTCATTTTTACCAAGAGAGGGTATAGCTGTGGATGACATTCATATTTATGATAATGGTTTGCCGATCTATACTGGTCCGACATTGACTTCGCCCCTAACATTGAATTATACTGCCACAAGCAATTGGCAACCGGTCATTGCTACTAATCAGTTGGTGGCTGCGTTGCAATCACCCGGACAAACCGGTACGGTATCTGTTCAATCATTCTCCCATTCCGGTTCGGATCGGTTTACGAACGGACAGTATTATTTGGATCGCAATTGGGTGTTGAATGGTTCGCCGCTCACCGATACAACCCGACTCCGTTTGTATTTCTTGGATAGGGAATCGGATTCGCTGGTATTTGCCACCGGATGTGCTACTTGTGAACCGGTCAATTCAGTTGCGGAATTGGGCGTCACTCGTTATCGGGATGAGGCATCCACTACTCAAAATCTTTCACTGAATGATAATGGTATTGGTACTTGGTCATTTCTGACGCGTAATCAGGTCCGAAGAGTTCCTTATCTGAATGGATATTATATGGAGCTTCCGGCTCGAAACTGGTCGGAGTATTGGATAAACAGTGGCTGGCGCAATCGAATGCAGGGCTTGCCGGTAGATATTACTGCTTACCAAGCAGCGCGTTTAGGGCCTTATTCGGCTCGGTTGAATTGGGCTACTGCCTATGAGTACGATGTGGTGACGCATGAGGTGCAGGTGGCAAAAGGCAATACGGCTTGGCAGCAGCAACAATATGTAACGCTGGCAACCTTGAATTCAGCAGGTAATGGTGGCGTGCCGCGCGCCTATCAGTACGATGATCTGAGTGCAGGTAAATCGGATGTTTGGTATTACCGGATCAAGATCACGCATCGGGATGGCTGGTATGTTTATACAGCGGCACAACCGATGGTGTATGAAGCTAAATCGGTTTTACGTTTTTATCCGAATCCGTCAACGGGATTATTCAAAGGTGTTTTCCAAGCCAATGTCGGCGAGGTGATGCGGATGCGGATTCTGGATGCCTCGGGTCGGCAGGTACGGGAGCAACAGGTTACAGGAACCGGGTATGAACAATCATTTTGGTTGGATCTCTCCAGTCCGGCAATCGCCAGCGGCGTATATGCTGTTCAGGTTGAACTACGCGGACATTTTTCAACTCTTCGCATTGTAAAGCAATAACAGTCTGGCAGGTGCCAAAAAAAAGATCGGCCATTAGCCGATCTTTTTTTATTTGGGAAGACTGATTACCAGCCTTGTTTGGCGTGTCCTTCCTTGATGGCGGTGAGTGCTTTTGCTTCACCCAGCAAGGTGGTGAGCTTGTTGCCTTTTCCGTCGTTTCCTTGAGCCATGTAAGCGCCTTTTGCAGTCTTAGTGATGACGGCATCCAGCATAACTACTCCTTTTTCTTTGGTCTTCACGTTGTACGCGGTGATAGGTCCGTTCGACATGTGTTTCTTTTTTAATCGTTAGGAAAGCACAAAAATACGGATTTCTGGGCGGGTAATGTAAAAAAATGCTTGCTGTCAGTTCGCCAATACAATGGAGGTTTTCACCCTTTCTGCTTGGTGATATTCTGCTCAGAATCGGTTGATTATCCCTTGGTTACATTTTATGCCTCCTTGAGTTTTACAGTCGTATTCATTCATCAAATCAATCACCATGAAAATTATTATTATGTTCTCCTTTCTTTCGTTTTTGATTCCGGTCTTGTCGGCGCAGCCATTGGAGCAGCGTCAGTCGCGGTTTCAACTTTGCTTACAATCGAATGAGTTCTTACAGAAGCAGCTGCAGGTAGCGCGCGATCGGTACTTGGAAGAATTGACACAAACCCGTCAGTCGGTCGATCGGTTGATCGCTTCCTATGAGGTTCGTCTGTTGGGTGATGCGTTACAGGTCGACGATCTGCGTGCAACGGTAGAGCTTTCGATGCAGTTGCGTGATCTGGATGAGGCCTGTGATGCTCAGTATTTCGAGTTACGCGAATCCTTGTTGAGTATTGCCTGGACCGAAGGTGTTTGTGTAGAGGAATTGACGTTCGGTCAGTACCAGGAATTATACGATAATTATCTGGAGGATGAGGCGATCCGTCCGACCGATCATTATGCTTCCACCTATTTTGCTAAAGCACTCGGGTTTCGATCGATGATGATGGTTCAATTGAAAGCAGAGGAAGATTGGTTGCAACGTCAGGGGTTGGATTGGAGTGAACCGCATCCTTTCAATGACCTGCCGGTTGGCGAAGAGATGTATTGGTCTGTGTTGAGTGCTGATTGGTCGATCGAGTTTCGCAAACCGGAGCCTCAGTTATCCACTATTCAGTTATCAGCGGCTGCTGGTGGTGTAGAGGCGAAGACGAAGTTCAAGGACATCATACTTTTTATTTTGAATAACTGGGATGCGATTAAGGATATTCTGACCTGGTTGGAGGAATTGGCATTCTCAGATTGTAGTCCCTCTGTAACGTCGCGGATAAAAAGTGATACTCGCGATGTGAATCTGATGCAGGAGTTGAGTCCGGATGTGGAACGTCGCATCTATTATCAGGTTGGACAGCGTGGGGTGCTGGCGGATTTTCGGGCTACTCGTACTCGTATCTGGGGGAAAGCCAATTTATATAAGCGTAAGCGCAATCGATTTGTTAAGGATAAGTCGCAGACCGTGGGTATTGCTTATTGCACAAAACAGTGGAATGTTTGTGATGAGAAGCCATGGCCGGCGAACGGACAACCCTTTCAGTTTGCCGGTGTGCATCGTCGAGGGAAGGCAAAAATTTCTGAAAGACATCCTTATGCCCTATCGATCCAACAGGTGAATACAGAGTTCATCAATTTTCCGATTTTCTATAACCGAACGCTGGTGGATCAGGTGCATCTGCTGGGAAGTGGAGGGTGTTTCTAATGCGGACATTTATTTTACTCGGCCTGACCGGTTTTCAACTGTTTATGTCGGCGCAGGCGCAGGTGCATTGGATGGGGGGAGGGGCCATTGGCTCCTCCCCGGCATCTGTGATTCGGTCTGGACAAATCGGGTTGAAAGCGGTGCCAGATCGTTACTGGTCGCTGGGGGCATACCATAAACCATCTAACGGAAAGTCTGGATTTTCATTCGGTGTAATTACCACACTTCAACTTCGCTCCCCTTTTTATGAGTTAGATAGAGTCATTCCTTATTATCCGGTCAAAGTTCATGTACCGACATTTCGGTTGGAGTCATTACAACTATACCCCTTTATCTCAATTATTCGTCCGTTACCATCATTCAGAAAAGTGGAATGGGTCTTGCGAACCGGCGGAGTCTTTTCATTTCATAATGGGAGTTATTTGTCCACCACAACCGGGCAATCGCAACCTGATCGAAGGACTTTCATTTTATATCGATTGGGTGTGCAGCGGCATCCGATGGGTATTCCTCATTGGCGAACACAGTTAGGGCTGTCTTGTAAACTTCTAGATCGTAAATCTTGGTCTTGTTTTTTACAGCCATTGATTCAATTCGACATCGGCGATCGGTCGAGTATTTCTTTTCAATCGGTTCCGGATGATCCATTACTTGTTTCTGCCGGTCAAATGATAAATCGAAAATGGTCAGTCGGATTTTTATGCGGGTTCGTAAAAAAGCGTTGAGCCTACTTGTTTCAGTGATCACCCTATCACTTTTTCAATGGTCTGCGGCACAAACTGTAAAACCGATCACTTCGTCTGTGGTGCGGGATTCAACCGTTCGAAAATTGAGTGAACCGCCTGAATGGTTGAGTGCAGGTATGATGGAATGGGGGCAGGGCGGACAAATGCAAGCATCTGCCCGGGTGGTTCGATTGATGATCGGTGAGCCAGGTAAATGGCAGCTGCCCTTATCGTTGTACAGCGGTGTGTCGCAGCCGGGCTCGAACACGGCTGGTCCGGTGGCGATGAGCGGACGGTCAAACGAGTCGATCACCTGGCAGATGTATTCTCCCTGGAGCGGGGTGATGAATATGGGCTTTGAGGGACAAAAATTGGGTGCAGCATGGGGTTCACATTCTGCGCTGCGGTTTGTTTTTCAGTTCGGCGAGCGGATGCTGAGTGGATACCGGATTGGGGCATTTAATGATCCGCTCACAGGGAAGCAGCAGCTGTTATGGAATCATTATGTGGTAGTGGGTTGTGTACTGCACACAGGTGCTTGGGAGCGTTCGAATCCAAAGAATCTGGGGCGAGGGTGGCTCATGATGCGTGGGCATCTGAGCTATTCTTCCCCGGACCAACTAAAGTGGTTGTTTTCGCTGCCGATGTTCCGGGGATTGTATGGAGGCGCTTCGTTGGCAATGGGTATTGAAGTCAGCCGCGTTGTTCACATTCGTGCCGGCATTTGCTGGCCGGTACGCGGACCGGAGTGGTCGACATCACGCAGCCTGACTCAATTCAGTTTTCAGTATAACTGGAAGCTCTGAAAGGATCCGTCAGATATCCAGCTTGGCATATTTAGCATGCGACTCAATGAAGGCGCGGCGTGGGGCCACCTCATCTCCCATGAGCATGCTGAAGACCCGATCTGCCTCGGCAGCACTTTCAATGGTAACCTGCTTGAGGGTACGTGTCAACGGATTCATAGTGGTATCCCACAATTGATCGGCGTTCATTTCTCCCAAGCCCTTGTATCGTTGAATGGTAACTGATTCTTCTTTGCCGCCGCCAAGTTTTTCCACCAGGCCCTTGCGTTGTTCTTCGTTGTATGCGTAGGCTTGCTCTTTTCCTTTCTTGACCAGGTAGAGCGGGGGTTGCGCGATGTACACATATCCTTGCTCCACCATGGCTTTCATGTATCGGTAGATGAAAGTGAGGATCAGCGTTGCGATGTGGGAACCGTCCACATCGGCATCGGTCATGATGATCAGCTTGTGATAGCGTAGTTTACTTAGATCGAGCGCCTTGGGATCTTCCGGCGTTCCGATTTTCACACCCAGCGCCGTGAACATGTTACGGATCTCTTCATTGTCGTAGATCTTATGCTCCATGGCCTTTTCTACGTTGAGGATCTTACCACGAAGAGGTAAAATGGCCTGAATGCTTCTGTCACGACCTTGTTTAGCTGTTCCGCCTGCCGAGTCTCCCTCGACGAGGAAGAGTTCGCATCTGTCGGCATCCCGCTCAGAGCAGTCGGCCAATTTACCAGGCAGTCCGCCTCCGGAAAGAACAGATTTACGTTGAACCAGTTCTCTTGCTTTTCTGGCAGCCGCACGTGCCTGCGCTGCCAGGATCACCTTGGCGACGATATTTTTTGCTTCGCGTGGATTTTCTTCTAGGTAGGCTTCCAGCACTTTGGCGACGGTGGTGTCTACCACGCCCATCACCTCATTGTTGCCGAGTTTTGTTTTGGTCTGTCCTTCGAATTGAGGCTCGGGTACTTTTACGGATATGATCGCACTGAGACCTTCCCGAAAGTCATCCCCTTCGATCTCCACCTTCGCTTTTTCGAAGAGTCCGTTCTTGTCGCCGTAGCTCTTGAAAACTCGCGTCAATGCTCGTCGAAAACCCGACACGTGCGTTCCGCCCTCGATTGTGTTGATGTTGTTGACGTAGGAATAGATATGTTCGCTGTAACTGTTGTTGTAATTCAGGGCTACTTCTACCGCTACGTTGGTGTTCTCATCGCGTCCCTCTACAGCAATGATGTTCGGGATCAAAGCAACTCGTCCGGCGTTGGTGTCCAGCATCGAGACGAATTCAACGATACCCCCCTCACTGAAAAAGGTGTTGGAATAGACATTGCCGCTTTCATCTGTTTCGCGCTGATCGTTCAGTATGATACGAATGCCGCGATTCAGATAGGCCAGTTCGCGTAATCTTCCTTCCAGTATTTCCTTGTTGTACGTGGTTACGCTGAAGATGCTTCCGTCAGGCCAGAAGTGAACACGGGTACCGGTGGTGTCGCTGTTGCCGACTTCACGTACCGCATATTGAGGAACACCGATCTGATAAGCCTGTTCGAAAATCTTTCCTTCCCGGCGAACGGTCACCTGTAAATTAGAACTGAGGGCATTTACGCAACTCACCCCCACGCCGTGCAACCCCCCAGACACTTTATACGAGTCTTTGTCGAATTTACCACCGGCATGCAAGACCGTCATCACCACTTCAAGCGCAGAGCGTTTTTCTTTGGTGTGCATGGCGGTAGGGATACCTCGACCGTCATCCTCTACGGAAATGGAGTTGTCCGTGTGTATGTTAACGGTGATGTTCTTGCAATAGCCGGCTAGAGCCTCGTCGATCGAGTTGTCGACGACCTCATACACCAGATGGTGTAGTCCTTTTACGCCTACGTCACCGATGTACATGGCAGGCCGTTTGCGGACCGCTTCGAGTCCTTCCAGGACCTGTATACTATCGGCCCCATACTGTTGGGGTTGGGTGGGTTTGTTGTCTGGGTTCATGCGCTAGAAAAAATGGCTGTTTTCCGAGGGAAAACCAGTTATGAAATACAATAGGCGAATGTACGAAAAAGGGGGGCCAAACCGGGTTGAAAAAGGGGGTGAGTTTTACCCAATTTGAAGGGGTGTGTGGACAAAAAAAGCCCCCAATTAAGGGGGCGCTGAAAGCTGTTTTTCAATCAGGGCTATGACTCGGTTCTTTTTACGATCTGAGCCACTAAAATACCCTCAGAGCAGACCTTTCCACCGCAGTACACAGTACCTTTCATTTCACAGATACCCCTACGAATGGGGGCGATCAGTTCCATTTTCAGTAACAATGTATCGCCCGGACGCACCATCTGCTTGAATTTGCATTGATCGATCTTCAGGAAATAAGTGTCGTACTGTCCTTCTCCGCTCAGGTTGATTGCCAGGATGCCTCCGCATTGCGCCAGCGCCTCGATCTGCAGCACACCGGGCATCACGGGGTTGCCCGGAAAATGACCCTGAAAAAACCACTCATTGAACGTCACGTTCTTCACACCTACTATGTGAGTGTCGCTCAGCTCAATGATCTTATCGACCAGGGCAAAGGGAAAACGGTGAGGGAGTTTTTTCTCTATGTATTGCTGATCGAATACCGGGGGCTGAGTTGGGTCGTAGGTGGGTACGTCGCGTGTGTGTTTATTCTTCTTGATGTATTGCTTGATCTTTTTCGCGAATTCGACATTGCTACTGTGTCCGGGGCGATTAGCAATAATGCGGGCTTTGATCGGATAGCCGATAAGGGCCAGGTCACCGATCACATCCAACAATTTGTGACGAGCGGGTTCATTCGGAAAGCGCAATTCTAGATTGTCGAGGTAGCCTTCGCTTTTTACTTCGATATGATCTTTATTGAATACTTTTTTCAAGCGTTCCAATTGGGCTGGCTCTACTGGTTTATCTACAATAACAATAGCGTTGCCGACATCACCGCCCTTGATCAGGTTGTGGTCGAGCAGCATTTCCAGCTCATGCAGAAAACAGAACGTTCGGCAGGGGGCGATCTCTTTTTTGAATTCGCGCAGATTTTTTAAGCCGGCATGTTGAGTGCCCAATACCGGTGAGTTGAAATCGATCAGGGTGGTAACCTGATACTCCATTGCGGGCATGGCTACCATCTCCACACGTTTTTCCTCGTCGTAGTGAAAGATGTTTTCATCGATGCTGTACCAGATCTTGGCGGCATCCTGTTCTTCGATACCGGCTTTTTCGATCAGCTCTACAAATGGTTGGGAGCTTCCGTCAATGATCGGAATCTCCGGACCGTTGATCTGCAGCAGACAGTTGTCGATACCTAAGCCGACCAATGCTGCCAGGACATGCTCTACGGTACTCACCTTGGCGCCGTTGCTTTCCAGGGTGGTACCTCTACTTACATCGGTGACCAGATCACAATCTGCTTTGATGATGGGTTGGCCATCCAGATCGGTTCGTTGAAACTGCAAGCCGAATCCGGGACTTGCCGGTTGCAATGTCAATTCTGCCAACATGCCGGTATGCAGCCCCGTTCCTTGAATGGAAACAGCTTGCTGGATCGTATGTTGTTTATCGGGGTTGAAACGGTTGGCCATGCGTTAGTGATTGGATGACCAAAGATAACAAAATCGATGGGGTCAATCGGGCTTCGCTGCCAGCAGTTGCTCGAGGAGTCGGATACGTCTTTCTATCTCGGGCAATTGACGGATCATGGCCAATTGACGAAACGAACTCGCATGGTCAGTGGCAGGCGTGCCATTCAGCAATTTTCCATCCGGTACGTCTTTCGATATGCCGCTTTGCGCACCGATCTTGACTTTGTTTCCGATCTCTATGTGCCCGGCTACACCAACTTGTCCGCCGATCATTACTTGTTCGCCGATCCGGGTACTGCCGCTGATGCCGGTCTGCGCAGCGATCACGGTATGCGCACCGATCTCCACATTGTGTGCAACCTGAATCAGGTTGTCCAATTTTACACCTCGGCGTATGATGGTGGATCCGATCGTTGCCCGATCGATTGTGGTGTTGGCACCGATTTCCACACCATCCTCGACGATCACATTTCCCAATTGTGGCACTTTGGTATATGCGCCATCGCTCTTGGGCGCGAATCCAAAACCATCGCTGCCGATCACCGTGCCCGCATGTATGATCACGTCGTCGCCGATCACACACTGTGCATAGATCTTGACTCCAGGGTGCAGGATGCAATGCTTGCCGATGCGTACCCCATCACCGATATATACTTGCGGATGTATCTGGGTGTCATCACCGATGGATACTTTTTCTCCCACGTAGCTGAAGGCACCTATGAAAACAGTATCTGCCAGCTTCGCACTGGGGTCGATGTGACAAGGAGATTGGATGCCGGTTTTATTTTTTTTCTGTTGTTCTTCGTATAGAGCTAATAACTGTGCGAATGCGGCATAGGCGTCTGGTACTCGGATCAAGGTGGTAGTAACAGGTTTTCGGAGCGTGAGTGATTGATTCACGATCACGATGGATGCCTGGCACGTGTAGAGATAGTCTTCGTATTTGGGATTGGCCAGAAAACTCAGTTGACCGCTGACTGCCGATTCGATCTTACCAAACCCGCTGACAGTCGATTCGGGGTTTCCTTCGATCTGTCCGCCGAGAAGTTGTGCGAGCGCAGAAGCCTTGAATTGCATAGGAGGTAGAAAGGAGAACGATTAATTCTCCGGGTAACAAATGTAATGTTTTTTAACCCGGCCACTGAGCCCCTGTTGTATGAGCGCGTGATCAACTTCGGATATGTCGCGCACACTGCCATCTTTGAATAAAATACGTATCCGCTCATCGCCCGGATTATACAAGGTGTTACTGGCCTCGCCGGTGAACGCCAGGTAATGCGCCCATTCAGGGGCGATTCGATACCGATCGATCACCTCGTTTTGTTTTTGATTCAGAATGGCCGGGTCTACGGGATCTGCCTGCAAGCGGATCTTCAGCAGTCGGCGTTCGATGATGCGGGTGCATAGTTCGGAGAGGATCGGGTCGGGGTGTTGCATCCAGTTTTTGATCGCACTCATGACGTCGTGATCGTCAAGCCGACAAAATCGCTCCAGATCGGATGCGGGATCGAATGCCTGATCGGGTCGTTGCAGGAAGTGGTCGAGGTGCTCTGTGGTTGCCTTTACGTGGGAGCCGGATCGGATCAATTCTTTTGCCCGGCGGATGATGCGTACCATGGTCATTTCGGCACTGACCACCGTCTTGTGCAGGTAAACCTGCCAATACATCAACCGGCGACTCAGCAAAAATTTCTCAATGCTGTAGATCGCTTTTTCTTCCACCATCAGTTCTCCGTCTTTCACCGTCAGCATTTTCAGGATGCGGTCATAACCGATCACGCCTTCGGCTACGCCGGTAAAGAAACTGTCCCGGTTGAGGTAGTCCATCCGATCTACGTCCAATTGTCCGGATACCAACTGATGCAAGAATGGCTTGGCATGTTGGTTCGTGAATATTTCAATGGCGGTTTTCAAGGCCCCATCGAACTGACGATCCAAGTCCTGCATGATCAAAAGCGAAAGGGATTCATGGTGCGCGCCCGAGATCAATTCGCTCTCCAGGGCATGGGAGAAAGGGCCATGACCGATATCATGCAGCAAGATCGCGATACGTGCACCCTGTTCTTCTTCCGGGGTGATCAAAATGCCTTTACGTTTCAGTTCATTCAGCGCCTCCGTCATCAGGTGGTAAGCACCCAACGAATGGTGCAAGCGGCTGTGTACAGCGCCCGGGTAAACCAGGTGTGCAAATGCCATCTGGTGGATGTGGCGCAGGCGTTGGTAGTAGGGGTGGCAGACAATACGCCAGATCAGCGGATCGTCTACAGTAATAAACCCATATACCGGGTCGTTAATAATTTTTCGGATGGGCATCAGCTACAAAGCTACGGGCTGCCCCGGTAAAATCGGTAGATTTGAATCTGCCAACAAAACACTGAATCGAATGGCCATTGCGAATCTGATCTGGGTGGATGATGAGATGGAGAGTTTGCATTCGCAGATCCTTTTTCTTGAGGGAAAAGGATATGCAGTCAAGGCATTTTCCAATGGTTTCGATGCGATCGACCACATCCGAACACAATCCGTGGATGTGGTGCTGATGGATGAAAGTATGCCGGGTATTAGCGGACTGGAAACCTTGGCAAAGATAAAAGAATACGATCCGGGGTTACCGGTGTAACTGATAACAAACAATGAAC
>Ga0082207_1000910_pt1 | contig 15257 bp, 7 predicted proteins | sample LakMenEpi10Aug09_FD_71540 | JGI IMG/M metagenome (GOLD analysis project Ga0082207, IMG submission 71540)
CTTTCAATCGCTGGGCGACGCCGTCGCGTTCGCTTGGTGGCACGAGTAACTGCATCGTGCCGCCATAGGGACGGACCGAATCGTAAGCCTTGGCCAAGGTTTTCGGGTCGGCAAGGAGCTTTTCGGACCAAGCCGGGCTGACCCAGACGACGTTGGCGACGTAAGGGGATGCGTCGAAGGCTTGTGGGTTTGCCGCGACATGCGCCGTGACCTTGCCATAGATGCCGGCCTGATCGAATTGTTGACGGAGCTGTTCGACGCGGGCCGGTTCCGAATCGACGATCGCCAATTGTGTCAGTGGCGACTTAGCCGCGATCGCCGTCACCGCCGCTTCGTCATCCGCGCCGAAGAACAGCCCGTACCCTTGAGGATCACCGCTGGCCAGCAGCCGCTCGCCACGCCCCTTGGCGTCATCGCTGAGCTCGATCGGGCGAGGCGACTGCTCGACGATCGTTTCCTTGGCCGGGGGATTAGCGGCAAAAGCGATGATCTTTCCGGAGAGCGTTACGGCGAAGAGCTTGCCGTCGGAAGCGAGCAGCCTTTCGGCCCGTTCGCCCGCCGTCGGGATCGTCGCGACGACGCGCGGGCGATGCTCGTCCGCGACGACTTCGGCGGGTAGCTCGACCGACGTCTTCGGCAGCGCGATCGCCGTGATCGCACCTTCGCCGGCGGCATAAAGCGTTTGGCCGGCGAGGATCAGGTCGCCGCGGCCGTCGGCAGCGAGCTCCCAGACCACTTCGCGGGCCGCGTTGTAGGCCTTGATGACCGGTTTGCCATCGGAGGTCGTTTCGGCAGAGTAGACGAATTTGCCGTGCAGCACCGGCTCATTCGGCATGAAGGCGGTCTTCTTGCCGTCCTCCAATTTGAACTCGCGGACCCCTTTGATTCGGGTGTGGACGTAGAAGACCGAATCATCCGCGGCGACGAACGAACCTCCCGTCCCCTTGCCACCCGCGTCGAGATGGAAGTATCGCAATTGGCCAGTACCGCGATCAAAGACGGCAGGGACCGAGCGGCCACCGGGGACGATCAGGTCCTTCTCATTAGCCGTTAGGATCCCTTGTGGGCCGATCCCTGCGAACGACGGGGCGCTGTGCGGTTGTTTGATGTAGGTCGAACCGGTCGAGTCGTTGACCCAAACCGTTTCACCCGTCTGGGCGTTCAACCCGTAAATGAACGTCCCCATGAAAGGCCAGATCCCCGCGGCGAAGTAAAGCTGGCCGTCACGGATGACGGCGCCGCCTCGAACGGGCCAAGCAGAGATCAGCCGGCGGTTACCGATCACCTTCCGGTCGGTCGGTGCCGCGCGGAATTGCCACTTCAGCTTTCCGGTATCGGCCGACAAGCAGTAAACCCGACCGTCGTCGCTCGTCGCGTAAACGTTCCCGCCCCAAGCGATCGGGGCCATCCGGACGGGGGCATCGGTAAAAAACGACCAAACCGTTTTGCCCGACGCGGCATCGATCGCCAGCACCTGATCGCGATCGCTCGAATTGAAGAACAGCCGACCACCCGCGGCGACCGGTTCGTAGATCCGGTCGTACGACATCAGGTCAAGGTTCAACGGGTCATCCCAAGCCTGTTGGCGTGGCGTCCCGACGCGAACCCAAAGCATCCCGAGACCATCCGGCAAGGCTTCGGGCGTGACCGCCGTGTGCCCCGCGTCGGCTCGCCACATCGGCCAATCGGCGACCGCGGCCGCAGGTGCCAAAACCGAGCCGATCAAAAACGCCACAGACGAGACGATAAAGATCGCACCAAGCAATTGCCTGACGGGCAGGTTTCGATCGAATCGTGGAGGAGAAATCGGATCGCGGGCAGAAATCATCGGCAAGGGTTGGTTGTAGGGGGCGGTTTTGGTGGGGAGGGCTAGGTGGGGAAGGCGAAAAGGGTTTTCGGGGCGGTGCCACGGCCCCTTTCCGGCGGGCCGACGAACAGGTCGTCTGGGGCAAACGATTTCGCCTTCGAAAAAACTCGCAGACAATAACCCGGCTCTATTCTCCGCGACACGCAAGCCCGCGCCAACCTTCGGCGGGGGGACGTTCCAGAGAACTGGCGATTTCTTCATCCGAAACTTGGTAAAGTTTGACCCCTTCTTGATCCACAGATAGTTGTGTTGACGCGAACTTTTCACTATGGGAGACTGCTGGGCATGCGTCCTGTGCTGCTCATCGTTCTGGCCCTCGAACTTCTGCTGCCGGGGTCGATTCGTCCCCATGTCCACACCCAGGCGGGTTATTGCCAGGACTTGCAGTGTCAGGAAGAGGCCGGTCAGGAAGCCGGCAATCAGGGGCTTAGTCCGATACGTCGTAGCGGTGTTGCCCGAACGCACCTCCATTTTCACTTTGGCCCGACCAGCCACCGTCATTCACACGCGGGGCACGCTCACTCGGGTCATTCACACGGGGGGCACGGGCTTTTGGGGCAAGGGCTTTCGCGGTCTGGGCACGGACAAGCCAGTACCGCGGCTTCTCGCCCGCGGCGGTTCCGTTTCGCCTCGGAACCCGAAACGTCCTTACGCCACGCCGCTGCCTTATCGCATCGGCACGACAAGTGTCGAGAGGATCAAGGCGTGGTTCGTGACTACGTTTGTAGTCATTTTAACTACGATCGCGGTCATCATGACTACAACTGTAGTCACCATTACTACGTTTGTAGTCATGGTGATGACTACGTTTGTAGTCACTGCGACTGTTCGCACGGCGGCGACGTCATCTATCTGGGCTGTCAAATGCCTTGGGTGTCGACCCAGCGTCAATCGGCGGCCGGCAACGGCTTAGCGAATTGGGCGGGGGTCCCGACCACATGGTCATCGGAGCTGACCGCCGTGTTGGCAAGCGTCCGATCGGTCGCCGAAATTCCGCGTGGCAAGTCGGTTTCGTCGCACGGGCGTCTGCCGCACGTTTTACGGATCTGATACGGCTCCCGAAGCGGGCTTTCGTTCGCGTTGCCGTCGGCGGGCATGATTGTGTCTCGCCGCGTCTGTTGCCTGTCGTCCCCCGCGGCCGGGCTTTCTTGGTGATCGTTGGTTGAATGTTTTGTGACCGGAGTTCCCATCATGTCGGTATCGGATTCGAATGCGGCAACTTCGCGACCGCGTCGGTTCAGGGCAATCCTTGTGATGCTGGCGCTATTCGCCGTGGCTTATGGGTTGTGGCAGATCCGAGACCGCTGGGCGGGCCGTTTCGGCATGTCAAACCCTTTTACATCATCGACCCCCTCTGCGGATCACGAAGATGAACACGACCACACCCATGAAAACGCTCAACCCGTGGGCGAACGGGAGACGCTGGAAATCAGCCCCCAGGCCCGCAAGAATTTGGGGCTTGTTTCGAAGCCGCTTCGGGTGATGAATTATTGGCGTAAAGTCGCGATCCCGGGCGAAGTCGTCGACGTGCCGGGCGTGTCGGATCGCGGCGTGACCTCACCCGCCGTCGGCGTCGTGACCCGGATCGATCCCTTTCCCGGCGATACGGTCCGCCCGGGCGAGCGGCTCTTCACGATCCGCTTGCTCAGCGATTACGTCCAAAACTCGCAAGCCGAGCTATTTAAGGCGACCCGCGAGACCGAGTTGGTGTCGGAACAACGCCAACGCTTGACCAGCGCCGGCTCGGCAGGGGCGATCCCCCAGTCGCGGCTGATCGAGCTCGATCAATCGCTCCGGCGGCTCGAAGCTTCCGTCCGTTCGTATCGCCAGGACCTGATCGCTCGCGGGATCAGGCCCGAACAGATCGAACAGATCGTGGAGGGGAATTTTGTCACCGAGATCGAAGTGCTCGCCCCGCCCTTGGTCGGCGATCGACATGCCGATGCTGGCATGGGATTGTTCGAAGTGGGTGATTTGCAAGTCGAGCTCGGGACGCAAGTCCAAGCGGGCCAGACGCTGGTGATGCTCGCCGATCATCAAGAGCTCTGGATCGCGGGCAAGGCCTTCAAGCGTGAAGCCCCCTACCTGGCACGGGCCGCGGAAGAGAATTGGGAGGTCGAGGTCGAGTTCGCCGAGGATGCGCCAGGTGCCTGGGAGGGGTTGCCGGGGGCCTGGGAGGATGCGCCGCAGCGGTTCGCGATTCGGCATCTCGCTAACGCCGTTGACCCCGACAGCCGGACCTTCCAATTCGTCATCCCGCTACGGAACCAATCGCGAGCGTACGAGCGTGACGGCAAACGGTTCGTGGTGTGGCGTTATCGTCCCGGCCAGCGGGTGCGGCTGAACGTGCCGGTCGAGGAATTGAAGGACGTGATTGTCGTCCCGGCGGGGGCGATCGTTCGAGAAGGGCCCGAAGCGTATCTGTTTCGGCAAAACGGCGACCTTTTCGATCGGCTGGCGGTGCGGGTGTTGCACGAAGACCGTTCGACGGTCGTGATCGCCAACGACGGCAGCGTCTCCCCCGGGTGGTTCGTCGCCCAGAACTCCGCCGCGTCGCTCAACCGCGTCCTCAAGTCACAGGCCGCCAGCGGCACGCCGGTCGGTTTCCACGTCCACGCCGACGGCACCGTTCACGGCGCCCATTGAGAAACCCGCCATGCTCGATTCCGTCATCCGCTTCGCGCTCCGTTATCGACTGTTGGTGATCATCGCCAGCTTGGTGTTGCTCGTGTATGGCAGCTACCTGGCGACATTGATGCCGGTCGACGTCTTTCCCGACCTCGATCGGCCCCGCGTCGTGATCATCACCGAGTGCCCCGGGATGGCGGCGGAAGAGGTCGAGACGCTCGTCACGCAACCGATCGAGGTCGGGTTGCTCGGGGCCACCGGTGTCGAGGCGGTCCGCAGCCAGACGACGGCGGGTCTGAACGTGATCTATGTCGAATTCGGTTGGGATACCGAGGTCCGCGCCGCCAGACAAACGGTCCAGGAACGCCTCGCGGCGCTGGCCAGCGTCCTTCCGGATCGCATCCAGCCGCAGATGACACCGACCTCGTCGATCATGGGCCAGATCGTGATCGCCGGGATCTATCGCCAGCTCGGGCCCGGGGGTGGCGAACTCGCCTCGGTCCCCGCCACGGAGCTGATCGCGGAAAGAAGCGAAGACCCGAGCGGCCCGGCCCTGCGGCTGTGGCGGGTCGTCGATCGCCATCGCCCGCAAGGGTGGGCCGAGGTGCCGATCGATGAGCTGCGGCTTGACGGCGAGCAAGCCACCGTCACAACCGATGCCGATCCGCGTCGCTTTTCTTTCAAGGCCGAAGGAAAGACGCACGAGGTGAAGTTCCTTTCACCCGAGCAGCAGCGGATCGGGCTGCGAACGATCGCCGATTGGGTGATCCGGCCACGGCTCCTCAAGGTCCAAGGTGTCGCTGAGGTTTTCGTCCAAGGGGGCGATCGCAAGCAATACCAGGTGTTGGTCGATCCGACAGCGCTGTTGGAATATGGAGTCACGTTGCAACAGGTCGAGCGGGCGCTCGACGAGAGCAACATCAACACCAGCGGCGGTTTCGCGGTCGAAGGTGAGACGGAGCGCCCGATCCGTGTCCTTGGGCGGTTGGGCCCCGATCCCCAGCGGGTCATGAAGGATTTGCGCGACGTGCCGGTCGGTACGCCCAAGGGACGGACCGTGCTGCTCGGTCAGGTCGCCGAGGTCGTCGAAGGGGCACAGTTCAAACGGGGCGACGGGAGCGTCGACGGTTACCCCGCGGTCGTCTTCACGATCGCCAAACAGCCGCACGTCGACACCCGGGGGTTGACCGACCGGATCGATGACGCCTTTGCCGAGGTCGAGGCGGCGCTGCCTGCCGACATCGTCGTCAATTCGGAGCTCTTTCGGCTCAAGAATTTCGTCGATCGCGGGATTTTCAATGTCGGCGAAGCGCTCGTGATCGGCGCGGTGCTCGTGATCATCATCCTGTTCCTGTTCCTTTTGAATTTTCGCACGACATTCATCACGTTGACGGCGATCCCGTTGTCGCTGGTCATCACGACGCTCGTTTTTCGGCTGATCCGTCACTTCAGCGATACCGAATTGTCGATCAACGTGATGACGCTCGGTGGGATCGCGGTCGCGATGGGAGAATTGGTCGATGACGCGATCGTCGATGTGGAAAACATCTTTCGCCGGTTGCGCGAGAACCATCAATCGTCACACCCCAAGCCGGCGCTGCGGGTCGTCTTCGAGGCGAGCCGCGAGATCCGCGGTGCGATCGTCTTCGGCACCATCGTCGTGATCCTCGTCTTCCTGCCGCTCTTCGCGTTATCGGGGATCGAGGGGCGACTTTTCGCACCCTTGGGGGTGGCCTACATCGTTTCGATCCTGGCGTCGCTCGTCGTGTCGTTGACCGTGACCCCGGTCCTTTCGTATTACCTGCTGCCCAACGCACCCGCGACGCACCGCGAAGGGGATGGTGCGCTGCTGCGAGCATTGAAACTTTTGGCGGGCGGGTTGATCCGATTCAGCATGTCCCACCCCGTGTTGTTGACGGCGTTGACGTGGGTCGGCGTGGCGATCGCGGCGTGGCAATTCGCCCGTCTAGGTAGGAATTTTTTGCCGCAATTCGACGAAGGGAGCGTCCAGGTCAACGTGACGTTGCCGCCGGGATCGTCGCTCGATGCCTCGACGCGGGCTTCGTCGCTGATCGATGCAAAGTTCAGGTCGCTGCAAAGGAGCGACGCCAACCCGACGGGCGAGATCCTTCATTTCGTCCGCCGGACGGGGCGAGCCGAACTCGACGAACATGCCGCCCCGGTCAACGCGGGTGAATACATCTTGAGCATGAACACAGAAGGGGAGCATCGTCGCGACGAGGTGATCGCACGGCTGCTCGATGAGCTTCGGGCCGAGGTCCCGGGGGTCGACATCGAGGTCGAGCAACCGCTGGCGCACCTGATCAGCCACATGGTCTCCGGGGTCTATGCCCAGGTCGCGATCAAGGTCTATGGCGATGATCTCGACACGTTGCTGCGGGCCGCCACCGACATCAAGCGGCTGGTGCAGGATATCCCCGGCATCACGCCGCCGGTCGTCGAACCGATCCGGCAAACCGACGAATTGCATTTGCGGTTGCGGGCCGATGACCTCGCCTACCACGGGGTGACTCGGGCCTATGTCGCGGGATTTTTGCAATCGGCGCTGCAAGGGGTCGTCGTGTCACAAGTGCTCGAAGGGCAGCGGCGGTTCGATCTGCTGATGCGACTGGAAGAGGGATACCGGACCGATTACGCGAACCTCGGGAGGCTGCGGGTCGATCTCCCTGATAAACGCGGACAGGTCGAATTACGTGACTTGGCTGACATCGGTGAGGGGACGGGGCCGAACTCGGTGAACCGCGAGAACGCGCGTCGCCGGATCGTCGTCCGTTGCAACACGCAAGGGCGTGACTTGGGCGGGGCCGTCGAGGCGATCCGTTCGAGGCTCGCCGGTGCGGTGAATTTGCCCGAGGGGTATTTCATCGAATACGGTGGGCAGTTCGAAAACCAACGGCGGGCGACGATCAACCTGATGATCCTCGCGGCGGTTTCGGTCGTCGGGATGTTCGGTGTGCTGATGATCCTCTTCCCTTCGGTACGGATCGTCCTACAGATCCTCAATGCCTTGCCGACCGCCTTCGTCGGCGGGGTGCTGGCGCTGGTCATGACCGGTCAATCGTTGAGTGTCGCCAGCCTCGTCGGCTTCATCTCGCTCGGCGGGATCGCCGTCAGGAACGGCATCCTGTTGGTCACGCATTATTTCCATTTGATGAAGGAAGAGGGGCAGCCCTTTTCGCAATCGCTGATCCTCCGCGGGAGCCTTGAACGTTTGGCACCGGTGCTGATGACGGCGTTGACCGCCGGGATCGGGCTGTTGCCGCTGGTGATCGGAGGGCAAGAGCCCGGCCGCGAGATCCTCTACCCGGTTGCGACCGTGATCCTGGGGGGATTGGTGACTTCGACGTTCTGCGAGTTCCTGATCCACCCGGGGCTCTTTTGGCGATTCAGCGGCCAAGATGCGGCGCGGCTGGCCGCGGGGGATGCCGAAGACCACGACCTATTGTTCGATGACACGGTGGCATCGATGGTGAGCGGGGGGCGATCGTCGTGAACCGCAAGTAGCGAACCGAAAGGGCTGATGGCCGTGTGGCCTGAGGGACAAACCTAACCTGGAGTTTTCAAGAGATGAGTCGGAATCACACGTTTCAATCGTTGATCATCGTTGTTGTCGCCACTTTATTGGGGTGCGAAAAGTCATCAGCGCCGACGCCGGCGGCGTCGTCAGGCGGAAAAGTTTCAACTGCCAAGGCGGCGCCGAAAGATCATTCGCACGAGGGACACGCCCATGGCGAAGGGCCCCATGGCGGGACGGTCGCCGATTGGGGCGGCGGTAAGTACCACGTCGAATTCACCGTCGACCATGACAAACAGGAAGCAACGATTTACCTTCTTGGCAACGACGAGAAGACCCCTTCGCCGATCAAGGCGACCGATGGGAACTTGTTGTTGACGATCAAAGAACCGGCATTCCAGGTCGAGTTAGTAGCGCAGCCTTTGGAAGGGGAAGCCGACGGGGTCGCTTCGCGATTCGTTGGTAAAAACGAGAAGCTTGGCGTGGTCCAAGAATTCGCCGGGACGATCAGCGGCGAGGTCGAAGGGACTCCCTATGCGGGTGACTTCGCCGAATCGGCTCACACTCACGAATGAGCGTGAGCCGAAAGCGAATGAGCATGAGCATTAGCATGAGCATGAGCATGAGCATTAGCCGAAAGCAGGGCGATCAAGTCCTGCCGCGGATCGACATCACGAGGCCGGCTTGAGCTCCTTCAGCTTCAGGTTCCGCCAGCGGACTTCGTAGGGCCCTTGGCCTTTGGCGATCCCGTGGACTTGGAGGCCGATGAAGCCGGCGGGGTGCGTCTTGAACTTTTCGTCATGGGTCAAATCGGAGACCGGGTTGCCGTTGATCCAGGTTTGGATGCGATTCCCCTGCGCGACGATCCGGTAGTTGTTCCACTCGCCATCCTTGAAGTATTGGTGCGCTTTGCGATCGGCGTCGGGGGTCATCCAACCGCCCGCCGCTTCGCCGTAAACGTAGCCGGCCATGCCGTCGAGCGAGATTTCGACTTGGGGCCCGTTGACGCGCCCTTCGGGTTTGTCATCGATGCTTTGCGAGCGGATCTGGACGCCGGAATTGAGCCGCGGGTCGACCTTGACGTCGAATTCGAGCTCGAAGTCGCCGTAGCTCTTGGTCGTGCAGAGGAACGAATTGGGGCTTCCCTCGGAGGTCGTGCCGACGATCGCATCCCCTTCGATGCGGTAGGTCGCGGTCCCGTTCCGCTGAGACCAGCCGTCGAGGTTTTTGCCGTTAAAGAGGTTCACGGTGCCGGGTTGATCGGCGAGCGTAAGGCTGCTGACGAGGCAGGCCGACAGGAAGACAAACGGGGAGAAACGACGCATGGCGAACCTCTCGATTCGGTGAGGAGGGATGGGAAAGGGAGTGGAGCGTGACGGCGATCGCCGTGAGGCTTGGGACAGTAATTATGGGTCAGCGATAACGGGCTAGCGATAACAGGTCAGTGGATTTCCGGTTCGGCCCCCGACGAACGGCCGGTGAGGAAATCGAAATCGCAACCTTGATCGGCTTGGGTGATGTGTTTCGAGAAGAGTTCGCCGTAGCCCCGCGTGAATTTGGGTGGCGGGGCGACCCAGGCGGCGCTGCGCCGTTCGATCTCATCCGGTTCGCAATGCCAATGGATCTTTCGCTTGTCGATATCGATCTCGATTTCGTCGCCGGTTCGGACGAGTGCCAGCGGCCCACCGATATGGCTTTCGGGGGAGACGTGCAACACGCATGTCCCGTAGCTGGTGCCGCTCATCCGCGCGTCGCTGATGCGGACCATGTCGCGGACCCCTTCGCGCAAGAGCTTTTTTGGGATCGGCAACATGCCCCATTCGGGAAAACCGGGTGCCCCGAGCGGCCCTGCGCTGCGCAGGACCAGGACGCTGTCGGCGGTGACATCGAGGTCAGGATCGTCGAGCCGATTCTTCATGTCGGGGTAGTTGTCGAAAACGATCGCGCGTCCCTTGTGCCGCCGCAACCTCGGGTCGGCACCCAGCGGTTTGATCACGCAGCCGTCGGGGGCGAGGTTCCCCCACAAGACGCACGTCCCGCCACTTTCGGTGACGGGGTTATTGCGAGACCGGATCACCTCGGGGTTGATCACCTCCGCATCGGCGATCTGTTCCCCGAGCGTCGTCCCGCTGATCGTCGGGCAATCGAGATTGAGCAGGTCGCGGATCACCCAGAGCAATGCCGGCAGCCCCCCCGCGTCATAAAAATCTTCCATCAGGAAGCGGCCCCCCGGCCTGAGGTCACCGATCACCGGCGTTTCACGGGACAATTCGTCGAAGCGATCGAGCGTCAATTGGACCCTGGCCCGGCCCGCGATCGCGATCAGGTGGACGATCGAATTCGTCGAGCCGCCGATCGTCAGCGCGGTCCGCAGCGCGTTGTCGATCGATTCGTGCGTCACCAGTTTCGATGGCCGCAGTCCCTCCCACGCGATCTCGACGGCGCGACGGCCGGTTTGGGCACCGAGTCGGCCATGGTCGGCGATCACCGAAGGTGTCGCGGCGGCGTTGCGCAGGGTAAAGCCGAGCGATTCCGCGATGCACGCCATGGTGCTGGCCGTCCCCATCGTCATGCACGTCCCGGCGCTACGGGCGATGCAGTTCTCGATCTGGTTCCAATCGGCATCGCAAAGTTGGCCTGCCCCGCGTTGGGCCCAGTACTTCCAGGCGTCGCTGCCGCTGCCGAGCGTCTCGGTCTTCCAGCGTGCCTTGAGCATCGGGCCGGCCGGCAAGAAGATGCTCGGCACGTCGGCGCTGATCGCTCCCATCAGCATCGCCGGTACCGTTTTGTCGCACCCGCCCATCAACACCGCCGCGTCGATCGGGTGGCACCGCAAGACCTCTTCGACCTCCATCGCCAACAGGTTGCGATAGAGCATCGTCGTCGGCTTCATCAACATCTCGCCCAGCGACATGCAGGGGACTTCGACGGGGAAGCCGCCCGCCTGCAAGATCCCGCGCCGAACGTCTTGGGCCCGCTCGCGGAAATGCGAATGGCAGGTGTTCAGTTCGGACCAGGTGTTGAGGATCCCGATCACCGGCCGGTCGCGGTAATCGATGTCATCAAACCCCATCCCTTTCAGCCGCGAGCGGTGGCCGAACGACCTCAGGTCATCGGGGGCGAACCAGCGGGCGCTGCGGAGTCGCGACGGGTCACGTTGGGGGTCGGTTGTCATTCGGATAAGAGCCCGATCACAGAGTTGAATAAACGGCGGTTGTCGGCACGGACGTCACGGCATTGGGCCACGATCTGTTCCGCATCTTTTAACGATCCGCCACGATTGAGCAAGAACGCTAAGCGTCGCAGCGAACCGGAATCCTCAGGAATCTCGTGCCGTCCCGGCGTGTCGAGCAGCCTTAACTTCGACTCGACCTCGCGCAGGAAACGGTAATTTCCCTGTAATTTAGTCGCCAGGGCGCGATCGATCAGCCCCGCCTCGGCGATCTGTCCGAGGGCCTCGATCGTCCCCGGGACGACGATTTCGGGATGGTCGCTGGCGTGTTTCAGTTGCAACCCTTGTGTTGCCAGTTCGACATCGACGCTGCCGCCGACGGCCCGTTTCAGGTTGTCTTGGGCGGCCGTCTGTTCCATCCCCTGACGCAGGGCGAGCAGTTCGTACGCATCTCCCGTTCCCCAACCCCCGGCGATGAGCATTTCGCGGATCGCCGCATCGATCGCAGTGCGGCTTTCCGGTCGGCCCGAAATCGCGCGGGCCTTGCAGATCGCTAGCCGGTCCCGCAGGTCCGCGCGGCGGTTAAGGAAGTGCTCCTTTAGCGTATCGAGCGACATCACGCGTCGGCCGTCCGCGGTCGACTGCGAAATCGCCAGCGGGGTGGCAAAGTCGTACATCCGCGAGCGGGTCGAAGCGTCGCGGACCGTGCGGTACAGACGCAACGTCAGCTCGTCAAAGAAATCTTGCGTGGTGATCGTCTTGCGATTCCCGCCGACCCGGCGTCGCGTCTGCCCCTCGCCCGTCACGAGAAAGACCGCTTCCAAGACGCTGTGGTAATTCGGTTCGCGGCCACCGAGTTTCCCCAACGCCACGATGACGTAATCGATCGGCTCGCCGCGGTCGTTCACCGGGTCGCCGTATTGGTCCGCGAGCTCGCGCTGCGTCCATTCGGCGGTCCGACGCAGGATCGACTCGGCCGTCGAAGCGAGCGCCGCATGGGTCGATTCGAGCGATTCCTTGCCGAGCAAATCGCGGACGCCGATCCGCAGGTGTGCCGCATTTTTGAACCCCTGCATCACCCCTTGGATGTCCATCGCGCCGCGGCAAAGCTCGGACGAAGCGTTTTCCAGCCAAGCGGCCGAAGGGAGCCGATGCAGGCTCAGCGAGTCGATCAGCTCGTCGATCATCCCTGGGTGCCGTGTCAGGATCGTCGCCAAGTAGGGGCTCCCCGCACACAGCCGAACGAACAGGCTCATCGCCGCAGAGGACGTCTCCATCAATTCCCAAAGCGTCGCCTTGCCCCCCAACGAATCGCTCACCTCCGCCAACGTCCGGAGCGTCGCGTCGGGAAAAGGTGTCAGTGCGATTTCGGCAAGCAACCGCGGGGCGATCGCCGCCAAGCGGTGCCGACAACGGCGGCTCGAAAGGTAAGGGACCGGCTCGTCGGCCAACCTTTGCAAATCGACCACCGCCGAATCGGGAGCGGTCATCCCGTGCGAACCGAGGGCCTGAGCAAAAAGCTCCGGGTCGGGTTCTGGGTCGAGCAACAGGTCGGTCTCGATCGCCACTTCGAGGTTACCGACATCCGATTCCTCGAGCAATTTGGAGATCACCTCGCGACCGGCCCGCAGCGCCCCATCGATCGCCGTGAGCAAGGTTTGCTGGTCACCCGAACCGTCCGACGAAATCACCCCCAAACGTCTGGCCGTAGCGTCGATAGAGCCTTCCGCCTGCGAGCTGCTCAGCGCGTCCTGGCAGGCGCTCAGCGTGCGCAGCGCGGCGAAGAGCGTCTTGGCGTCATCGGCACCGATTCGTGAGGCGTCGCGAAGCGCGGCGATCGCGTCCGATGTCCCTAAACGCCGTACCCGTGGGTCATCCCCGCCATGGATCACCTTGAGCAGGTTCACGATCGCGACGATGTCGTCGATGCCGCCGACCGCTTGGTGCAAATCGGGTAGCCCCGCGGCCAAGGGGCCCCGTGCGGCGTCGTCGCGAGACCTGAGCACCGCGGCCGTGATCCGACGGAGCTGTTTGCGGAGCAGGGTTTGCATCCCGTCCCGATCGACCGATTCCCGATACTTGGGGTAGACCCAAGGTTCGAGCTGTTCGATGAAGCGGTCGCCCAAGTCGATCGAACCGGCGACCCTTCGGCTTTGAGTATGCAACAGCCGCTCCCAGCTCCTCCCTTGAGACTGGTAATGCCGGATCGCTTCGGTGACGGTGCAGGCCAATGGCCCGGTCGGTCCCCCCGGCCTGTAATCGAGCACGATGTTGAACAGCCTGCGGAGCTTCCCGTCGGCATCGGCATAAAGTCCCGAAACGAGCGCCGAGGTCCCCGAAGCGACGAGCCGAAAGAATTCCTCGGCCGGGATGTTTTCGCCCCCGTCTGTCACGCCACACAGGTCGCAGAGGAACATCACTTCCAGCGGCGATTCGGCGTCGAGCTCGCGTCCGCCAAAGGCCCCCAAACCGATAATGCTGACCCTTCCGGGCTCGCCGTCCGGGGTCCGCGGCACGCCGTAACGAGCGATTTGACGGGCGAGCGAACAATCGAGCGCCGCCGACAGGACCAGTTCGGCCAATCGCGTCCGCTCTTCACATGCCCTCGCGACCGCGCCGGACCCGCTCGCCTCGCCACCCCGCGCATCCATCCCGCTGTCAGCCCCGCCCTCAACCGCAGGGGGCCCGTCAATCTCAGGGCAAAACGGCCGGGTGACGAACTCGGATCGCTCGATCCGGGCGAACGCTTCGCGAACGGGGCCGATCAGCAATTTCGAAAGTGCCGATTCGCTTTCCCCCCGACCCAGCCCGCCGCGAAGCCTCGACGTCAACTCCGCCGCGACCCCCTTCCAAAAATCGGCGGGAACCGAATCGGGCATGGCGTCATCTAAACAGGAAAGATCACGCGGTTTTTCCATTTCTCGAAGCCAGCTTTGCCGTCCCAGCCAATCCTAGCGGTCGTACCGATCCGGCGAACTTGTCCGGAATGTCTCATCTTAACGGTTTTTCTGACTAACGGGCCTCTGTTTGCGAAGACCTTTCGGGTCAGGCAAGAAAAGCGGCCCGCACGTGCGGCTTTCGCGTCCTACCTTTCCCCTGTCGCCCGCCGGCGTTGGCCGAATTGGCCCTCGATGGCTATTTGGGGCGCGCCGCGTGTTGCCTTTTGGCCTCACCGGTGTTGCCTTTTCGCCACATCACGGCGCCCGGCTCGACCGCACGTGTTCTTGTCTAAGTTATTGCACAGCAACGAGTTAAGATGTCACTCGCCTACCACTCCCTCTCTTTGGGTATGCGCCCTGCATGGGACTCCTTGTCGTTCGATTTCACTCGGGTCCGAGACGACGAAGAGGATACCTACATGCCGAAGAAAATGAGTCGCCGCAGTTTGCATGACGATGCTTTCGATGCAGAGGAGTCGATCGATCGCCGCGAGCGGGTGATGGGACCGTCCGAGGCGGATGAGTTCGTCGATGATGACATGATCGATCTGGACGGCGATTGCGACGGGGTGCTCGACCGGCGTGACCTCCCGGGGGCGATCCTCGGTGGTGACCTGACCGAAGACCCGATCCGCATGTACCTGATGCAGATGGGCCAGATCCCGCTGCTGACCCGCGACCAAGAGGTGTCGGCGGCGCGGCAGATCGAACGGACCCGGGACCGTTATCGCCACAAGATCGTCGGGACCGATTTCATGCTCCGCGGCGCGCTGCGGTTGTTGGAGCAGGTCCGCGACAAGAAGTTGCGGCTTGACCGGACGATCGAAGTGAGCGTCACCAACGCCAGCGAGAAAAAGGCGATCATGCTGCGGATCGTCCCGAATTGCCGGACGCTCCGGGCGCTGTTGCTGCTGAACAAGGCCGATTACTTGACCGCCATCAGTTCGAAGGCCCCGATGCGACGCCGTCGCGCCGCGTGGCGGACCCTCGTGACCCGCCGCAACAAGGCGGTCAGGCTGGTCGAGGAGATGAACCTGCGGACGGGCAAGCTGCAGCCGATCAACGAAAAGCTTCGTGAGGTGAACGACCGGATACGCGAGATCCGTCGGCTGTTGG
>Ga0082207_1000911_pt1 | contig 15253 bp, 11 predicted proteins | sample LakMenEpi10Aug09_FD_71540 | JGI IMG/M metagenome (GOLD analysis project Ga0082207, IMG submission 71540)
AGTCTTCAAGACGAGGCGACCGCATACGCAAGGCGAAATGATATCACAGACACGGACGTTTCTTCGCGTTACACAAAAGCAAGTCGAACGAGTTCGTTCCTATTTTCGCGAGGCGCACGTAGCCTACGCCGGATAACAACAAACGTCCAAATATTCATTGTCGGATTAGTAATGTTAGCTAGCTTTAGCTCCCCGTTCCGTAGTCAAAGCACGGAGACGTGAAGAGTTTTGTTCGAAAAGTTGCTGAGCTGTGTGCCTAGTTGTCGGACAGGCTCAAGGCTTTCCTCGAGGGCCTGGTTTAGGAGGCCTTGATAAACATGGCTCATTCTTCTCTCGTTGCTGAAAAAGCTAGCTTTCCATGTCTATTCGCTATCAAACAGAAGTAGGGAGCATGTAGCTTTGAGTGAAAGCACTTAATGGCAGGAAATCGTTGAACAAATCCAGCGGTTCGCAGGTTGATCCCGCGCCGAAGGCCAGATTCGACTTACGAGCAACCAGGTTGATCGCTAAAGTCATCCCCTTCGAACCGCCGATTCATTCCGACAACGTATTCTTAGTTAAGCGAGCCTGAGGCGTAGGGCGAAGTTAATCGGTTTTTCCTGTCTCATTCCCGAAGAGAAGAGCAACTTAAATATTTTTTGGCACTTCGTAGCGAGATGCAAGTTTCCTTGCCAAGATTCCTACTCAGTGTCGACCTTTGAAAAAACTTTGTTTGAGCTTTTGGGCCCCCCTAACAAACAGCGGTCTCCAGACTATGAGCCTTTCGTCTTCGACGGAACTAGCAATCGGCTTTTATACTGTTGAGGAGTCGGATGTAGTCGGATGGACTGGTGGTCTGTTACTTCTAAATGGTAAGGGTAGACCTGTCGAATTTCATTGCACGCTTCCCATTAGACCCTCGAGGAGCCATGAAATACTTTTTGGAGCAACCCTTCGCGACTATCTCATCGGTGACGCAATCGGATCTCTCTTAATTGCGAAATGCCGAAACCGTCCGCAGGTACTATGTTGTAATCAAGCAGAATCGTTGCAGCTTGGAAGTCAGTCGGACTTTCCCGTGGGTCTTGTTTGCGAGTCGGCGGAGATTGATGAGGGTCCGATCACTGATGATACCTTGCCAACTTACTCGGCATTGGAAATCGCAGGCTCGACCATTCGAATCGAAAGGAGGAGCGTAGATCAGGTTCGAGAGCTCATTCCTTTTCTCTCAAGATTCCCTGATTTGGTTGAACCCTTCGCAAGAATTCGCGAGGCTCTTCGGGAAGCTCAAAAACAAGTTTCCCGGTCTCGAGTGATAGATGCGGCCTAAATAACCAGTTGACTTATGCCCCTAGAAAGAATGACTGACGTCGGACGTAGTGAATTCGCACGAGAAGATTTCCAAGTACCGATTCGAGCAGTTGAACTATGTGTCAAAGGGCTATCTCCTCGGTCCTTCCCGATAAAGTTGAAGCCGATTGATTTAAAAGTTGTCAGCTATCAGTTTCCAAAGACCACGGAGGGCATACGGGTCTTCCGTTCATCCGGCTCGAATTCCGAGCAAGCGGATGAGTGGTATGGTCATACGCAAACAGGTCTGCCGGACCGAGGATCGCGTTATGTTTCAGATAAACCCATACCGAACTCGGACAAATCTACCTTTTTAAGCACCCTTACCGAACGACGGACAGGTTCGTGCGATAAATCACGGCAAAGCGTCACTCGCTTTAGGCCTCCTGAAGATGCGGTAAAAATCGAAGACCGCCTATTTTATCTCCTTCAGCCACCGTTAGAGCAATTGGTTCGGGGGGAAAGGCTTGACTTCCCGTTCGATCCCTTCCCTTACCAACTTGACGGGATAGCGTTTCTTTTTCCCCGGCATGCGGCGGTGCTTGCCGACGAGATGGGGCTTGGTAAGACAATGCAGGCTATAACGGCAATCAGGCTGCTGCTTTGTTGTGGCGAGTTGCGAAACGTACTACTGGTATGCCCAAAGCCGTTGGTCAGTAATTGGTTAAGAGAATTCAGTACTTGGGCGCCGGAAGTTCCTGTTGTCCCAATTCAAGGGTCTGCAGCAACCAGAGTTTACCAATGGGGTAACAATGATATCGCAGTACGCATCGCGAATTACGAAGTTCTAATGAGGGATCGAGATGTTTTGCTTGAGATAAATCAAAACTTTGATTTGGTCGTGCTGGACGAAGCTCAACGGATTAAAAACACTAGAAGTACGACGAGTCAAATAGTTCGTGCAATATCGAGAAAGCGGTCTTGGGCATTAACCGGGACGCCAGTCGAAAATTCGCAAGATGATCTGGTGGGTATATTTGAGTTTGTGTCACCAGGTTGCTTAAGACCTGAAATGTCGATGTCTGTTATGGCGAAGTCTGTAAGGGAGTGTCTTCTGCGTCGGACAAAGGACATGGTGCTCGAAGACATGCCACCAAAGCTATACCGAGATGCCGAGCTTGAGCTTACGCCAGAGCAGCAATTGTCCTACGAGAAAGCTGAGACGGAAGGAGTTGTGAGGCTAGAAAGTCTAGACGAACAACTGACCATTCAGCATGTTTTTGAACTTGTTTTAAGGCTTAAACAGATCTGCAACTTCGATCCGGTGACTGGAAGCAGCGCCAAACTGGAACGGCTTGTCGCAGACATGGAAGAGGTTGCGGCAAGCGGTCAGAAGGCTATCCTCTTTAGCCAATGGGTAAACACCATTGCGCTGCTGCGACCAGCAATGGAGCGATTCGGCGTATCAGAGTATCACGGTAAGGTTCCGTCGAGTCAGCGCGAGACGGTTATTCAGCAGTTCAAAGAAGATCCCAGTAAGCACTTAATCATGATGAGCTATGGCTCAGGAAGTGTGGGTTTGAACTTACAGTTTTGTCGCTACGTATTTCTTTTTGATCGCTGGTGGAATCCGGCCGTAGAAGATCAGGCGATTAATCGTGCTCATCGTGTTGGTGCTGCGGGAAGCGTTACCGTCACGCGGATGTTGACTTATGGTACGATCGAACAGAAGATAGCTGCCGTCTTGGAGCAGAAGAGGCAGATTTTCAATGAGCTTTTTTCCGACTTGCCCGAAATTGGTTCTATAGGGCTCAGTCAGAGTGAGGTTTTCGGGCTGTTTAATTTGAAAGGACCATCGCCTAGGCATTTTTAGTTGCTGTCTATTTGTTCACTCCATTTCGGCAGTTGGCGGTGAATCGGTCTCTGGCAAATGTGCATTAACCTGCTTTTGTACAACTTATCCTCCCATATTCCCTCGTTTGAGGCGAATTGGCGCCCAAAACTTGGGAAACCCACCCATTAGGGGGTGTGGCGGCGGCTTCGTCGGCGATAAATTGATGGAAGGTCGAGGTTACGCGAGAGAGAGGATATTTTCACGCGGATTTTAGGAAATTAGCCTTCGACAAACCCTCTATGGTCACCGAAACGAAAGCGGCAGAGATGTGCTTACTAGCTGTTCAGTACCGGCTCGTTCCCGAGAGTCCTATTTTAGTAGCTTCGAACCGTGAGGAGTATTTCGACAGGTCTTGTCTTCCACCAGCTATCCAAAGTGGAAAACCGAGGGTTCTTTGTGGAATTGATCAGAGGACTGGCGGTTCTTGGCTGGGAGTGAATCAGTCTGGTTTGTTAGTGGCTATCTGCAATCGGACTACCTCCCGTCCTCTTTTTGGCCAACGCTCTCGCGGGCTTTTGGGGCTAGACTTGATGAGATGTAGTTCGTCTCGCAAGGCTGTTGACAAAGCCTTAGCCGAGCTAGAGCGCACTCGTTATGAAGGCTGCAACATTGTTTTGGCCGATGCTAAGGAAGGCTATGTCATCCATGCGGATGAAGAAGTTGATGTAGCCGAAATGCAGCAAGGCCTAAACATTATTGGAGCTCGGGATTTAAATGATCCGCGTGATCAGCGTGTTGCTATGGCAAGGAGGTTGCTGACACTGCAAACCTTGGACTCGCCGGTAAAATTTCTTGCTGTTGCAAGTAAGGTCTTCTCGCGCGGGCCATCCGGCGATGGTCGGCCGAGTATGGTTCTCCGGGGTAATGAGCATGGTACTGTAAGCAGTTCATTGATAGCCCTTGGGGTTAAACCCAGAGACGCTATTTATCAGTTCAGCAGCGGGCCTCCGGATACATCGAGGTATGAAGATTACTCCCCCTTGCTCAGAGATATTCTGAGTAGGGGTCTTCGGGAGTCTCGGATTACTGCCCGTAGCGTATGATCTTCCGGTCGATTGGATCAGGGACTTAATTGTTCGCTCTCCCGGTGTCCACTAACAAGTTTTAGATCACATAGCCAAGTCGTCGTTGTCAGTTCGGTTTGGCGTTTGACAAGGGGTATTCGTCAGTAGATTGGGATTTGTGATTTTGTCCCGGCTTTGGAGTAGCCTTTCTCGCGTTAGAGCTTCCTACCGGAATTTAGAGGTGCCTTTTTGAGTCTCTGATTGTGAGTATTGACAGAGGAGTATGGCGGCGTTTTTTCTCACTGCCAAGTCTCGCACAGCACTTATAACATGGTGTTATGTGGGAAATTCTTTGCCACTCAGATCTCGGCAGTGCATCCTTCGTTTGTTTTGCATCACCTGTCGGCTCATAGTTGCTTTGCTTCTCCACTATATTGATTGACGCGGTTTTTGGCCGTTTTTGCGCCATCGAGAATCTCACGCGAAATATCTTTGCTTTACCTTCGCTCAATCACTATTCGTATTGGTGTGACGATTTTCTGGTCAGTCGGTAGCGGGCTGGATAGATGGTAGGATAGCTTTTTTTTATTCTCGCCGCCTAGAATAGAAAGAGGATATGCGTATTGTGAGCGGCCGGCCTTGGGCCGAAAGGCAATTCGTCGATTTTGTAGGATAGTTCGTGGTTTTCGTTCAATGGCTCGAAGGCAGTGAAGTTAGATCAACTAGAAGAAGCGGTTCGTTTTGTTCGCTCAGGCCATGACCTCTCCGAAGAGGAGATGGGAGGCGTGATCGATTTTCTTTTGACTGGCCAAGCTGACTCTAACAAAGTTCGTGACCTATTACTTGCCTTGCGAGATAAGGGAGAAACGGCAAATGAATTGGTAGGGGCCGCCCGTGCAATGCGCCGGCATATGACCCCAATTACTCACCATCATCCGGTGCTCTTGGATACGTGTGGTACAGGAGGAAGCGGTTCTGGAAGCTTCAACATAAGCACTGCGGTTGCGATTGTCATCGCGGCTTGCGGCGTACCAGTTGCAAAGCATGGAAACCGAAGGGCGACCAGTCCGAGTGGTTCCGCTGATGTCTTATCTGCTTTAGGCGTTGCCATTGAAGGGGAAGCAGAGCGTGTATCTGAAATTCTCAATCAGATCGGAATTTGTTTTTGTTTCGCGCCGAAACTGCACCCGGCCATGAGGCATGTTATTGAGGTCCGTAAGCAATTGCGAGTGCCAACAATGTTCAATGTTTTAGGACCCCTGTGTAACCCTGCTGGAGCAACTCATCAGCTTCTTGGTACGGCTTCCCTGGCGGATCGCGATAAGCTTGCTTGTGCATTGAGCCGATTGGGGACGACTAGATCCGCTGTTGTCTGGGGAGATGACGGTCAAGATGAGGTTACTTTAGGGGGATTTACCGAAGTTGCAGACGTACGCCCCACATCGATCGATTTGTTCCGTTGGTCAGCGAAGGATTTCGGACTGACAAGTGTTACGTTATCGCAGTTACGGGTAAGTTCCCCGGAACAGAGTGCCGAAATAATTCGAGGCATATTCAATGGTGTCAGGGGGCCCGCTAGGGATGTGGTTTTGGCAGGGTCTGCGGCAGGTTTGTGGCTCGTCGGTCATTCATCTACGATCCGAGACGGTGTGCAGGCCGCAGCAGTGGCGATCGATGAAGGGAAGGTCCTTGCTAAGCTTCATGAGCTAATCCAGTTCTCCGCAGCATAGAGATGTTTGTCGCCATTTTTACAGCGCTTTTTGTCAACGGTTTTTATGGGAGTGATACAGGCCAACAAGTTAATTGTATCAAGCGGTGATGTTTTGGCTCGATTTTCGGGTCATGCTTCTTGTTGTTGCGTTGTGAATAGGTCCTAATTGGTGCAGATAGTCAGGCTGGTTTTGCGGTTTGGCTTGCGTGTTTCCTAGGCCATAGCCTAAAGGCTGCTGTCTTATGTAGGACAGGTTTTGTTATGGCGATTTGGTTATCGCGATTTGTTTGGTCTGAACGCATGATATTTTACATCTCGTTTGATTGAGATGGGCCAGTTGTTAAATCATTAAGGTGCAGTTAATCGATGACTTGGATAAGTGTTGCTTCGGCGCGCAAGGCCGAATGGTTAGGTAAAGCTGTTGAGGTTCGAGGTTGGGTTCGAACGCGCCGGGATTCAAAAGCTGGAATTAGTTTCATCGAAGTTAACGATGGGAGTTGTCTTGGAAACCTTCAGGTAGTTGCTGAGGCCTCTCTTTTTAATAGTGCAGAGGAGTTGGCTAGGCTTGGCTCAGGCAGTGCGGTAGTTGTTTTAGGGATGATTGTGGCATCTCCGGCGCCCGGCCAAGCTACGGAATTGCAAGCCAAATCGATCCGATTGGTCGGATGGGCTGACCCCGAGCACTATCCGCTGCAAAAGAAAAGGCACTCGCTTGAGAAGCTAAGGGAATGGGGGCATCTGAGGGGACGGACGAATACAATGGGCGCTGTAATGAGGCTCCGCAATCAGTTAGGCAAATCGATTCATAGTTTTTTTCAAGAAAGAGGTTTTGTCTATTTACATACCCCGATCATAACTGCCAGCGACTGCGAAGGGGCAGGGAAGATGTTTCAAGTTACGACCCTAAATCAAGGGCAGGATCGTGGATCGCCTGCTGTAGATGGTCGTGTTGATTTTTTCGGTAAGCCCACGTTTCTTACAGTCAGTGGTCAACTTGAAGGCGAGGCCTACGCTTTAGCCCTGTCGAAGATATACACTTTCGGCCCCACTTTTCGGGCCGAGAATAGCAATACTTCTCGGCATTTATCAGAGTTTTGGATGATTGAGCCAGAGATGGCTTTTTATGATCTGTTAGATAACATGAGGCTCGCGGAAGAGTTTCTTAAACAAATTGTTCGAGATGTTTTGAACTCATGCCAAGAGGACTTGGCTTTTTTCGATCAGCATATACAAGAAGGGGTATCGGATCGACTCTCTGCCCTTGCATCTCGGCCTTTCAGCCACATGACCTATTCCGATGCGGTGCAGGTTCTTCAAAAGAGCGGGGTCTCTTTCGATTTCCCTGTAGCATGGGGTGTTGATTTGCAATCGGAACACGAACGTTTCCTTACCGAGAAGTATGTCGGTGGTCCGCTGATACTAACGGACTATCCGACTACGATCAAGTCGTTTTACATGCGGAGTAATGATGACGATAGAACGGTCGCCGCAATGGATGTTCTAGTGCCTGGTGTGGGCGAGATAATTGGAGGTAGTCAGCGAGAAGAGCGTCTGGATGTTTTAAAAACGAGAATGGCTGAGCAAGGTCTTGATGAGGCAGACTATTGGTGGTATTTGGATCTCAGGCGATTCGGAAGCGCTCCACATTCTGGTTTTGGTTTGGGCTTAGATCGAATGGTCCTTTACGCGAGTGGTATGTCGAACATCCGTGATGTCGTACCGTTTCCGAGATTTCCAGGAAGCGCTGAGTTTTAGTTTTCCCGTTCGATGAATATATGGATCAAGAAAAAGTTGTTGGAAGGCTGGCGCCGTCACCGACTGGCTCTCAGCATCTTGGCAACGCTCAAACCTATCTTATTGCTTGGCTTTCGGCGCGATCCCGTGGCGGAAGGGTAGTTCTAAGAGTTGAAGATATTGATTCCCCTCGCGTTAAGTCTTGGGCGGTCGCCGAAGCCATTGAAGATTTGAAATGGCTTGGGCTCGATTGGGACGAAGGTCCCGATGTCGGGGGAAGCCATGGGCCTTATTCGCAAAGCGAAAGGTTTGGCATTTACTCGGAGTCGCTTTCAAAATTAGTTAACGCCGGATTTGCCTACCCATGTACATGTACCCGTAGAGACGTTGAATCTGCATCATCGGCACCTCATGAAGCGGTTGCTTTTCGTGAGGGTAACTTGTCCTTGGAGCAGGCTCAGTTCGGTGAATTTACAGGCGTTTTTTCACCAGTTGATTTTCACGAAGGTCCGATCTATTCGGAAAAGTGCCGGGCTTGGCAACTTGGTGATCCTCTACCCGATGAGGGCTCATTTTGTTGGCGCTTTCGATTAATAGACGAAGTCGTCATTTGCATCGATCGTGTTTTTGGTTTGATCGCAATAAATCCTAAAAGGTTGCTTGGTGACTTTCCATTGACGCGAAAAAATGGTGAGATCGCTTATCAGTTAGCAGTGGTTGTTGATGATCATGCGATGAATATCTCTGAGGTCGTTCGTGGTAATGACTTGCTACCAAGTCTTTTTCGGCAGCTGTCAATTATTAGGGCACTTAAATTAAACTCTCCCGAATACGCGCACCTTCCACTAGTCGTTGGAAATGACGGGAGGCGATTAGCGAAAAGGCATGGCGATTCCAGGCTTGCCTACTATCGAAGTTGTGGTGTTTCCGCATCACAAATCATCGGGTGGTTGGCTAAGTCGATTGGGCTCCGGGAAGTTGCTGATCCTGTTATGCCATCACAGTTGATTGATGAGTTTGATTGGCGGTTGATAAGTCGGAGGCCGACTGTGGTGGCATCAGCAGATCTGTTTGATGTAACGTAATGTTGGTAACGCAGATTCGGTCTTGGCCTCAATTCTTGAAATAGCTGCCGCGACTTCATAAGCAGGCCCTTGGCATCTAAGTGTTCCGGAACCGAGGTTAGTCAGTGCCAACCTTCTGTGTCTCATAATTGAAGTTGACGTTTCTTTGCTGATCTGGTTTGCGATCCAATTAAGGCTTTTGGGTGCTTTGGTAGGCTCTGCGATGAAAAAGGCTATCCGGAGTGCTGCACCGCCTAAGCATATATTTGCTTGCTAGGCGGAGGCATCAGCAGAGGTTTGATGATTTTCAAGTTTCGAGGATAAGTTATCGAAATGCATGAGAGGTTTTCGGCCGATTAAACACAACCTGAATAAGGTTCGAAACAAAGTATCTCAAGGCATTACATGCCATTCGGTTACTCTCTTGATTCTAATGACATATCCTGGATACGGAGGGTGTGTAAGTAACCCGGGATGCTGCCGATAGTGTGTGACGCCTTTGCAGGAATGTCGTCTGTTGCAATAATTTACCAGAGGTTAAAAGAGCACTGGTTTGACCACTTGTAATTTCAGCAGTTCCTGAGATTTTGTCTTTGTCTCAATTGAAGTCGTCCGTTTATCCCATTGTTTTTCGGAGATTCTGTGATGCCTCTCGTGCCCTTGCGCGTCGTTCTAGATCATGCAGCTGAGAATAGCTATGGTGTCGCGGCATTTAATGTTAACAATATGGAGCAAATCCAATCGATTATGATAGCGGCTGACGAGACCGACTCTCCTGTGATCATTCAGGCTTCAAGGGGGGCAAGGGCTTATTCGCAGGATGCTTACCTTCGTCACCTTATGCTTGCGGCTGTGGAATTGTATCCCCATATTCCGATCGTTATGCACCAAGATCATGGCAATAGCCCAGCGACCTGTCGGTCGGCTATCGATAACGGTTTTACTAGCGTTATGATGGATGGTTCCTTGAAGGAAGACGGAAAGACGCCTGCCGACTATGCTTACAATGTTCAGGTAACGTCGGAAGTCGTCGCGATGGCCCACGCTCGAGGTGTATCAGTAGAAGGAGAACTAGGCTGTCTTGGTTCTCTGGAGCATGGGGAAGGCGAGCAAGAAGATGGTCATGGAGCGGTTGGCATGCTAAGTCATGATCAGTTGCTGACCGATCCCGAAGAAGCAGAGAGGTTTGTTAGGGAAACAGGTGTTGATGCGTTAGCAGTTGCCATTGGAACCAGCCATGGCGCCTATAAGTTCACCAAAAAACCAACCGGCGAAGTACTAGCGATGTCTAGGATTGAAGAAATCCACTCAAGGTTACCAAACACTCATCTGGTAATGCACGGTAGCAGCAGCGTTCCTCAGGAGTTGCAGGACCTAATCAACAGGTACGGCGGTTCGATCAAGCAGACTTACGGTGTTCCGGTTGAGGAGATTCAGCGAGGTATAAAAAGTGGCGTACGAAAGATAAATGTTGACACAGACTGCCGATTGGCAATTACGGGTGCGATACGCAAAGTTCTCTGTGAAGAACCCTCAAAATTTGACCCCAGGGATTATCTGAAACCCGCACGTGAGGCAATGAAACAAGTATGTGTCGATCGAATGAAGCAATTTGGGCAAGCGGGGAATGGGCCTAGACTGCGCAAGATCATTGGATAGTGTTCCCGGTCGAATTTGTCCCTAGCGTTAAAGTGCTTTTTTAATGGGGATGTCCCAATAATTGTTGAAACTGGTGATGGTCTCGCTGGTGAAAACTTAGGTTTACTGGTCTTGGTATTCAATGGCTCGCGTCCCATTTTCATCGCCTAGGCGATGAAAATGGGACGCGAGAGCCGTCAGCTGGAGGGCACCGGCGGCCGCCCCAGGGCCGTGATCAACGACGGCAGTAAGTCGTGCCCAACGATCTTGCGGAACCCCTTCTCCGCTTCAAGCAACGCGTACGATAGCCACCGACTCGCCTGATTCGTCTCAGCCCGAAATCGCGTCACTCGCCCAAGCTTGCGGCGGGTGTTCAAGAATGTATTCTCGATCGCATTGGTGCTTAGCAGACTCCGATGCAGCGTGTTGGGAACATTCAATCGGTGCAGCGCCAGCAGCTCATCTCCCGCCTCCTGCAAGCTGCGATATGCCTCCGCGTTGATCCGCTTCAGGAACTCCGCCAATTCGCCAAATACCTCCTGCGCGGCTGCGAGCCCTTGGACGCTCCGCAGACGCGTGAAAAAACGAGACAACTCACCCCAGTGACGCTTGGATAGTTTCCCTTTGATGTTGCGCTCCTTGTGCACCAAGCATCGCTGCACGATCGCATCTGCGAAGAACTCGCGAACAGCCACCCGTAACGCGTCACTGCCATCGAGAACCACGTACAAGCGATGCTCGCATCGAAACCCTCGTTTCACGATCCGCCCCATCAGCTCCCGTGATACCTCCGAGTTTTCACTGCTGCCAAGCACAAAGTCCAACACCCGCTTGTTGCCCTTGTTATCGATCCCCAGAGCAACCACAGCCGTCTGATCGCTACTGAGACGTATGCCGTCGAGCATCAAGCCACACCAAGTCACCGCCGACAGATCCTTGCCTCGCAACGTCTCGACAAACTTGCCGCCCGCTGACTCCCACAAACGCGACACGCTGGAGCGACTGACGCCCGGTGACTTCGGCTTAAGATCCTGCATCGATCGGCCGCTGACTCCCGTGACGATCGCCTGAATGATCTGGGCCTGTAACTGCGCCGGGTCCTTGGCAAGCCGATAGGTCGCCAGCTCGACCTCGCAGCTCGAACCGTCTTCACCTTTACGGCGAACCCGAGGTCGGACAACCTCCTCTTGTTCACCCTCGACGAGCACACGGCCCGGGCAGCTGCCTGCCCGATAGTGATCGCTTGTCGATGGTGAATGCTTGAGCCCACAAAGCTCAGTGACCTCGGCGGCCATGACCTCGCAGATCATCTCGCGGACATGGCCGCGCAGGAAGTCACGAAAAATTTCAGCCGTCTGAGATGCGGAAACTTGCCCGAGCGATTGCAAAAGACTAACTTCGTTCATGATGGTCTCCCCGTCGGTTGCAGCCGACGAAAATTGAAAAGTTGCGGAGGGCAGATTCTGCTCTCCGGGAGACCATCTTTCAACTTTCAACAATTATTGGGACGCTTCCGTTTTCCATCCGCTCCCAGATCATGTCTGGCAAGCAAAGCTGATCAAAGCTACTAACAAGCACCGTCCATGGCGAGTTCCGTTTGTGAAGCCGGGTCGTGGTAACCACAATTTCTAAGAGGACTCGTTTCGCTTCACAACCAACTAGTTTTCGGATAGGCTCGAAGAAATTTCAAAACTTTTTAAAATAGCGTAGAGCACGCTGCAATGCTTAGGAGAGCGGAAAGAGCATCTCAGTCCAGTGGTCTGCATGAAGCAATTTTAGATCTTTAGCATCTAATGCCTGTAAAATTTATCACTTAACGATCATGCATCCGTAGTGGGAACTCCAGGGTCCTCAGGGGCTCTCTTGCGAAGTTTCCTTTGAAGGCTTCGGCGATGTATTCCGAGCCTTCTTGCGGCTTCGCTTATGTTGCCGGCGCAATCGCCCAAGACCCGGTGTATGTGCTCCCATTCGGTGCGTGCCAGAGAAGGCGCAGGAAACTCAACTGCATCCACAGGCGTACTTGGTGACTCTCCGCGAATAAACGCGCAGAGGATATCGTCGGCGTCTGCTGGCTTACTCAAAAAATTAACTGCCCCTGCACGAATGGCATCGATTGATGCGGGGATGCTACCAAATCCACTTAATATAATTATCTTTGTGGCGGGCTGTATCTGCAGTATTCGCGACAGCAGGTCCAGCCCACTCCTGCCGGGCATTTTAAGATCCAAGACTGCCAGTTCAGTGGGCCTTCGCGAGAAAGTCTCGACTGCTTCATCAAAGCCTGATGCAGACTCGACGCGAAATCCACGCTGCTGGAATGCCATAGACAATCTTTCTCTCAAAATGAACGTGTCATCAACTACTAGAATGCTCGAAGCCCCGACTGCTAGGCTATTATATATTATCGAGTTATTAGGTTCCATTGACGCACCTTGGAGTATCTAGAAGAAGCGTTAAAAGTCGAGACCTATTGATTTTAGTGAAAATTAATCTTTGGCCTATTTAACTAGGCGACATCGATATTTGAGTTGTATTATTTACGGTCCGGGCCTGACAAAGGAAGTTTCGTTGCGATAAAGAATCGAATGAATACGACTGTTGATGCAGTTGTAGATTCTTGGCGTGTTACCCAGTCCAAATACTTATGGTGGGCATCGGCGCCCGGTTCCGTCTGGTCGAAGACGGCGAAGAACTTCAGTGTCTTTAAAAGCATTAAGGTCTTGGATGAAATACTTTGTGGATCTGCTGTAGTCGGGAATGCTCAACATGCGTATAAATTTGAGTTGTCTGAATGCTTGAATGACCAAGCAGTTCCTGCACCTGTCGTAAGTCGGCCCCCCCTGCTAGTAAATGTGTTGCGAAACTGTGTCTTAAAACATGGGGACTTATGTTTGAATTTATTCCCGCCCTAACTGCATAGTATTTGACTATGCGCCAAATCATTACTCTTTCCAATGCTCGGCCGTTACAACTCAGCAGGATCTCATCATTTTTTGGCTTACCCTTCACAGCAAGTTTTGGTCGCAATTCCGAGACATAACGGTTAATCGCGAAAATCGCTCTGTCTCCTAGGGGCACTATTCGTTCTTTGCCCCCCTTGCCAGAGCATTTCGCGCGCTTGTCTCGCAAGGAGACATCCGAAATCGTCATCGTACATATTTCAGACACTCGGCATCCAGTAGCATATAGCAACTCTAAAATTGCGATATCTCTTGCGTAAAACTTATCGCTTGGACCAGGGCTCTTGAGAAACGTGTCTACTTGCTTGACTGTCAAAACATGGGGTATATGAGCCCACTTCTTTTGCTGCAACAGCCAGTCTGCAGGATTAGTTTTACTAAGCCCTTCCAATTGAAGGAAGCGAAAAAAGACCCTGATCGTGACGATATGACGAGAAATCGATGCGGCCGAGAGCCCTTCGATTCGCAAGGCAGATATGAAATCGGTAAGTTCGGAATAAGTGAGACTGTAGACACAACGGCTATTCACCCACAGCATGAATCGCCCAATGTCGGCATTGTAAGCCTTAATGGAATTGGCTGAGAGGTGACATTCACTTAGCAAGTAGCCTATGAACCGCTCAACTAATGTGCCATTAATCTGTTGGGCCGGGCGTGAACTCGCGGTAGACAGCTGTTGTAATTTCGTCAACTTGCCGTACATATTCTCGAATTTCAAATTCAAGGCGTGACATGTGATATAATTCTTTTACATGTATCAATCGGGCAGCCTGAAAAGCATCTTGCGGCAAATTGAAATTGTATCGATTGTAATGTCGCTTTTCGGGGCTCGGTTAGCCTTACTCGGGGTATTCGTTTGCAATTTGGTGTAAATAAATGAACGTTTTAGTGGTTGGAGGCGCTGGCTATGTTGGTTCTCATGCCGTAAGGGCTTTGCAGAGAGCTGGTCACATCGTCTGGGTGTATGATAATTTATCGCGAGGGCACATCGAGGCCGTTGACAGAGAACTATTCATAGAAGGTGATTTGGAGGACCGACATCGCCTACGTCAAATACTATTAAGTCGAGGAATTGAAGCGGTGCTACATTTTGCTGCGTTTGCACTTGTTTCAGAGTCGGTTGATGAACCTGCTCTATACTATCGCAACAATGTAATCGCATCACTGGAACTGCTTGAAGCGATGCGCGAAAGTGGTGTAAAGAAAATTGTTTTCAGTAGCACTACCGCAACTTATGGCGAACCTAGAGTCTCTCCAATTCCTGAAACCTGCCCACAGAGCCCTATCAACCCATATGGCTTCACGAAATACGTTGTGGAGAGTGCGTTAAGCGACTACTCAAGGGCCTATGGAATGGCCTATGCCGCCCTAAGATATTTCAATGCGGCTGGCGCCGATCCATCGGGGGACATTGGCGAAGACCATAGCCCTGAGACGCACCTTATCCCGCTTGTCCTTCAAGTGGCACTTAGGCAGAGATCTGAGGTCAAAGTATATGGTGATTGCTATTTAACGATTGACGGAACTTGCGTGCGTGACTACGTACATGTATGCGATCTCGCAGATGCTCACGTGTTGGCGCTTTCCGCCCTGAAAACGAACCGTGAGTTGGTCTTGAATTTAGGAACTGGTAAAGGAACAAGCGTCCGCCAGATTATAGAATCGTGCCGTCGGGTTACTGGAATAAAGATTCCTTTTACGATCGCTCCGCCCCGGAAGGGAGATCCGGCTGAATTAGTTGCTGATGCTAGAAAAGCGTTCGAGGTTTTAGGGTGGCGCCCCCGCTTTACCGACATTGACGAAATCATCAAAACTGCATGGAACTGGCATTGTCAGCATCCTTTAGGCTTCGAGAGTCGCTGCCAGGGCAGTTAACGTTTAAGCTAGAGCACTTTTAATTTCGATATAGGCCCAAACGCATATCGACTGTAAATTATGCACTTTTCTTTCACGGAGGTGTATATGAAACCGTTGAGTTT
>Ga0082207_1000915_pt1 | contig 15159 bp, 15 predicted proteins | sample LakMenEpi10Aug09_FD_71540 | JGI IMG/M metagenome (GOLD analysis project Ga0082207, IMG submission 71540)
GTGCGCGTGCTGCGGGCCGCGGACGGCCTCAACTCCGTGATCGGCCGGTTCCACTGCCTCCGCGTGCTCAAGGCGATGACGTTCGACCCGCCGAGCGACGCCCGGGTGGCCGCGGCGGCGCCGGTCTGGCTGCCGGGAGCATTGGTCACCGCAGTGGTGGTGCCGGTGGTGCTGCTCGGCATCTTCTGGTCGGGCCTCTACGCCGTCGCCCAGCTGGCCGGCACGTTCGCGTCGTAGGATCTGAGACACTCCCATGGCCATCGCCCCGCTCAGTCGCCTCGTCGCCTCGATTCAGCCGTCGCTGCTGATGTATCTCGGCGACTCCGGCATCTGGTCATACCCGGGCGTTGAGTCGGTGAAACTCGCGCTCGCCGATGCGGTGGACGATCTCAAGAACGTGGTGGAGCGGGCCACCACGATTCTCGACGAGCGGGAGGCCGCGGTGCCCCAGAGGGCCGCCTACCCGCTCTCCTTCACCGCCCTCCACGACATCGACCTCTCGAATCTGCTGCCCCGCGTGATCGAGAGCCTCAGGCGTCAGTTCGCGGACCTCGACGCCCTGACGGGCCCGGCCGGCAACGATGCGGCCGCGGCCGATCTCGTGACCGACGCCAAGCAGTCGACCCGGCAGCACCTCGATGCCCTGGAGCAACTGGCTGCGAAGCTCAAGGCGGGGCTGGCTGGAGCGCCGCCGATCGCGGGCTGATGGAACTCTACGACAGCCACTGCCATCTCGACCCGATGCGGTTCGGCGCCGAGTTGCCGGACGTCCTGGCGCGGGCCCGTGCGGCCGGCGTGACACGGCTCACGGTGATCGGCACGCGAGCGCTCGACAGCGAGGCAGCCGCCGACTTGGCGAGCCGAGAGTCGGGCGTTGTGGCGGCGGCCGGGATCCACCCCAACGACGTCGCCGAGGCCGAGCCGGGTGAATGGGACCGCATCGTGCGTCTCGTCGAATCGGGCCGCGTGGCGGCCGTCGGTGAGACGGGGCTCGACTGGTATCGAACCACGGCGCCGCAGGAGATGCAGCGGGAGTGGTTTGATCGCCATCTCCGGCTCGCCCAGCGGTTGTCGCTGCCCGTCGTGATCCACACCCGGGAGAGCATCCGCGACACGCTCGACATGCTTCGGGAGGCGATCGGCCGCGGTCCGCTGAAGCCGATCCTCCATTCGTTCACCGGCACCGCCGCCGAGGCCGCCGAGGCGGTCGACATGGGCTGCTATCTCGGGTTCGCCGGCATGGTGACGTTTCGCTCGTCGGCGGCGCTTCGCGAGGTGGCCCTGGCCGTGCCGCTCGACCGGCTGCTCATCGAGACCGACAGCCCTTTTTTGTCGCCCGAGCCCCTTCGCGGGAAGCGAAACGAGCCGGCCAACGTGGTCCACACGGCCCGCTGCCTGGCGCTGGCCCGCGGCGAGCCTTTGGAGGCCTTTGCCGCCGCCACCACCGCCAACGCCCGCCGCGTGTTCGGCTGCTGACCGAGGTTCTCGCCAGCCTGCAGCGGCCGCCGCGGCCATCTCGTAGGATTTCGTCACCCTCACATCCCGCCACGCACATCCCCCAGGAGCCAGCGATGGTCCGCACCCCCAGTACGATGCTGCCGCTCGGCACGACCGCTCCCGACTTCGATCTGCCGAACGTGGACGGCCAGATGGTGGACTACGCCGCCGCCGCCGGTCCGAAGGGCACGGTGGTGATGTTCATCTGTAACCACTGCCCGTTCGTGAAGCATGTCGCCGATCAGCTCGCCATGCTCGGCCGCGAGTACGTGTCCAGGGGTGTCGGCTTCGCCGCCATCAGTTCCAACGACGTCTCTGCCCACCCGGCCGATTCGCCGGAGCAGATGGTCCGCGAGGCCGAGGATCGGGGGTACGTGTTCCCGTATCTCTACGACGAAACGCAGGAGGTGGCGAAGGCCTATCACGCCGCCTGCACGCCCGACTTCTACGTGTTCGACGCCGATCGGAAACTCGTGTACCGCGGCCAACTCGATCCCAGTCGGCCGGGGAGCGACGTGCCGGTGAGTGGTCACGATCTGCGTGCCGCCCTCGACACGCTCCTCGCCGGGAAGCCGCCGGTCGCAGCGCAGATTCCCAGCCTCGGCTGCAACATCAAGTGGAAGCCGGGCAACCACCCGCCCTACTTCAGCCCCTGACGACGTGGGCCACCTGCATCACCGGGGCTTGTCGCCACCGGGCCGCGAGGCGCCGCGATTGGCAAACTTGCCGATGTCCTGCGTGTCACCCGGCTCGAGCCGCGAGGCGCGGAGATTCTCGCGCTGGATGGCCTCGTAGACCTCCTGGCGATGGACAGGGATCTCGGAAGGGGCGTTGATGCCCAGCCGGACCTTGTCTCCCCGGATGTCGACGATCGTGACAACGATGTTGTCGCCGATCATGATGCTTTCGTCGCGTTGCCTGGAGAGTACGAGCATGGCTGGTTCCTTCCTGATCCGTCGTGGAGGCGGCGCTCCGTTGCCGCCAGCCACTCATGATTATGCACTCTTTTTGAGTGAAGGTCGTTCGTGGGAAAGTTCGTATTGCAGTGGGAGGTCGCCGCTCGCAACGACTTGACGGCCCGTGCGGGCTTCAAGGTTGATAACGATCGGCGCTTTGAGATTGAGCGTGAGGCCTGTGCCGCTTTGTCCGACGACAACGACGACCTGTGCCTGCCGCATATCGGCAAGCGCCAGGGGGCTGAGTTCGCTGCGGGGGATTCGCACCTGGTACTCGGGAACGAACCGCCTCGGGCTCACGACGGCGAGGGCGATGTCGCCCCGGGTGGTGCTCTGTAGCCAGCCGAGGGCGTCGTTCGACGCGTCGGCGAGCAGAGCCCATTCGCGGCAATCCTCGAGGCCCGGCATCCCGCTGGGGAACCGGATGAGGTCGCTCGCCTCGACGTCGATGCAACCAAATCGTGTGGTGGTGATTCGCATGGTACTGGCACTCCTTGCCCGATCCGTTCCGCTCGAATCCGCCCGCCAGGGCTGGTTTCCGACGCGGACTTGGCCGTTTCCCGACGGCTGTCTGCCGCGGGCCGGTCGAACTCCCGTTCGCCCCCTTGAGATCGGCAGGAGAGGCAGTTGGGGTTAAGAAAAAAGGTCTGGCGAAGAGAAGCCGGTGCAGCAGGGGGTGACGACGGCGGGTTTCCGGGTGGTCGCGGGCTTTTTGCCGCCGGCTTGACCCGCCCCTAAACTCCTCACAATCGATGCGATGGTTCGATCAGCCTACGGTTCCACGGGAAGCGTCATGCGTGAGACAGCAGTGATTCGTCTAGCGATCGTCGGTCTGGTGTTCCTCGTTGTGGGCTGTGCGTCTCGGCCGTACGAGCAGGACTATCAGAAGCGGGTCGCGGATTACCGCGGCCAAGCGGTCTTCGCCACGCTCTCAACTGATCCAACGGAGTTTGCCGGCGGCCGGCTGAGGCTTCGGCTTCCCTCCATCCTGGGGCTGCCGCAAGAAGACGACGGCACCAAGATTCGGGCGCGGCCGCCGTTCGTTCGCGATTTTCCCGGATACGCCGCCGCCTACGAGAAGTTGCTCGCGATGAACACCATGCAGCTTCCCGCGGTTCTGACCGTCGGCGTTGTGCCCGCTGCCGAACGACGTCACGGCGACGTGGAAAAGGCGATTCTGGAGCAGGTGCGTCGCGACGAAGCCTTTCCGAAGGCCGACTGGGAGCGGGGCAAATCCGTCGAGCCCGTGGCGGGTGGCCCGGCCATGTGGGACGTGCTCTCGCTGAGCGGCCAGCAGGAGTTCGAGAGCCTGGTCGCCGGCAATCCCGAGTACAAGAGGTGGCCAGGTCGCTGCGAGATCTGGGTGTCGGCCGACCCGAAGCAGGAGGCTTGCACCGTGCTCGCGCTTCGCGTGCCCGACGACGTGGCCAACCAGCTGCCGGTGCCGGTGGCGGAGATGATCGAGTTGGTGGCCCGCACGGTCGAGCCCGTGGCGGCTCCGGCTGAGGAGCCCGCAGTCGAGGCTCCGGCGAACTGAACCCCTGCGGTTACTGCCACATTGGCTGGGCCCGCCAGGCGGCAAGCGGCGCGAGCACGAGCAGCGGCATCCAGGCCCCGATCGAAGGGCTGAACGCATCACCGGTGACCAGCGAGTGCGAGCCCAGCACCGTCAGGAAGAAGATGACGGTCATGCCCACGCACAAGCCCACTGCGACAAACACGCCCCGTCGGCTCGGCCCGAGCACGAGCGGGATGCCCAGCAGCACCAGGGCCATGTCGAGCGCTGGGGCCACAAACCGTGAGTGCACACGCAGCGGGATTTCGGCAGGCACTCCCAGGCTGGGGTTACGGATCGCGCGCAGCAGATCGAGGGTCGAGGAATACTGGCTCCAGTTGGTGGAGCCGATGAGCTGCTCGAACGTGACTTCGCTGATCACGAAGCATTCCCGTGGCTCGAGCCAGGATGCAACCGCCCTCGATAACACCACTGGGGCACCGCCGCATTCGAGCGCCGGCAGACCATCGATGTCGGCCGGCTCGCGGATGCCTCGGAGCAGATAGCCGGCTGGCCGATCGCCCACCGCCGGCTTATAGAGCGCCTCCGCGGCCGTGATCTGCGGTCCGTAGCTGCTGAGCTGTGGCGGCATCAGCAGGCTCGGCTGATCGATCCGCGCCTTCGTCGCCTGCGCACCGCGGCCTCGGAAGAGAATGTCCGTGCGGTTGTCGTACCGCGGCTCGAACGGGGCGACAAACTCGCCCTTGAGGTCCTGGGCGTTGCGAGCGAACGCCTGCCGGATCCGGGGCAATACGAACTCGCGGTTGGTGGCGGCGAGGAGTGCCACCGCGGCCGAGAACACGAGGACCGGCCGGGCGATCCGCCAGCGGGTGGTGCCGGCCGCGAGGAGTGCGGTGAGTTCGTTGTGCCGCTCGAGCCAGGAGAGGGCGAACATGGCACTTGCGAGAGAGATCACCGGGCTCGTGGCATCGAAGAACCAGATCAGCCTGCAGCCATAGTACGACGCCAGCACCTTCGCCAGTCCGCCGGTCTCTGCGGCGTGCGAGAGGAACTCCTCCATGTTCGTGAAGGCGTCGAACACGAAGTACAGCCCGGCGAGGCTCACAAACACGACGACAAACGCGTGCAGTTGGGCGCGGGTAAGATAGCGGTCGATCAGCATGGGTGCTTGACTGGACCGCCGGCCTGCGGACGATGGACGATCGTCCGGGGCCGGCCGAGGGCGGGTCGCGGAGGGTAGGGAGCGCGGGCGGCACCGTCAATCTGGGAAACCTCGCGGATGGCATGGTGGAACCTGCCTGGACTGGCACCCCTGATCGACCTGGTCTGCCCGCCGCGGTGTGCCTTCTGCGGTACCGACCTGCCCGCGACGGCCGCTGGCGGGCCAATGGCGTGCGAGTTGTGCGCCGACGCGATCTCGAGCGACTCGATCCGCTGCGGATCCTGTGGCAGGCCCGTGTCGTCATCGGAATGCGTGTGCCGGGGCCGGCGCGGCGACTGGGACGGCATCGCCGTGCTGGCGTCGTACGGTGACGACGTCCGCGGGCAGGTGCTGCGCGCGAAGCGTCCTGCTGGCGAGTCTGTGGCTGCCGCGCTTGCCGGACTCCTGGTCGCGAAACACCGAGAGACGTTCACCGCTTGGCGGATCGAGACGGTCGTCCCCGTGCCGATGCACTGGAGGAGGCGGCTGGCCCGGGGGACGAGCGCGGCCGATGTGCTGGCGGCCGGAATCGCCCGCCGCCTGCGGCTGCCTCACCGCCATCTGCTCAGTCGTCGGCGGGCCACCCCGATGCAGAACGAACTTCCCTTCGATGACCGCCAGGGCAACGTTCGCGGCGCCTTTGTGGCGTCCCGCCGTGCGGCCGGCCGCCGGGTCCTGCTCGTCGACGATGTCACCACCACGGGAGCGACGCTGGCCGAGTGTCGGCGGGCCCTGGTGGAGGCGGGAGCCTCCGCCGTCTACGCTGCGGTGGTGGCCCGGGCCGATCGTGGCGGTGCCGAAGGAGGGCGGCCCTGAACGGCCCGCCGCCGAGGCTCCTGCGGCCGCCGTGTCAGACTGCTCCGATACCCACTGCGTTCGACATCCAGAGGGGGCCGACAGGCCCGACTTCGATGACCACCAGCGTTCCCTTTCGCATCGGCACGAGGGCCAGCATGCTCGCCCGCACCCAGACAGGCTGGGTTGCCGAGCAGCTGCGGGCGCACGGCGTCGAGGTGAGCATCGAGGTCATCGGTACTCGCGGTGACGAGCGTCGCGATGTACCGATCGCCGCCATCGGCGGCGACGGCGTGTTCGTTCGCGAACTCGAACAGGCGCTTCTCGATGGCAGGATCGACGCGGCCGTGCACAGCCTCAAGGACATGCCGACGGCCGAGACATCCGGGCTGGTGCTGGCCGGTATCCCAGCCCGGGCGACCCCATTCGACGCGTTGGTCGGTCGCACCGCCGGCCGTCTCGAGGATCTGCCGTCCGGAGCCCGTGTCGGCACGTCGAGCATCCGGCGGGTCGTACAACTCAAGTCCCTGCGGCCTGACGTCGAGGTGGTCCCGCTTCGCGGCAACGTCGATACGCGACTGCGAAAACTCGATGCGGGCGAGTACGACGCCCTGATTCTCGCCGCCGCCGGGCTCGAGCGACTGGGGCTCGAACAGCGGATCACGCAACTGCTTGAGCCGCCGGTGTTCTGGCCGGCCGTGGCGCAGGGGGCGCTGGCGGTGCAGGTCCGGGCTGTCGATGCCACCGCGATCAACGCCGTCTCGTTCATCGACGATGACGCGACGCACGCCGCTGCGCTGGCCGAGCGAAGCATGCTCAGTTCGCTGGCGGGGGGCTGTCTTGCGCCGATCGGGGGCTGGGCGAGGATCGGCGACCATGGCGGCCTCACGCTCGGCGGCTGCGTGCTCGACGTCGATGCGAGGAGCGGGGTGGTGTCCAGCATCACCGCCGAGGAGTCATCGCCACGGGAGGCGTTACGAACTGAGGCGGCGGCGCTCGGCGTGGTCGTGGCGCAGCGGCTCATCGCCCAAGGGGCCGAGACCATGCTGACTCACATGCGCACGAAAATTGCCTGACTGGCCTCACGAAGGTGAGACTTCTGTGGCTCTTCGACACCGCTCAGGTGGAGGGTATGAGGCTTTGTCGAGATGCATAGAATCTCTTGTTTCGAAGTTCTCTGCACCTCCAAGAGGGCTTCGGTGACTCCCCAGTTGGGGCGTTGCGACTCGGAGGGAAGCCGGTACGGTACACCCGGTTAGAGTTTCGGTAGTTGCGCAAGCGACCCGGTAACGTCTCGGGGAAGGTTAGGCCATATGGCGATCAAGGTGGTGATTGCGGATGACCACGAGGTGGTCCGGCGCGGGCTTGCCAGCCTGCTCGCCGGTTCTGAGGTCAAGATCGTCGGCGAGGCGACGACGGGCGACGAGGCTGTGAAGCTCACCAAAAAGATGAAGCCGGACGTCATCCTGCTCGACATCCGTATGCAGGGCAAGGACGGTCTCGCGGCTCTCGAGAAGATCCGTGCCGACATGCCGAGCGTACGGTGCGTGATGCTCTCCACTTTCGATAATCCCACCTACGTCGCCCGTGCCGTCGCCGCCGGGGCTCACGACTACATTCTCAAGGGTTGCACCCGCAGCGAACTGATCAACTCGATCACCGGCGCCGCGGCCGGTCAGTTGCCGATGAAGGCGGGCGAACTGCGGCGGGTTGCCACCACGATGGCCAACCGCGTGGCCACGGCCGACCCCGACATCCCCCTCACGCAGCGAGAAACGCAGGTGCTCCGCCACATGGCACTCGGGCTCTCCAACAAGGAGATCGCCCAGTCGCTGACGATCAGCGTCGAGACCGTCAAGGAGCACGTCCAAAACATCCTCCGCAAACTCGCCGTGAGCGACCGCACGCAGGCCGCCGTCTGGGCCGTGCGACGGGGCCTTGTCTGATACGAGTCGCGGTCTGATACGAGTCGCGGTCTGATACGAGTCGCGTTGATCCTCGCGCGTTCACGAGGCTCGGGCCTGCTGGAGCGAGGCGCGTGCTCAACGAGCGCGAGGATGGGCCTTGTCGAAGGCGTCGAGAAGGCGGCTGGTCGTCACGTGGGTGTAGATCTGCGTGGTGACCAGGCTCTTGTGTCCCAGGAGTTCCTGGACGCTCCGGATGTCGGCGCCGGCGTCGAGCAGGTGTGTTGCAAAGCTGTGCCGCAGGGTGTGCGGGCTCGCCTTGCCGGCCAGGCCTGCCACAGCCAGGTGCTTTTCCAGCAGCCGGGCGACGCCCCGCACGGACAGCCGTCCGCCGAACTTGTTGGTGAACAGCGGGCGGCTCGTGGCGCGGCCGCCGGCGGCTGTGGGCCGCGCCGCGAGCCAGCTTCTCAGGGCCGCCTGGGCATGTGATCCCACGATGCCCAGGCGCTCGCGTCGCCCCTTTCCCCGGATGCGCACTGTGGCATTGCGAAGGTCGAGGTCGCCGTCGTCGAGGCTGACGAGTTCCCGGACGCGGCATCCCGACGAGTACATCAGCTCCAGGATCGCACGGTCCCGCAGGCCTCCCAACTGGCCCGGTCGTGGGGCCGCCAGCAGCTGAGAGATCTCGTCGCCGGTGAGGAACTTGGGGAGTTTCCGCGGCTTCCTCGGGCTGCGGAGCGGCTTGGCGGGATTGCCCCGCACCCAGCCCTCCCGCTGCCCAAACGCATAGAAGCTCCGCATGCTGGCGAGCTTGCGGGCCACTGTGGAAGCCGCGTAGCCCGCGGCATGCAGGCCCGCGGCAAACCGTCTCAAGAGCACGCTGGAGGCGTCGCCGGGCGCCCGGCAGCCGGCCGAGGCGAGAAACTCTTCGAGTTGGAGGAGGTCCTCGCGGTAGCTCTTCACCGTGAGGGGCGAGCCGCCGCGTTCCGCCACCATGTGCCGAAGAAAACGCTCGGCCGCGTCGCCGAAGGCCGTGCGGTTCGGTGCGGCGCTGGCCATGGGCATCGGGCCCGTCGGCTCAGGCCAACCGGTCGGCACGCCGGCCGAACGGCAGCCGGGTCGGACGCGGTGTATTCTGCCGCACCTTCTGGCCGAGGACCGCGGCGTCGTACCACGAGAAACTCAGGTCCGGATTGGCGGCATGCCGCGCCAGAGCCTCAAGGGCCTGGTCGCGGCTGTCATCGTCGTACAGGAAGACGTAGCGTTCGCCCCCTTTGACGAGTGCGATCACATTGATGTCACGGGAGGCCATGAGAGTCCCCGGGCAGAACGCCGTGGCCGGACGACTGGCCACCCGTTAGGGTATCGGTCCGTTCCTGGCAGCGACCGCAGGGTTCCGCGGCGCGATCCCCAAGTCTCCGCGATCGGGCCAACCGCCCGCGAAAATGGGGCGATGTGGGGCTTCTCCGCACAACTCTGGGAAGGATGTGAGGGCCGCAGCAACTGCCGGGGCCCTCGACCTCAAAACAAGCTGGCGAAGTTTTTGAGCGCAACTGGCTCCCGGCTCCAGAAGGGCTCGCCGTAGCGGGCACCGATCATGCTGCCCCACCAGGCATCGGCGGCCGCCACGCGGTCGAGTGTGCCAAGGCCGTCGCCCCGCGGAGGAAACTGGCTCGCATAGCAGTCGAGGCTCCGGCACTTGCTCTCCCACGTGGCCGAGATGTCGACCACGAAGGATGGCTGCCGGACCGCCTTGAGGTGCACGCAGCTGTAGTGATAGACCCGCTCGGGGTGCCATGGCCCACCAGGGAGATCGCACTTGGTGAGTTTTGCCCAGAATCGCGCGGCCTCCACCAGCCTGGTGGCGGCGACGTGGTCGGGGTGCGCGTCAACCCAATGCGGGGCGAACAGCCAGCGTGGCCGCGCCATGCGGATGGCCCCTGCAAGCTGTCCGCGGGCGGCGAGCGTGGCCCGCAGTCGGCGGTTGGGCAGTCCCAGGTTCTCCCGCCACGTCACCCCGAGGGCGGCCGATGCGGCGGCCGTCTCGCGACTCCGGATGTCGACCGACCCCCGCGGCGTCGGCTCGCCGTCGGTCAGGTCCAGGATGCCCACCGACATGCCCTCGCGGAGCATGAGTGAGATGGTGCCACCCATGCCGAGTTCGGCGTCGTCGGGATGCGGGGCGATCACGAGGGCATCGAGCATGCCGGGGCTCCGTGTGGGTGGGGCCGCAAACCTTGCGGGCGGCTCGGAAGCATGATCATACTTTCGCCGCCGATGACTGCGCCCCCACACCGATCCCCTGCCTCGTCCTCGACGGCCGACCTGTTCGCCGCCGCCTGCGGTCACGCGCGGCGCACGGCCGTGCTTGGCAGCGTTGAGTCGCTGCTCGGCTGGGACGAGCAGACCATGCTCCCCAGGGCCGGCGGTCCTCATCGCGCCGACCAGGCCACCGCCATGGCCGCGGTCGTCCATGGGCTGCGGACCGACCCGACCCAGGCCGAGCGGCTTGCGGCCCTCGCCGCTTCACCGATGGCGACCGGGGGAACGCCACAGGAGCGGGCCGCGATCCGCCTGCTCAAGCACGACGCCGACAAGCAGTCTCGGCTGCCGGTGAGGCTGGTTGAGGAGTTGGCCAGGGCCGCCGTCGAAGCCCAGCAAGCCTGGGTCGAGGCGCGGGCCTCATCGACGTGGTCCGCGCTCCGGCCGCATCTCGTGCGGATGTTCGCGCTCAAGCGGGAGCAGGCGGCCTGCCAGCGGCCCGACCTGGATCCGTACGACGCCCTGCTCGACGACTACGAGCCTGGGGCCCGCTGGCGGCGTCTCGCGGAACGGTTCGCGCCGCTCCGCGCCGCCGTCGTGGATCTCGTCGGAGAATGCGGCACCGCCATCCGCCGGCCGGATGAGTCGATCCTCACCGAGCGACTCTATCCCGTGGAGTCCCAGCGGGATTTCGTTCGCGAGGTGGCGGGACGGATCGGATTTGATTTCGGCCGCGGCCGGCTCGACACGACGGAGCATCCCTTCTGCACCACGCTCGGCCCTGACGACTGCCGGATCACCACGCGGTGGAATGAGCGGTCGCTGCCCACCGCACTGTTTGGAGTGCTCCACGAGGCTGGTCATGGGCTCTACGAACAGGGCCTCTCCCGCGAGTGGTATGGGCTGCCTCCCGGCGAGGCCGCCTCGCTCGGCATCCACGAGTCGCAGTCACGGCTCTGGGAGAACCTCGTGGGACGGTCGCGGCCATTCTGGGAGTGGTGCTTTCCTTTGGCACGAAAGGCATTCCCTGCCGCGCTCGATGATGTTGATGTTGACCGGTTTCGCGAGGCACTTCTGGCGGTACGCCCGTCATTCATTCGGGTCGAGGCCGACGAGGTCACCTACAACCTGCACGTGTTGCTCCGGTTCGATCTCGAACGCGCCGTCGTGCATGGCGACCTGGCAGTGGACGACCTGCCGGCCGCATGGAACGACCGGTTCGAGCGGGACTTTGGCATGCGGCCGCCGGACGACGCCCACGGTGTGCTCCAGGACATCCACTGGAGCGCGGGCCTGATCGGCTACTTCCCGACCTATACGCTCGGCAACTTGTTCGCCGCGCAGCTCATGGAGGCGGCGCGGCGGGCGGTTCCCGATCTCGATGACCAGATGGCCGCCGGCCGGTTCGTCGACCTGCTGGAGTGGCTTCGCCGGGAGGTGCATGCGTTCGGCCGCACCCTGGAATCAGAGCCGCTGGTGGAGCGGGCGACGGGTGGCTGCGTCTCGGGAGACTGGCTCGTGCGGAGCCTCCGCGACCGCTATGGGCCCGCCTACGGCCTCTGACCGCTGCCCGCCCGCGGGCGGCGCCCCGCGGGAATCCCGCTGGTACAATCGGCGCCGTGGAGTGGGAGTCCCCTCCTTTCTGGCGTGCGATTTCTCTGAACACGAGATCCCGGAGCGCGAGCGATGGCTGACGACGGCAAGGACCACGGCGACGACCACGAGACGAAGGGCGAAGGTTTTGATCCCTGGGCCGACCTCGAGGCGGAGGGGGCTGCAGATCTGGGGGAGGGTTCTTCGCTCTCCTTTGACGATGCCTCGCTGGATGCGGGGCTCGATGTTCCGGCCGACGAACCGGCAGCAGAGAGCGGCACGGCCGACGAAGCCTTCGTCACCGAGGTCTCGGCGGATGGTGAGGCGGTGGAGGACGACGCCTTCGTGAACGCATGGCTCAACGAGCCGACCGAGGAAGCAGCCCACTCGACCCCGCTCTCCGTGTTCGCTCCGGATGATCTCTCGGATGTCGGCGAGGCGGTCGGCGGCGATGCGGCTGAATCGGACTGGCCCGGCGATTCTTCGGCAATCGAGATCGGCACCGGGCAGTCGGGCGTAACGTCGGCGAGTGACATCGACGGGATTGGGTTCGGGGTCGCCGACGCTCTTCTATCGGAACCGACTGGCGAGGAGCCTGTTTTCGACGCGGCCTCAGTGGACGATACGGAATCGGAGCGTGTCGAAGCGGTCGCCTTCGCATCGATGGAAGGCGACGAACCGGCCGAGGAAACCATCATCGACTTTGGCACCGCCGCCGCCGCTGCCACGCTGGCCGCAGCAGCCGCGGACGGCGACAGCGTGGCCGTTGCCACACAGCCCGGTCCAGCAGCCGCCGGCAGGCCGCGAAAGCGTGGGCCGCTCCGGCAACTGCTCGGCGTGGTGCTCGGGGGCTTGCTGGCGATCCCGGTCGTACTTGGCATTCTGATCGGCCTGATGTGGATGGGATGGAATGACACGGCCGGGATTCGCAGGCTGATTCCCGAGCAACTCGCGTTCCTTCTGCCCCAGGCGAGAAACCCCGTCGCGATGGGCACCACGGGCGGATCAGAGCTTGGTGCGGCGGCTTCGCTCAACGAACTTCCGGTCGTGGCTGATGAGACTGGAGCTGTCGCCGATGAGGCGCCGTCGTCGCTGCCGGACTCGGAGCCTGCAGCTGACGCAGTCGTACCGCCAATCGCGACCGAGGAGCCAATCGCGACCGAGATGGCATCGTCGTCGGATCCGCTTGCCGCGGTGTCCGCCGAGCCGGCGCTGACGGAGGAGCCCGGAGCGCTGGTTGCCGACGACGGAGCGGTGAGTAGCGACCCGTCGCCCGCCGCCGACCCTTTCGTCGCCGACCCGCCCGCCGCCGTTCTCGCTGAGCCGTCCTTCGACGACCTCGCCGCGATCTCCCCGCCCGCGACCGAAGATGTCGCTCCAGCGACGGCCGTGGCGCCGCCCGCTGCCGCTGTCCCCGTCGTGCCGGAGCCGGAACCGCTCGATCTCGGCGGCCTCGAGGCCGCGGTTGCGGAGGCCACGGCCGCTCTCGACGCTGTGGAGGCGGTGGCCGATCCCGCCGACCCGGTCCGCAAGACGCTGCTCGTGGACTGGTACAAGCGGCTCGCGCGGGTCGCGCAGGAACTCACCACGCTCGAGCATCTCGCGGCCGATTCGGGGCGGCCTCTCTCGGCGACTCCCGCCGTGGCGGCCGAACTCGGCGGTCACATCCTCGCCACACCAGACGTCGCCGACGACCTCGCACGGCTGGCGCGAAACTGGCTTACCTACTCCCGCCGCGATGGTGACGGTGTCGTGATGCCGGCCACGTTCTCCGGCGCGCGTCGCGTCGGGCCTTACTGGTGCTCCCGTGTATCGATCGCAGAGGCCGGGGGTGCATCCCGCGAACTCTCCGTGATCTCGCGAATCGAACCGGTCGCCCTGCCGGGCGATGCGGTGATCGTCATGGGGCTGGTGATGGACGGAGGCGTGCTCTGGGCGTCGGAGTTGCTGTCGGCATCGGCGGCCTCCAAGCCGGCCGCGGTCGCTGAGCCCGATCCGTTCAGTCAGCCGGGCCCGTGAGCCCGTCTGTGCTTCCGTCGCCGGAACCTCCTGCCTCGGCCGCCGACATCGCGCGGCAGGTGGCCGCTGGGCGGGTGCTGGCGGCCGATGTGCTGGCGGCATCGCTGCGACTGCATGAGGAATGGGCGTCGCGGCTCAACGGGCTCGTGCAGCTGCGGCGCCGCGAAGCGGAGGCTGAGGCGACTGCGATCGATGACACGATCGCGAAGAGGGCGTCGGGCGTTGGGCCCCTGGCGGGCGTGCCGGTGAGCGTGAAAGAGTGCTTCGCCGTGCGTGGGCTCGCGACGACGCTCGGTATTCTCAGCCGACGCGGTCTCGTGGACGGTGAAGACGCCGAAATCGTTCGCCGCGTTCGGGCCGCCGGGGCCGTCGTGATCGGCAAGGCCAACGTTCCGCAGGCGATGTATCTCCACGAGACGGATAACCCCGTGTGGGGCCTGACACGGCATCCGCTCGACGCGACGCGTGGTCCTGGCGGCTCGAGCGGCGGGGATGCCGCCCTGGTGGCGGCTGGGGTGGTGCCGCTTGGTATCGGCAACGATCTCGCCGGCAGCCTGCGGCAACCTGCGAACGCGTGCGGCATCGCCGCGATCATGCCGCGGACCGCCGCGCTTGGCGAAGGGGGAGGATTCGACACGCTTCCTGGCCTGCAGGCAGTCCGCCCCCGCGCCGGCTTTCTCGCCCGGACTGTCGACGACCTCGGACTCGCCGTTGCCGCGATTGGCGCCGCTTGTCCGGCGGCCGTGGTCCCGTCAAAACCGCGGCGGGTCGCGTGGTGGGATGACACAGGCCCAATCCCACCGTCACCCGCCGTCTCTCGCGCCGTGCATGAGGCGGTGGCACGGCTCGAGTCTCACGGGCTCGAGGTTGTCCGTGTGGCCGGTGACATCGCCACTGAGGCGGCCTGGCTGCTGCTCGGGATCGTGGCCGCCGACGGTGGCGACGACGTGCGGAGGCTTTTCGCCGGAAGTCGCCCTACGAAGGGCGTCGGGAAACTCCTCGCGATCGCCCGCCTGCCGCGTCGCTGGCGGCCGTTTGTGGCGGCTGTGCTCCGGCTCACGGGCAACAGGAGCGAGGCGGAAGGCGTGCTGCGGACAGGCCGACGCACACCGGCGGAACGTGCGGGCCTGATCGCCGCCCGCGACACCCTGGCGACGCGGTTCTCTGCGGCCGTCACTGGCTGCGATGCGGTGGTCTGCCCCGTGTCGGCGGTGCCGGCGCTTCGCCAGGGGAGCGCGGCCCGGCTCGTGCTCGCTGCGGCGCCATGCCTGCTGGCCAACCTGTTTGACCTGCCAGCCGGTGCCGTGCCGGTGACGACCGTTCGGACTGACGAGGAGCGGCACCGCCCGTGGAGCCTCGACCCAGTGCTCCGTGCCGCCCCCGCCACCGATCGTGGCAGGGCCGGCCCTCCCCTCG
>Ga0082207_1000919_pt1 | contig 15096 bp, 3 predicted proteins | sample LakMenEpi10Aug09_FD_71540 | JGI IMG/M metagenome (GOLD analysis project Ga0082207, IMG submission 71540)
AGGGGAGGAAACTCCACTCATGCCCCCTCCATCAGGGGACTCTATCCCATCCAGGACAGGAGGTCTGGATGGAGGACAGGAAAGCATCTCCGCCCCGGTCATGATGGACCCTAGAATAGACCTCTTAATAACTCCTGCAAACGCTCCCAGCAGGTATCCCGATTTGGAAAATTTTTACGAGACTACAAACCCAGGTCATACCTGGAGGATTAGTAAAGGCAAATATGATGAGTATTTGCTGACTACTACAATTCCTGATGGCCAGAACCATATGGCTATACTGTTTTACGACATTCCTGATGGTCTGGCGATTGATCAGTACAATCGCTCCCATCCCTACATAAAGCCTCCCAGCTCCCAGCTTATCGCTAGTTTTCAAGAGAAGGTGCGCAGGAGTAATCCTCCACAGTACTCTTCGAGTAACGGAGTACTGTATTTGCCTCACGCGCCTCACATTATTTTTAGTAATGAGATAAACAAATGGATCAACAAGGTGACCAAAAGGGTCATCTCAGGGCTAAACTCCCCCTCTCAACATTAGATGCTGGTATAAACGAATTAGACTGAGGAAAACCTCTATGCTCCTGACATTGGATATAAAAAAGAAAAAAATATTCAGTAGGAAAACATTTTTTCCTCTCTCTCCATTTATTTGACACATTAGGTTGCAGAGGAAATAACTTTGGACTGGTCGCTAATTTACTCTCTTTCTTTGCAAAAGGTGGTAAAAAGTACTTGGAAACAATTCTTAGCATATCCCAGTCCGCAAAAGCAGTTTCTGGTGAAGTGTATTTCTAGAGCTTAACCACCAGAAGGACGACTCCTTCCTCACAGGAGGTCAATGATTCTTCTTGTGGGAGGAAGAAGAATCATTGCTAGTTATGACTTTGTAACCTATATGATAATTGATTGTAAAATCTGGCACTGGCTTTATGGGGCCATTTCCTACAAAGACCAGTAGGTTTTTCTACGCCGCCCAGTGCCAGACCCCCGCGGTGTCCATTCAGTATTGATTGTAGCGAGGGAGAGGAAATGTTCAGGAAAGGGTTGGGAGGACTTAGACGGAATCTCAGTACACGACAGTGTAATGAGGTTCCTAATAAAACTCTCTCTCTCTCTCTGTGTGCACGGATCTTTAACCGGGCATTGCCATGAGGCCCGCCCGCAAAATTTTTGCACAGAGAGGGGGAGGGGGCCTGATTCCGGATGAGGCGGAGTCGTCTGGGGTATCTTGCCTAGATAGGCCACGCAGCTCTGAGTGTCTTAAAGGGAAAGTGTCATGAGAATCTCAGTCAAAATGGTTTCTTTTGATCCAGTCCTTTTTCCACCCTGAGAACTTTCTGAACGTTTCTGAACCTTCATTAATAGTGCTGAACTGTAATGTGCTGAACTGTAATGTGCTGAACTAAAGTGCTGAACTGTATAAGCTGAAATAAAAGTGGACACCGCCCTGAAAGTGTGATCATTTCTGAAGTGGTAGGAATCACTAAAGTGTAGGACATATTAAAGGTGAATCTATGATCAGAGTGAAAAGACACTCATTTAAGTGTGAATAAGGGAAGCTAGTAACCCTTCGTTGATGTGCAGAGTGAGAGGGACACTCTTGTGTAACGGGTGACAGTCTAATAGCACCGTGCTCAGTATTGCCGTGCAGTGACCGCGTACCGGACTGTAAGGGTTTTCGTTAACGACCGCCGAATCTCGATCTTCATGTACGCTCGGCTTTCTCTTGTCACATGTTGACTTGGGCAAGTTGAGACTCGGATTTGCGTTCAACCACCAAATTGAGCACAACGCTGAGAAAAAAGTACATGGCGATCCTGGCATGTTGTTAACGGAAGCCTTGAGTCTGGTATAAGATTCTCAGAAACTTATACAGAACTATTTCTGAAGTCTGAACAAAGTGAAAGGAACATAGTGAAGTGTTCGGACATTTTCAGTTGTTTCAGGATCAAGGACCATTTCTGTAATACTTTAATTGTGAAATATTCAAAATAAATTGATATTGTGTAATAAATATTTAGACTTATTGATCTGTTGCGTGTTCAGCAACTTAATTTTAGATACACGCTGAACTAGAAGGTTCAGCATACTTCGATACTCGAGCTGAAACTACGTGTCCAGCTCTGATTAGATACCCACTTCTGAACCCGGAGTTCAGTACGCAAATTAGACACTCCTGAACAACCAAGTTCAGACTCTCGTTTCTGAACCTACAGTTCAGTACGCTAATTTAGACACTGTAATTGTGATATTTTTGAAATAAATCGACATTGTGTTGAATTAATTAGATTTATTGAGTGTTTAGCGTTCAGCAATATATTCTCGTAAATTTCTGAACTAAAAAGTTCAGTATATATTCACATTCCAGCTGAAACTACGTGATCAGCTCAAATTAGACAATCGTTTCTGAACTCGAAGTTCAGCACACATTTTAGACACAACTGAACAATCAAGTTCAGACAAGGTAAGTGGAACTATTAGTTCCGAATCAAGTATTTGTATTCAATAAAGTAATACTATACTTATTTTAGACATCCCTAATTAGACCATATTCTGAACAAAGCGTTCAGTAAACCAATTAGACACTGCTGAACTTTAAAGTTCAAACAAGGTAAGCGGGACAACCAGTTCCAAATCTAGTATTTGCATGCAATAAAGTAATACTATAATCCATTTAGATCCTCAAATTGCATTAATTGCAAGAAAATTAGACATCCACCAAATCCAGGTTCAGACTCCTCTTGAACCTAATCTCTTAGAAAATTAGATAACAACTGAACCCACGTGTTCAGCATCAATTAGACATCAGCTGAATTTACATATTCAGTAATCTTTAGAATTCATCAGGATCCCGCTGAATCCGCTTGTTCGGCGATTTTAGACTGTATCTGAGCCTACGTGTTCAGAATTATTTAGAAAAAACACCTGAACCAGCGTGTTCAGTCCTCATTAGATAGTATCTGAGCCTACGTGTTCAGAATTATTTAGAAAAAACACCTGAACCAGCGTGTTCAGTCGTCATTAGATAGTAGCTAAGCCTACATGTTCAGCATTAGTTAGACCCAAGTTGGACCCAAGTGTTCAATATCTCTTGAAGAGAGAGTGGAGCAGGTTTTGGGGGAATCCCAGAATTTGTACTCAACCACCCCCTCTCTCTCCGTGCCTGGAAGAGGCACACCAAAGATAAAACTCTAGAACTCTGGCACTTGCCGAGAGTTGACACTCGCTTACACTTAATAGAATCCAATTGAATCCAGACCCTAGATTTAGGTGTCTTAATAGTTGAACCAAAACTGGATCAAAATCAAAGTTCTAAAATGGCCAAGAACTTTGATTTTGAATCCTTCGCCAGGGATGAGTCCCTGAAGACCCTGATCACAGAGATCGCTGATCTGGTCACCGAGAATGGAAACGATGCTCTTAGACAGGGCATGACTCGAATTAGACGCCGATTCAATATAGAAAACAACGCGGATCCAGTCCCAGACTTCCACTTTAATCTTGCGGCTCGAAGTTGGGAGGACGTGGTGGATCATTGTGCTAGAAACAATATCAACCTTCGATTGGTCACATACACCCAAGGCGACAAGGTTTATGTGTCTCGCAACTACGCAGTTGGACAGAACCAAGTCTGGGAAGAAGTTTGTTACCCCGGCTCTGCTGATTATCAGCAGGAATCGTCGCAGCTGTCATTTTTGGACAGTGAGAAAAAGATGGTGGATTGGGCCACCACGTTAGCTAATCTCAACAACATGCTCACTCGCAAGCTGTATGACGAGAACATGCTGCATAGATGCTTGATGCGCTATATTAATCACTATGAAAGCGCTCAGACTGAATATTTGAAAAACATGAATTGCAATGCAATTGCTAACTTCCTTTTATCATTGAACTCGAGAGTCGATCGCACTGCTCATCACAAAGCTAGGCTTCATGCCTCCGTTAGATTGCCAGAAGAACCGCTTTCCGCTGCGGTGATGAAGGTCCGCAACATTGCGATGATGATCTACCCAACACCTGCCGCTGTTCAGGCACCCGCCCCAGCCCCAGGGGCCGGAGGTGCTGGAGAAGGAGCTGGCCCTCCTGCAGGCGCCGCAGCTGCTGCTGCCGCCGCGGCTCCACCTCCTGCTGGCCAGGCAGCCCAATTAGACCCTCCTCAGCGGAACCTCGCGGAAGTTAATCCCGTGGTTAACCGCATACTCGTCAATGCAATAATCTCATTTTGCAGAGACGAGATTGCTGTGCCGCTCGCAGCTAGAGCCATGCAGGATAATGCAGAGGCCAGACTAATGGACTTCACATACTACCTCCAATATGCAATGAAGGCAGAGGATCGTACTGGGAATAAGCCCACTGTCCCTATGAAGTTTAGCAGGAAGCTACCTTCTGCTGCAGGAGGAATAATGTCTCTCAACACGATGTACATACCTGAGATTCACCCTTGCCAGTCAGTACCTCCTAGGAGACCCTTCCCCCCTAGGACATTAGAAAATTACTATGGCCATTTCAATGTGGCTCAGTTTGAAGAATTCCCTCATTTTGGAAGACCAATGCAGCAGGAACAGCCAGCTGAGGCTCTTATGAATCCTCATATCCCAGCAGGCCCCCGAGAGATGCCGGTCCCGGATCCATATAGAATAGAAGGACCTAATGGTCCAGTCCCGGCACAGCAAGTCCCTTGGGTATTCCCACTAGCCGGTGCGGTCGGTGGTGGAGCACCCGCTGTATTGCCAGAGCCCGCACCTGTAGAGGATGCTGGAGCTGCTGGAGGACGCGAGGCGGAAAATCCCGTTAGAACGGTTGCCCCTCCTCAGAATAGACGGGCCCTACAGAGGCCGACTCCTGGAGTAATTATGTGGGATGATGTCCCTGAAGGCTCCAGAATATTGACCCATCCCGATGGACACTATATTCATGATGGTAAAGGTTTGAAAAAAATTGACTACAACAGGTACGGTCAGGCCGAGCTGTTGAGACAACCCCCGGCCATGCCTGAGGTAAAGCCCAAGGGAAAAACTAAAGCTGGCTCTATTCAGGACAGGGCATTGCCCCCCAGACCGGATGAAGATGAGCAGCCAAGTAAAAAGGGTGAAGGGATTTATAGTGAGATAAATGCCCAGCTTTTGTCTATGCTTATGCAGAACTTAGCTAAGCCCAGTGAAGCCCCCAATAGAGGCCGATCCCGTGATAGACGTAATAATAATTTCCAGATTAGAGACATTTCCGGTAATAGACAGAATAGGGACAACTCCCAAAACAGACAGAGTAGAGATAACTCGGCGAATAGACAAAACAGAGGCAACTCCTATGAAAGAAATAGGAGTAACTCCTGGGACAGGAACAGGAATGATCCCGCTAATAGGAGACAGCCTCGCAGAGACGAGCCTTGGAATCCCAATGGCCCGAGGGACAGGCTAAGAGTAGACAGGGACAGAACTCCTAGCAGAGATAGGAACGGCTATAGACCTTCAGCTAGACCCGATCAGAGACAAGGAACAAACTATGTTCAACCTAGTTCATACAGAAGGCCTAGCTACAACCAGAATAGACGAGATTTCCCTTCCAGAGAAAGAGATAGATACCAGAGATCTAGAGAGGGATCCTTAGAAGCAAAGAGATTAGCCAGGGAAGGAGCTAGGATGGCTTCTGATAAGTCTAGACCCAGCTCAGCTGAGAATGACGGAAAAGACAGATACTTTCCCAGAGATAGAAACAGAACTCCAGACAGGAGAGATATCTCTAGAGATAGATCGTATGAGGCAAAGAGAGCTCAGTATCAAGAGGAGATACTCAGTAAGCAGTTTCCAGAGATGAAACGATCCTACAATTGTAGACCCTCTTATAACCCCATCACTACTAAAGCATGTTCAAAATGCCCCATGAGTAGTGGACATCATGAGTTTCTGTGTCAGAAGTACCAGAAGTACAACTATAGAACCTGTACTGCCTGTGAGAAGTACAATCATTTTCCTTCTGAGTGCAAGGAAGTGCCGAAGTACCCCCCCACTCACACTGACAGTCATTCTGTTGTTGTAACCCATGAGGAAACAAACTAGAACGGTCTCCATTAAGAAATGAGGCAAATTTGGAGACCCATTTGACCACAGCCTCACTCTCCTCTCACAAGATTGAGAGCGATCAATCTCAGAATACAGTCCCTTCAAACATAAATAAACCTTTTAAATTAGAATCTGAGCCTGCTAAACATTGTGGAAAGAAAGTAATGTCTTTTAATGATAAATTAGATTTTACCAGGAGACTATCCGGATATCATTTCCAGAATTTAAATACTGTATCTTCACTGTATCCTCCTGATGACTATTTGAAAAGTGATCTAATTAGCCAGGAGAAGGCATGTGTGGAACTCAATTCATACAAGTTCCCCAAGCCCAGGGTGTACATAAAAAATTCTTACCCCGACACTAAAGTCAGCAGGATTAATATGTTGCGTGATACTGCGATACTAATGGGCACAAAAGAAAAGCCCTCGGAGTATAACGAATATATTAATACCCTTTTATCTGTTTCTAAAAAGAGGAGTGTAAAGAAAAAAATAAACTCAGTTAGAAAGCAGTGCGTTGTTAATTCACTTGCATTGCCTGCAGGAACAGGTACCATGAAAATGTTAGATATTATAATAAATGACGACATTTTGCAATCTTTAGTGGATACTGGCAGTACTCATTCACTCTTGAGTGTTGAAAGCTTTAAACTGCTTGGTTTGACTGATTATGAGCCCGTGAATATGTCAATGAAAGTGGCAGGCTCCACTTTAAAAAATAATATTATTGGAAGCACTGAACTGACTATTTGTCTTAAAACTGATGGAGAAAACTTGTTCACTCACAAAATAAATTTTCTTATCGCTCATCACATTAATGGCTATCAGGCAATTCTAGGTGCCGATTTTCTTTTAGACCCTTTGCATGTGATGGCAATCACGCCATACACCATTATGCTATATGAAAAAGACAGAACAGTCTGTGCTCCGTTCATTTGTCAGAGATCAATAAATAAAACAGTTCTATTACACAATTCGAATAGTGTTTTTATTCCTATGGATGAAACAGTAGATTTAGATGTAGCATGTGCATGCAATACTGTATTGGGGGAGTTAAAAAAATTTACTCCTTTGGTAACCCTTCTAAAAAAGGGAATTTTAGTGAAAAAGGTGGCTGCTAATCCGGAGAGTAATAGCTGCACCCTTACTCTACAGAATGTTGGACCTTCACATTTAGAACTAGCAAAAAAGCAGCCAATTGGCTATTTAGATGTGTCTCATGACCAGGAAATCAATGATGTGCCTCTAGTGGTTCCGGAGTTGTCTGCTTCATGCAATTCTTCAAAAAATAGATCCTTTAGAGGAGATTCAAAAAAGTCTAATTACTCTAAGAGCGACACTGGTAGACTCGATGAGGAGAACTTGTTAGATCACTATAGGACGCCAGATTATACTGTGGACATAGAGGATGACGTCATAGAGCAAAATGTAGTTGTAGACCCTACCAACCTAGATAAAAAGAGATCATATAAAGATTGTACCGTTGACCCAGATTTGCCTGAAAGAATTAGTGTACCATTATGGGAACTCTTAAAAACTAATAAATCTGTTTTTGCAACCTCTAAATTAGATGTGGGTAAGTTCAAGGGCTTCATGGTCCAAATAGAAATAGACAAACCAATCCAGGCAGAGAAACAACGCTACATGTCGCCTGAAAAATTAGATTTTTGTAAAAAAACCTTTGAAACTTTTGAGCGCCTGGATTTGATTCGTGAATGTCACAACCCCAAAACAATTTCCAATTTACTTTTGGTGCCCAAGTATGAAGGGTTAAGAGATCTCACTAAAGCATCCACTTATCTGGCTCAAGTTAGAGGAGAAAAAACTTACCAATTTAGAATTGTTCAGGATTTAAGAAGAATAAATCAGAACACAAAAAATATAAAAAAATCTCAGCCTGTGCTGCCAGAATCTATTTTCACCAGAATGCAGGGAAAAATAGTTTCTTCAATAGACGCCAACCAGGCTTACTGGCATTTAGTTTTAGACCATGCTTCGCGTCCCTGGACAGCTTTTTATCTAGGTAAAAAGCTGTACCAGTTTAACAGGATGGCGCAGGGATTAATGAATGCGCCAGCTTGTTGGGACGAAGCTATGAAAATAATTTTTTCTCCTGAAACTATGGCTAAAATTAAGAAACTGATTAGCAAAGCTAAAGCCGATCAGCTGCCTGATAGTTTTGACAGCTTCTTTACTTACTATCAGGATGACAGCTGGATTATTTCGGACAACATAGACATTCATCTGATTCATTTGGAGGCAGTTATTCTAGCATATAAATTACATGATATTAAAATCTCACCAGACAAGTGTACTTTTTATGCAAAAACTTTGAAAGTTCTTGGCGTTCAGGTTAACCCTAACCAGGCTGAACTTGCTCTTGATGCCGTAAAGGCAAAGAGTATCCTAACATGGGAAAAACCTGACAGTACTTACACATTGCAATCTAGATTATATTCACTAAATTATTGGCAGAAATTTATCCCCCAGCTCTCAGAATTGAAATTTCCTCTACAGCAAATTGTGCGTAGTGGAATATTTTCCTGGGACGCAAAAGCCGACGAGGCTTGGGAAAGAATTAAAGCCATAATAGCGTTGGACATAAAATTAACCATCCCAAGGAAAGATGAGCAGCTCATCCTCACTTGCGATGCAAGTAAGGTTGCCATCTCCTGTATACTTTGGGTTGAGCAAAATGATAATCTCCATGTAGTGGGGTGTTATTCGAAACTTTTTAGCCATACTGATAGCCTAAAATCGATTCATTTCAAGGAAACATATGCCATGGTGGAGGCTTTCAAACACTTTAGACCATATTTGCTAGCTTCTAGTAAATCAATAATTGTGTTCACAGACGCAAGATCACTCATGTGGGTTTCAAGGAACCGTGAGTACAGTATCGCTTGCAATGGGCTGGTGAATAAACTAGCTCAAATTCAGTTGGAAATACCGCATATAGTCTACTCTGTTCCAAGTGAAGTGAACTATCTAGCCGACCTGTTTAGTCGTGCTTTTCAAGAAAGCCGATTTTTAGAAAAGTCTCACTTCTCTTTGAGTAAAGTGCAGGCTAACAAAATACCTCCTCTGACAGATCCCTGTGTGCTGACGGAAGGAGATCTGTATTTTTACTTTTCCACACCTATCCCCTCGGAAGACATGGACTTTCACCCGAGAATAAAAAATAAAATTGCTACTCCAAGACCTATAAAAAATCTCTATGAGTTATTTAAACAATGCACTCCAGAACAGAAGTATTACAGTGCACTAAGACTTCTGAAAGGCTGGAATGATAAAAATATCATGCTCGATGGAGGGCCTGCGCTCAACACTGTTGAGATTATTGAGCAGAAGAACAAAGAAGTTTACACACTTCTTTGCCAAAAGATAGTTGATATAACTATGGAAAAGCTTTATAGCGACTTAGATAAAGACCAAGCAAGTCGCATGAGAGCTACACTGATGGAAAATCTGAAAAATATGAAAGTCAAGGAGATAGAAAAATATTTAAAGGAGTCATTTTTGAAAAGAGAGTTGCTACTGAATAGCATAAATTGTGCTTTCCCTCCACCACATAATAGAGAAATCCAAAAACAGCATTGGATTAACTACAGTACCGATTCGGGTGCAAAATTCGACCCGATGTTAGATAAAAATGGAGTAGGCATACTGTTGCCATCTCAGGAGACCGTAGTTTTGGTACCTTCTGAGAGGGTTACTCTCAACACAAGGATTAGAGTTTTTATACCCCGCAACCATTACGGACAGTTTTACTCTTGTCCTCACACAAAAAATGCGGAAATTTGGGTTGAGTCGGGACCATTAAATAATGATTACTCAGGAGCGATTAGTCTATCAGTCCGCAATATTGGCACAAACAATATAACTATATCAGAAGGCCAATATTTGGCACAATTGATAATAGCCCCAGTACTGCACCCGAAATTGTTCCCTCTGAGTACCATAGAAATGCTGGTTAAGCGAGGTGTAACACCTTCAGATGTTCTTAATGAAGAAAATCTGAAGGATCTAAAAATAGACAGACTAGAAGACTGTCTAGTCATATTAGAGGAGGACTACCCAAATGTAGACTTCTTAGAAATGAGAGAGGTTGAAAATCTCGACCCTTATAGAAAAAAAATCCCTCAGTGGAATTCAAAAGACATACCCGAGAAGATAAAAAACTTATACTGCTCGAATATTGAACTTTTGCAGGTTCCATCTTATCCCCCCGATTTCGAAAAAAATGTAAAAAGCGAGCTTGCTGAGAGCTCAGATTTTCTAAAATTGAAAGACGGTCACTTAACTGTAAACCACAGTCAGGGAACTTCAAAAATATTTTATTGCCTGCTAGACCCAGCAGGAGCACACCCCAGGTGTGCATATAATTCCCCAGGGATAGACCTTCCCATACAAGAAACTGTAGTATTAGAACCCTCCAAAAGAATATTATGTGACACAAGAATTAAGTTTTTCATTCCGTCTAATTTTTACGGACAATTGGCAGCTAGATCCAGCTCGACTAAGTTAGAGGTATGGATCCATCAAGGGATCATAGATAATGACTATTCAGGAACTATCAAGCTTTCGATAAAAAACGTTGGCTCTAATGATGTTACCTTGTTTAGAGGAGATTATTTGGCTCAACTTTTAATAATCCCGGTAACTCATCCAGATATCACTCAGGTCAAGAGTATTGAAATGGACACCCTTAGAAACTCTGGGTCATTTGGTAGCTCAGATCCAGAACAGAGCTCCAAAATTACACTTAATAAGCTAGAACCGAGTTTTCTGCATGAAATTTGCAAAGATCTCCAACCTCACGATTTAAATATTCCTGGTTTAAACACCACTGTTCTTCTGCCCGAGGATGCAGAGGAAAATAGAAAATTAATACATGAAATTAAGCAGATGGAGTATGATTTACTCCTTAATTGCAGATTGCAGCGAGCACTACCTAAAATAGATAAATTTACCACGGAACATGTGGAGACTTGCCTAAATGAGCTCACTCGTGAACTCGTTTACGAAAATAGTTATCTCAGGCCTCAGCTTTCACGTGAGAAGGTGCAACTCATGAACAACGAGGTTCTAAATGAGCAAGAGCTCAGGTTCAAAGAAAAAGCTGTTACTGATATGTGCCATAAACTCGCTGTTCTTGCAGTAGAGCACATAAAGGAACAGTCCATTTCAAAAGAGACATTAGCCAGATGTCAGATTTCTGACGACTATTTTAATCTGATTTATGAATCGGTGCGGAGCAGGAATAACGACTTTCCTAGCTTTCACCTGACAAAAGGAGTTCTCTTCAAAAGATTTTATGATAGAGAATTGCAGGAGTATAAAAGCGTTATCGCTCTACCTGACATACTTTTGCCATCAGTGATACATAGCCTGCATACAACATTGGGCCATCCCAGCCACACTACGACTTTGAAAAATTTTGAGCGGTATTATTACCATCCCAAATCGCGGAGAATTGTTAAAGAGTATGTCCGAAGCTGTGTGACATGCGCTTTAGCCGGAAAAATCGATGTTCGGAAAATTGAAACCGGAAAATCGAGAACAATGCAGCCAACAGGACCTCGCCAGTGTGCATACATGGACCTGCTGCCTTTTCCGAAATCTTCTGGGTTTCAGTATATACTGCTGTCAGTAGACGCCTATAGCCAATACATTAGTACAGTTCCATTGAGAAACAAATCAGGCCCTTCGGTGCTGCAAGGAGTCCTGAGTATTTTCTCCGCTATGGGACTCTACCGTCAAGTTTATTTCGACAATGAGACAAGTTTTACACAGGTTGCAAAATCCTTGATTAAAACACTTCCAGTAGAAATACATTATTCTGTGCCGTATGCGCATCACCAGAATGCGGCCGAGACTTCAATTAAGCTATTTAAAAAATGTTTCTTGAAAGTCTTGAATGATGCAGAAAATCCCGCGGCCCATTCGGACTGGGTGACAATTTTGCCCACAGTTACCCAGGCTGTAAATCGGCAGATTGTGTTGGCCCTTGGCATGAGTCGGGAATCATTGCATTTCAATTCACCAACAGAATTTTATCCTCTTGCGCATATCGCAGAAGAGGCTCAAAATGACCTGCAGGATGCATTTAACACATTTGATCAAAATTTCTACAAAAAATTAGTAGACTCACGTTTGAAGCGTCAAGCATACTTAAATAGAGGGAATATACCAATCTTCTGGGAGGGGGAACTGGTGTTTCTAAAGAACCAAGAACCAACCCCGGGAAGCACAATTCTGAAACTGCCCTACAAAGGACCATATAGGGTTAAAAGCATATCACCAAGAAATGTCGTTCTGTTGGATCTGGCAACAGGCCGCGAGGTGACCACACACTATGAATTTTTGAAACCCCTTTCTTTGAAAGAATTTAGACTCCTTCTATCCAAAGGTTGGAATCTTCATAATAATAATGAAAAAAGAACAAGGTCAATGGGAACCTTGCCTCTTCTAGACACCCCACTAGGCCTGTTCGATAGACAGCGAGTGGAAGAGGAAGAGGCTAGGGTCGATAACTCTCAGAACGGCACAGATGCCGAAGAGAATGAAGCCAATGATGATGGCGAAAACCCAGATGACGGCGATGCCAACGATGGCGAAAACCCAGATGTCGGCGATGCCGATGACACGGAATCTACGGACGAGGATGAAGAAATCCCATATGATGACCCTAGGTTCGATCCCCAGGAGGGCCCAAGCTCCAATTCAATATTATATTTTGAATCTAGGCTGTTTGAAGAGGAGAAAATTTCCGAATTTTCTGACAGTGTAACTGACTCTGACAGCCCACTTAAATTAGAAAAACCAATCGATTCTGACAGTGCAACCGCTCCTAGCAGCTCTGCCATTTTTGAGAGTACAACTATTTCTGACAGTGCAACTATTTCTGACAGTGCAACTAAATTAAACATTGCAGAATGGAGAGTTGGAAGGCGTGCGGGCACTCCCCCCTCCCCTCCCCCAGTTTTTGCACTTGCCAAGCCTGTAAAGAGAGAGTGGGCGGAAGGCCGACCTACCCAATATGCCGAGATAGAATCTCATGCAGACAAAGGCTTGTCTTGCCCCAAGGCTATAACCAGTTGGTCTGGTGGGGGGGTAACCTTTGAAAATACACCAGCTCAAGCACCAAATAAGAATTATAAACCCACGCTTAAAAAGGGTAAGAGGGTAGGTTTCAAATCTTTTCTGACTAAGTTCTTTACTCCAGATGATTAGATAAGAGAATATAGAGAATAGAAAATGTCACTTGATAGACCATCTGGCTTTTATCAAATAGATTAACTGGGCTTGTTATAAAAAACTGACGTAAGCTCATTATAATATTAGATAGGAACTGAGCTTGAGATAAAAGGATAAAAACTGACTTAAGCTCGTTATAATAGCAAATAGATGAACTGAGCCTATTAAAAAATTGACGTAAGCTCATTATAATGTGCCAATGCCGAAAAAAATCCTCTTTAGATGATAATTGAGAGTTTAGACTCCGCAGATTAGACTTCTTGTCGGCCAAGATGCTGTAAAGTGAATAAAAATATTGTATTTTTGGAACTGAATACTGTAATACCAGTCTGTACTGTATCTGGTCCCGGATTGGCATGTCAGCTGGCAGGACGGACTTTCGATTTTGGAAGGAACTGATGAGGACCTGACGAGATGATGCTAACTAATTGTCACCCTCAGCTGACAGACGGGCTAACGATTCTGTCATTCCATCCAAAATCGAAAATACCCTCTGCCTAAAAGCATGCCAATTTTGAACCAGAAATTCTTTAATAGGTGTGTAAAGTAAATAATGTAATAGAATACCAACTGCCAGTCATCTCATCATTTTCATCATTCATTCCATCACTTCCCATCCATCCTAATTAGATTAGACAAAGAATTTCACTCAATGTCTAAAAAGAGATTCATCTTTCAAAAAAATTTTGGACAATGGCAGGCAGCCGGTGCCTACGTTAAAAGGCTGATGATAGACGGCTGATGGCCAATATTAGATAGAAAATTTTCTAGAATAGAAAACATAAAATGTAGACACATACTGATTATGCGCATACTATTCAATATGCATAGTTTGTAAGATACCATTCCTACAGCCTACCAATAAAGAGGTAAAGAAAATCCTCCAAATGCAATAGAAAAAAATCTGCCAAAGTTAAGTACACCCACTATTCTGTGCCCAGCTGCAAAAGGAAGCATGTGGGGAAGGAATAGACAGCCTGCAGAGGACAGGACGCCTCTCATCCAACAGGACGCCTTGCCCGAGGGAGATGCCTCGGTCCAGGGCAGGCCAACTCTGCCCCTGTCAAGACTGGGAAGGAGACTGCTCTCCTGGATGAGGGACGTCATAGAGAATGGCATCTTGCCTTCCAGCCGGCATGCCAGACCCCCTTTCCATCGGATGGAGCATCTCTCGAGCCCTGAGAGCCAGAGCAAAAGGTCCCTGAACCTGTACAGCAGGCCGGAAGTGAGTCCCAGAGTTGGAGATCTGCCCCAGTCCTTCCTCAGGACATCGGACCCGCAAGAGCCTGATCTCACCGTCCTGGACTCAGAGGACAGGGCCGAAGATCGATGAGGACCCTCTCCTGTAGAGCAGCGGCTGAATTAATTTAGATATTTCATCTGATTAGATGTAAAACTTTAAATAAATTACCAGCTAATCTGTTATTGCAATTTTTTTATATAGCCTTTGATGTAACTTTAGGCAGCTATGAGTATAGAAATTTACATGAGAAGTATAAGATAGAACACAGTAACTTGCTCTAAAAGGCAGGGTATTCAAAGCTGATATTCGATAGCTGATAGCTCCAAACCAATGGCGGACATATTTGAAGCTGATATTCGTCAGCTGATAGCTTTAAACCATTGGCGGACATATTCGAAACTAATATTTGACGGCTGATAGCTTTAAACCAATGGCGGACTTATTCAAAGCTGATATTCGATAGCTGATAGCTCCAAACCAATGGCGGACATATTCGAAGCTGATATTCGACATCTGATAGCTTTAAACC
>Ga0082207_1000921_pt1 | contig 15065 bp, 13 predicted proteins | sample LakMenEpi10Aug09_FD_71540 | JGI IMG/M metagenome (GOLD analysis project Ga0082207, IMG submission 71540)
AGGGGGTTCACTGCCAGACCATTGATGCGTTCATGCGCAAAGAATCCCCACGTATTCGCCGAAAAGGGACATAGCAATACCCATCCGCCCCAAAGGGCGAGTAGCAATCGAGCCATCAACTAGTCAGGATTTTTTATTCTCGGTATCGAGGTCGGCCACTCCACCGGTGACCGCATATTTCATAGCATCCCCGGAGGCGATCCGATCGATCTTTTTGATGCGGGTTCGTGGCAGTACATAGAGTTGTCCGGCAAAATTGTATGCCTGCGGTACATAGACCGCTACATGTTCCTGACCCATATTGAATTTCTGCATCTCTTCATCCGTCAGAAAACCTACCACCCAAACATCGGGTTCGAAAACACTGGCCAGCACCGGTGTTTTGAATTTCCGCTTATCTCCCGCGAATGCCTCGAACAGTTCTTTGGTAGAGGTATAAATGAACTTGATGCCGGGTGCACGGTCGAGCCACTGGTCGAGCAGATTGAAAAAACTGCCGATCAAAAAAATCGAGCTGACCCAACCAATAAGGATCACGCCCAAAATGATCAGGGCAAACCCCAAGCCCGGTACATTCAGATAAGGCCTCAGGATCTGGTCCACCTGCTCAAACAGCCAATACATGGCATAGAGGGTGATCCCGATGGGAGCTAAAATGATCAGCCCCTGTACAAAATATCGGAGGAGGCGACGTAGAAAGAAACGAAAACTGAGTTGGGGACTGGTGCTAGGCATGGTTTGAATTCGCTGCTAAGGTAAGGGGTTCGGGGAGGCGGAAAAATGACACAAATAGGGGGATTTAACATTATGGAAACTTTGGCAACTAAAAAAGTTTCCGTAGTTTTGCGCGGCCAAAATCAATGGAGACAAATTCACGCATATTAGCCTTTGCCGAGTCGCTGTTCATGCAGCGGGGGATTCGTGCTGTTTCCATGGATGAGATCGCCGTGGGGTTGGGGATGAGTAAGAAGACCCTCTACCAGTATTTCGCGGACAAAGATGAGCTGGTGGATGCGGTGGTGGCCGCGCATCTCGAACGCATGCAGACCGATGCGAGGAAGTGGCGGGATCAGGCGCAGGATGCGGTGCATGAGATGTTCATTACTATGGAGCAGATACAGCTGCATTTGTCGAACATGGACCCCATTTTACTTCATGACATGCAAAAATTTCATCCTCGAGCCTATCAGCGATTTCGCGAGCACAAGGATGTTTTTCTGTTTGAGTTGATCCGTGCCAATATGCAGTGGGGGATCACGGAGGGGCTCTATCGGTCCGATCTGGACATCGATGTGCTTTGCCGGTACCGGCTGGCTTCTATGATGCTTGCTTTCAATACCGACTTGTTTCCGCCCCAGCAATTCAATCTTGGCCTGCTCTGTCAAAACCTCTTGCAACATTTTGTTTTCGGTCTCGCTACCGAAAAAGGACATAAACGACTGATGAATTATTATGAAACTACATCTGCTTAAAGGACTCGTTGCGGCCAGTGTCTTATTCATTGGCGGCAGTCGGGCACAATCCGATTCGATGCCGGGTAAACATGCGTTCACCCTGAAACAGGCGATCGACTACGCCCGCAAGAATAATGTACAGGTCAAGAATGCCTTGCTCGACATTCAGCGTCAGCAGCAGGTAAACCGGGAAGTAACGGCCATGGCCTATCCGCACCTCAATGCCAGCATCAGTACGGTCTTCAATCCGGGTATCGCCACCACGGTGTTGCCTAACTTCATCTCTCCTTCTACCTATCAGGTATTGATCAACGAGGGCGTTCGAAACGGAAGCGGCAACCCCATACAAATGCCGGCTGATTTCGGATTCATCGAGGCGCAATTCGGAACCCGTTACAGTGCCAACGCAGCGGTGAGTCTTAGTCAGATCCTGTTCGACGGACAGGTATTCGTCGGACTCCTTGCCCGGAAAGCCACCATCGAATTCGCGACACAGAACGCCGCCGTGACTGAAGAGATGATCGTCGCCAACGTGGCCAAAGTCTATTATCAACTGGTGGTCAGCCGTACGCAAGTCGAATTGATCGATTCCAACCTAGCCCTGCTCGAAAAAAACCTGCGTGATACGCGCATCCTATATGAAAATGGATTTCGGGAAAAATTGGACGTGGATAAAACAGAAGTACAGCTATCCAATCTGCGCACCGAACGCAATAAGGTGATGAATCAAGTCTCGAACGGTTATTATGGCCTGAAACTGTTGATGGGTATGCCGGTGGCAGATGAACTCATTCTCACCGACCGACTCGCTGAGTCTTTTGTATTGGATGGAGCCTTACAGGCGGAGGCCTATAAATATGAGGAGCGTAAAGATTATCAATACGCACAGATCGGCAAACGCCTCAATGAATATAATCTGCGCCGATACAAACTCTCACAGATACCGACTTTTTCGATGAGTGCCGTCTATGCCAAGAATGCTCAGCGCAGCACATGGAATTTTCTGGGTCGCGGCGATTGGTTCACGATCTCAAACATCAACTTGAATCTGGCCGTACCGATCTTCAATGGATTTGTGACTAAGTCCAGGATCCAACAAAGCCGTATCGATCTGCGTAAAACTGAAAATCAGATCGATGCCCTGAAAAATTCGATCGACCGGGAAGTGGCATCTGCTAAAAATAATTTCACCAGCGCGTTGGAGCGACTCAATGTTCAACGTCGCAATCAATCGCTGGCCGAACAAGTATACCAGAACACCAAGAAGAAATACGAGATCGGAACCGGCTCACAGATCGAGATCAATGTAGCACAGACCGATCTCAAAGCAGCTCAAACAAATTATATCACGGCGCTTTACGATGCAGTCATCTCCAAGATCGACTTTCTGCAAGCAACCGGTAAACTCAGTCAAACCTTTTGATCATCTACAATCCCCTTCATATGAATCGTTTTTATTTTATTCTGCTGGCCACTTTGTTGTTAGCCGCTTGTGGCGGATCGGAGCAATCCGGTGATCTCACCAAGCTGCAGTCACAGTTGGCTGAATTGAAAAAGAAAAAAAGTTCGCTGGATACGGATATCCGTGCGCTCGAGGCTCAGATCGCTAAGCTGGATACGGCAGGTGCCCGTCAAGCCAGTAAGCTGGTGTCGGTCGACTCCGTTCGCTACGGAACTTTTAATCATTACATCGATCTGCAAGGAAAGATCGAGGCGGAGGGCATGGCCTATGTAGCCCCGGCCGGTATGGGCGGACAGGTAAAAGCGGTCTATGTAAAATTGGGCACACCGGTCAGTAAGGGTCAAATGATCCTGAAACTTGATGATGCCATCGCACAACAACAGCTCAATGCTGCACGCCAGCAATCCGGTCAACTTAAAACTCGTCTGGCCCAGGCTCAAACGATCTATGAGCGCTACCAAAATCTTTGGAAGCAGAACATCGGCGCAGAGATACAAGTGATCAATGCAAAGGCGGATGTAGATGCCCTGGCGGCCCAACTGCGTGCCGTAGAAGCACAAGTCGGAATGGCCGAAGAGCAAGTTAGTATGACCAATGTACGCGCTGCTATCTCCGGAATCATCGATGAAATGAATGTGAAAGTGGGCGAGTTTTTCTCACCGCAATCAGCCGCTACACCCGGTGCCGGTATCCGAATTGTCAACAACAGCCAACTGAAGGCCGTAACCTATGTTCCAGATAATTATGTTGCTCGTGTTCGAAAAGGAGATCCGGTAAAGATCTTGGTGAACGAGATCGGTAAAGCCGCTTTTGATTCACGCATCAATGTGATGAGTGCTTCGATTAATGCCAACACACGATCCTTTGTAGTCGAGGCGCCATTATCCGCTGATCCGTTGCTGCGTGCCAATCAAACAGCTGTGGTAAAGATCCTGGATTACAAAGCAGATAATGCGGTAAGTGTGCCGGTGAATCTGCTTCAGTCTGATGAGAAAGGAAAATATCTGTTTGTAGCCGAGAACGTAAAAGGACAATGGGTGGCTCGCCGACGCATCGTGCAACCCGGACAAGTCTATGAGGGCTGGCAGGAAATTCTAAGCGGACTGAAAGCCGGTGAGCGTGTCGTGACCGATGGTTATCAATCCCTTTACGACGGACAATCCATTCGCACCTTCTGATCCACCTACTAAAACGATCCCATGTCTCTTTCCAATAGAATACAGAAAGCTGTCCGCGAATTCAAACCAACCAGTTGGTCGATCGACAATCGGACCGCCATCTACATCATTGCTATCCTTATCTCCTGGTGGGGCTACAATCGATTCATGACCCTTCCGAAGGAGCAGTTTCCGGATATCGTAGTACCGACGATCTCTGTGACAACCGTATACGTTGGAAATTCTCCTCAGGACATTGAGAATCTCGTCACCCGCCCGATCGAAAAGCAACTCAAAGGGATCAGCGGCGCAAGGGTTAATAAGATCCAGAGTACCTCTCAGACCGATTACAGCTTGATCGTGGTAGAGTTTGACACGGATGTAAAAACGGAAGTGGCCAAGCAAAAAGTAAAAGACGCGATCGATAAATCAAAAAGTGATCTGCCGACCGATCTCACGCAGCAGCCCAATGTCCAGGAATTTGCTTTCAGTGAGGTGCCGATCATGTTCGTCAACGTAAGTGGTGATTACGACGGAATCAAACTCAAGCAATACGCCGACAAACTGCAAGATCGATTCGAGGAATTATCGGAGATCACCCGCGCGGAGATCGTTGGTGCGCCCGAACGAGAGATTCAAGTACATGTCGATCCCTATAAAATGAATGCCGCTCGTATCAGTTTCATGGATATTGAAAATGCGATCGCAAGGGAAAACAATGACATTACCGGCGGACAGATCGAAGTGGGCGACATGCGTCGAACCCTGCGCGTGCGCGGGCAATTCAAATCCGCCACCGACCTGCAAGATATTGTGGTGCGCAGCAGTGCCCGCGGTGCGAATGTATACCTACGTGATATCGCTGAGATCCGTGATACGGTGAAAGAACGCGAGAGCTTTGCCCGACTCGGCGGTAAGAACGTCGTAACACTGAATATCGTTAAGCGTGCTGGTGAAAATCTAATCAACACGGCCGATAAAGTAAAAGCAGTCGTCTCAGAAATGCAGACGAATGAAGACCTGCCCCGCGACCTGATCGTAAATATCACCGGCGATCAGAGTAAGCAGACCCGTACGTCATTCAACGAATTGATCAACACGATCGTGATCGGCTTCTTACTCGTTTTGCTGATTCTCATGTTCTTCATGGGTGTGACCAATGCGTTCTTTGTAGCACTCAGTGTTCCGCTCAGTGTGTTTGTAGCATTTCTCTTCTTGCCACTGGCGGATAGCATTGTTGGTACTTCCGTCACACTGAACTTCATTGTCCTCTTCGCTTTATTATTCGGACTGGGGATTATTGTAGATGATGCCATTGTTGTGATCGAGAATACGCACCGGATCTATGGGAACGGGAAATTGCCCGTCATACAAAGCGCGAAAGAGGCCGCCGGGGAAGTGTTCATTCCAGTACTGGCCGGTACCGCTACCACATTGGCGCCTTTCTTCCCACTCTTATTCTGGAAGGGACTCATCGGAAAGTTCATGATCTACCTGCCGACCATCCTGATTCTGACCCTAGCGGCCTCCCTGATCGTTGCCTTCATTTTCAATCCGGTATTCGCCGTAAGCTTCATGAAGCCGGAGGGAGCAGAAAGAAGTTTGCCGCGTCAACGGATATTTCGCAACACGTGGTTCTTGTCTGCATCAATCGCCGGTGTTTTGTTGCACCTGGTGGGATTCCATGGTACGGCGAACTTTTCTTTGATCCTCGCAGCATTGATGGTGTTTCATGTGTATCTGCTCAGTGATTGGATCCACGCATTCCAGGAGCGAGCACTTCCGCGTTTGATGGCCCGTTATGAAACGCTACTTCGTTGGGTCCTGAAAGGGAAGCGTCCTATTTATGCGCTGGCATCTTTGTTCGGTTTGTTCATCATTGCGTTATCCCTTTTGATCCTTCGGGGCAATAAGACGACCTTCTTCCCCAGTGGCGATCCGAATTTTGTTTACGTATATCTGAAAATGCCTGTTGGTACAGATGTGAAGCATACCGACAGTGTGACGCGCGTGTTGGAGCAGCGTGTTTACAAAGTGCTGGAGGCTGAAAATCCCGGAACAGAGGGTTCCATTGTAGAAAGTATCATATCGAACGTTGCAGTTAGTGCCAATAATCCGCGTGATAACAACCGGAGTGTACAATCTAATCTGGGGCGTATTCAAGTTTCCTTCGTGGAATTTGAAAAACGACATGGCAAAAGTACCATGCCCTATAAGGATGCGATCCTTGCGGCGGTGCAGGGAATTCCGGGGGCACAGATCGAAGTAACACAGGAAGATGCGGGTCCGCCTACCGACCCTCCTGTAAACATTGAGGTTGTAGGTGATGATTTTGATAATATTCGTCTCGTAGCAACGCGTCTGTTAAACTATCTGGATACGAATCGTATTCCGGGTATTCAGAATCTGCAGCCGGATATCGACCTGACCAATCCGGAGATCACTGTGCGTGTTGATCGTACCCGCGCCATGATGGAAGGTCTAAGTACCGGACAAGTTGGAATGGCATTGCGTACTGCGTTATTCGGAAAAGAGGTCAGTAAGATCAAAGTGGGCGAGGATGAGTACAAGATTCAATTGCGCTATGCGGATGCACAACGAAATAATGTCACCGATCTGATGTCGATGCGTATGACGTTCATGGACATGAATACCATGCAGATCAAGTCGATTCCGCTCAGTACAGTCGCCAGTGTCGATTATACCAATTCAGCTGGCGCGGTGAAAAGAAAGAATGTTCGTCGAACCATTCAGTTGCAAAGCAGCGTGGCCGATCCGACACAAGTGGCGCCGATCAATCAGGCTTTGGCGGCACAGATCGCAACCTTCAAATCATTGGAACGCATTCCGTCGGATGTTGTCATTCGTCAAAGCGGACAAAGTGAACAGGAACAGGAAACACAGGCATTTCTGGGTGGGGCCATGCTCATCGCAATGGGTATCATCTTTCTGATCCTTGTACTGCAATTCAACAGTTTGAGTAAACCATTCATCGTGATCACGGAGATCTTCTTCTCGATCATCGGGGTGTTGTTGGGTTATGCGCTGACGGGGATGACGGTAGCTACGATCATGACCGGTGTGGGTGTTGTGGGACTGGCCGGAATCGTAATTAAGAATGGAATCCTTCTCATTGAATTCACAGATGAATTGCGCGGCCGCGGTTATCGTACCCGTGAGGCAGCCATACAAGCTGGTAAGATCCGAATCATACCTGTATTGCTGACGGCTGTGGCTACGATACTCGGATTGCTTCCGCTGGCTGTCGGATTTAATATCGATTTCGTGGGACTGCTTCAGGAATTCCGCCCGAATATTTTCTTCGGAGGTGATAGCGTGGTGTTCTGGGGGCCGCTCAGCTGGACCATCATCTTCGGTCTGATCTTCTCCTTCTTCCTGACGCTGGTGATGGTGCCCTGTATGTATCTGATCGCGGAGCGGCTTCGTCGCCCGATGTCGAGGTTCTTCGGTACCCGATACGTGGCTTTGCTGGCGTTCACCGGTCCCTTCTTCTTTATCCTGGTGGGCATCATGTATGCGGTGCAGAAAGCCCGGGGTAAAAAAGTATGGATGGGACAGCTTCGTTAATTTTGCGTCATGTTGAGGAAGCAAGAACCATTAGCGGATGTAGTGATCAAGTTTGCCGGTGATAGCGGGGACGGTATGCAATTGACCGGAACCCAGTTCACCAACAACACAGCCTTGCTCGGGATCGATCTGGCCACCTTCCCGGATTTTCCAGCCGAGATCCGTGCACCGCAAGGAACGGTTCCAGGTGTGAGTGGTTTTCAACTCCGTTTCTCTTCCGACCGGGTGTTCACGCCCGGCGATGCCTGTGATGTGCTGGTGGCCATGAATGCCGCCGCGCTCAAAGTGAATCTGAAATCGTTGAAGAAGGGCGGTAAGATCATTGTCAACATCGATGGTTTCGATGCGAAGAATCTCCGACTGGCTAATTATCCGGAAGCGGAGAATCCGTTAGAAAATGAGAGTCTGACTAATTATGAGGTAATCCGAATGGATGTCACCAAGATGACGCGCGAGGCGTTGAAGGAGATTCCACTCGGACAAAAAGAAAAGGACCGGGCCAAGAACATGTTCGTATTGGGCTTCCTGTATTGGATGTACAATCGCGACATGGCCAATACGGAACAGTTTCTGAAAGATAAATTTTCAAAGAAGCCGGAGATACTGGAGAGCAATCTCAAGGTCTTGAAGGCCGGATTTGCTTACGGTGAAACCACTGACACTTTCACGACCACGTATACGGTGGCGGCGGCCAAGATGGATACCGGCACGTATCGATCCATCATGGGAAATCAGGCGCTCGCGTACGGACTGATCGCTGCTTCTCAAAAAGCCGGATTACCGCTTTTCCTTGGTTCCTATCCTATCACACCGGCGTCTGATATTTTACATGAGCTCAGTCGACATAAAAATTTCGGCGTACGAACATTTCAAGCGGAGGATGAGATCGCGGCCATTACCGCATCCATCGGCGCTTCCTATGGTGGCTCGTTGGGAGTGACTACGTCAAGCGGACCGGGCATTGCCTTGAAAGGTGAAGCGATGGGACTGGCGGTAATGTTGGAGATTCCATTACTTGTCATCAATATTCAACGAGGTGGTCCATCAACCGGATTGCCTACCAAAACAGAGCAGAGCGATCTGATGCAAGCGTATTATGGACGTAACGGTGAATGTCCGATGCCCATCATTTCTGCTTCTACGCCGGCCGATTGTTTCTCAGCGATTTTCGAGGCGGTACGCATTTCCGTACAGCACATGACACCGGTGATGTTTCTGAGTGACGGATACATTGCGAACGGATCAGAGCCTTGGCGTTTCCCGCAGACGAAAGATCTGCCTGCCATCGATGTGAAATTCACTACTGAGTTGCCCGAAGGCGAAACAAAATTCAAACCTTATCAGCGTGATGCGCGCGGCGTGAGACCCTGGGCGATTCCCGGCACACCCGGCTTTGAACATCGTATCGGCGGATTGGAAAAACAACACATCACCGGTAATGTGAACTACGAACCGGAGAACCATCAGTTGATGGTACAATTACGTCAATCGAAGGTTGATAAGATCGCCGACTCAATTCCGGAGCAACAATTAGACAGTGGTCCGTCAACAGGAAAGATCTTGGTCGTGGGTTGGGGTTCTACCTATGGTGCGATTAAATCTGCTGTAGCTGAGTTACAGGCCAAAGGTGAATCCGTCAGCCATTTACATCTTCGATACATCCGCCCCTTTCCGCGGAATCTTGGAACGCTTCTTCGTCAATTCGATCAGGTATTGGTGCCGGAGATCAACAATGGTCAGCTGATACGTATTCTGCGCGATGAGTTTCTCGTCGATGCGAAAGGGTACAATAAGATCATGGGTATACCAATTACCAAGACGGAACTGGTGATGAAGCTGGAAGAGATGCTGAGCGCTTGATCTCTTATCGGCGTTGTCGGCCCAGCATCACGCCGACCTTCAATTGCAACGTGAAATAAGAATCTTTATTACGTGGATTCCCGCGTTGGTTTGAGAGCGAGAAAGCGTCCGGCGGGTTTAGCTCATCACTTCTGAAATAAATCTGTGAGGCGATAGCAGCTTTGCCTGCGGGGAGATTTTGAAAGAATAAAGAGGGGTCGATGTAACTGTCTTGACTCACATCGTCGAGGTAGTCGGTTGTTAGGATCCGGTGATCGATCTCCAATCGTGCTACGATAAAATCGGTGAGTTCCAACCGAACACCGGTACCGATATGATAATTTCTCTGTTGCAGTTCATAGGGTTTACGGTCGCGGTATTGAGCGAATCCTTGTCCTTCTGTCCGAAGCGGTTGAAGGGAATGCCATTGTCCGTTGAGTTGCGCCTTTGGTTCAAAGGAAAAAAATCCCACCCCTGCATGGACGTAGGGAGAGATCAGTGGTGGTCCGTCTTCCCCTGATAAATAACGGGGCAGAAAAAGCGGATGAAATTCAACGCCGATGTGGATGTCGTTGATCTTGCTGCGGAAGCTCAGATTTCTTTCATATCGACCGAAGGTGGAGGTGCGCACATCTTTCAATACACTGTCTGCTCCTTCCACCGTACCGAAGCAACCTTCGAGGCGTATGCCGATCAGACTTCGGTACATGCCGGTGAAATAAAAACCGCTGCTCAGGTTTGTTTTCTCTAGGTTGAGGTCTTTGAGAAACGGCTTTCCGATGCCTTTTTTACCACCCAGATCAGTCAGTGCGTTCATGATGCCGATAGTGGCACCTGCCTCAACGATCCAATCGTTGTCATAAAATCGGTTGTTTTGAAAATAGTACTGTGCGGATGTTTGGCCGGTGAATAGAACACCGGTTGAGCACAGGATCAGTATCAGAAGACAGCGACGCATTGGGCAGACAAATTACTTAGAATTACTGCACCGTACAGTTAAAGAATGATGATTTTATCCACCGATTATTTATTGTTTTTCAGAAAGTAAGCGCATGTTTGCGTGAGGCCGCAAGATTCACATTTGGGGTGACGGGCCAAGCAGGTGTATCGTCCGTGCAGGATCAGCCAATGATGAGCTTGATGCACCAAAGCTTCGGGCAAATGTTCGATCAATTTTTTCTCAACGGCCAACGGTGTGGTGGCCGTGCGGGGAACCAGTCCCAATCGGTGACTCACTCTGAATACGTGCGTATCTACTGCCATGTTCGGTTGTTTGTCGATCACGGACGTGATCACATTGGCGGTTTTTCGGCCAACACCCGGAAGGGTTACCAACTCTTCGACGGTCATAGGAACTTCGCCTCCGAACGACCCCATCAGTTTTTGCGCCATGCCGATCAGGTGTTTCGCCTTGTTGTTCGGATAGGAGATGCTTCGGATCAAGGGGAATACTTCTTCAAAACTGGCCTTTGACAGACTAACCGGATCGGGGAATTTTCTAAACAGCGCCGGCGTGGTGAGATTCACTCTTTTATCGGTGCATTGTGCCGAGAGAATGACGGCTACCAGTAATTGATAGGGATTGTCATATAAAAGCTCTGTTTCAGCCGTGGGCATCTGTTGGCTGAAATACTCGATCACGTGGGCAAATCGCTCTTTTCGGGTCATGCCCGAAAATACAGCGCAGACGGTGGATGCTTAGTAGCGAGCAGCTACATTTTCGGCGGCAGCGTAGCGCAGGAGTCGAAGGATTGTTTCTGTTCGGGGAGATTCCATCAGCCGGTCCAATCGTACCTGGCTTGTTTGCAATACGGCCATTTTTTCCCGGAGCGACCAATCCGTTCGAAGGGCCTCCTCGATGGCCTGAGTGCGTTCGGGCGAGGTCTCTTTATAGAGATATTCCAGCAGGTCTTCGGGGGTGAAAGAGGTGTTCATAGCCGTTTCTGGTATTGACTTCCCGATAAAAACGGCGAGCCGGGGGAATTATTGCGCGCGGGCAGGTTTCTTTTCCGGTATCAAGAAAAGGTCTTCATTGTCCCGCTTCATCAGGTATTTCTCCCGGGCATATTTTTCCAGTGCGGCTGGGTCGTTTTTCAGCGCCTCCAGTTCCTTGCGTTGTTTTTCGGTCTCTTCGCGGTAGTATTTTTTGGAGCTTTCCAGGTTTTTGAGTTCTTGTACCCGGTCCATTTGTGTGAAAAGATCGTTACGGTCGAAAAACAGCAGGATGATCCCGAAGGCAACCCCGGTCAGCAAGAATTTATTCTTGAGCCAGCCGGGGATGCGATCGAGCAGTTGTTTCATGAAAAGGGTTATTTACCAAATTTAACGGAACCCTTCGGATAGATCGCGGAGCTACCCAGCAATTCTTCGATGCGGATCAGTTGGTTGTATTTGGCCATACGATCGGTGCGTGAAGCACTTCCGGTTTTGATCTGTCCGCAATTCAAGGCTACAGCCAGATCGGCAATGGTGGTGTCTTCGGTTTCACCGCTGCGGTGACTCATGATCGTATTGTATCCGTTGTGTTGAGCCAGGGTAACGGCATTGATCGTTTCGGTAACCGTACCGATCTGGTTTACTTTCACCAGTAATCCGTTTGCGATCTGTTGATCGATCCCTTTTTGCAAGCGGGTTACATTGGTTACGAACAGATCATCACCCACGAGCTGGCATTTGCTACCGACAGCTTGGGTGAGCATTTCCCATCCTTTCCAATCATCTTCTGCCATGCCATCTTCGATGCTGCAGATAGGATATTTTTTTACCCAGCTTTCCCAGTATTTCACGAGTTGCTCGCTGGTCATTTCCTTGCCATTGCTCTTGTGGAACACGTATTTTTTCTTCTTTGCATCCCAGAGTTCGGTATTGGCTGCATCCATGGCGATGCGAATCTGAGAACCGGTTTTGTAGCCGGCTGCCTCGATGGCGGTCAGTACCATTTCGATCGCCTCTTCGTTGCTTTGGATGTTTGGCGCAAATCCACCTTCGTCACCCACATTGGTGCTGTATCCTTTTTTCTTCAATACGGATTTAAGTGTATGGAAAATCTCTACGCCCCAGCGCAGTCCTTCACTAAAGGAAGTGGCGCCCACGGGCATCACCATGAATTCCTGAAAATCGATCTTGTTATCGGCATGTGCACCGCCATTCAGGATATTCATCATCGGGATGGGCAATACTTTCGCGTTGGTGCCACCGATGTAGCGGAAGAGTGGAAGGGCTGCTTCTTCAGCGGCTGCCTTGGCAACCGCCATACTCACGGCCAGTGTAGCATTGGCGCCGAATTTGGATTTGTTCGGCGTGCCGTCGAGTTGGATCATGATCTCATCGATGCCGGTCTGGTCGGCTACATCGTAACCCAGCAGGGCCGGTGCGATGGATTTATTCACGTGTCCGATGGCTTTCAGTACGCCTTTGCCGGCATATTTTTTCTTGTCATTGTCCCGCAGTTCCACGGCTTCGTGGGCTCCGGTACTCGCACCACTCGGTACGGCGGCGCGCCCGACGGCTCCGTTTTCGGTTATCACATCCACTTCTACAGTGGGGTTACCCCGTGAATCCAGGATTTGACGGGCAAAAATCTCAGCGATGTAGCTCATGTTGATTGATTAAGTCGTTGGATGGCCGGCAGTCGTCAGTGAACGGAAGATCGACTCGAGTCGTCGATTTTCGATGTGCAAAGAAACAATGTTGAGCCCTTCTTGCAAAGCGAGTTGCAGGATTTGTTTCTGCAGGTTGTCGGCATCGGCTGTTTCGAACTGCCACTCGTTCGTTCCGGTTTGAGTGGCTCGAATAATACCCGTTATTGAATTCCATTTTTCGGGTGATAATGACTCTCTGAACTGAACGGTGAGGACAGGTTTGCGGTCACCGCTGCGGATCTTATCGAGCGTGTCGTTGGCGACCAGGTTTCCTTGGTGGATGATGATCACACGCTGGCAGATGGATTCTACTTCGGAGAGGATGTGGGAGGAGAACAGAACGGTTTTGTTTTGGCCTTGCTGTCGGATGACTTCCCGTATCTCGAGGATCTGGTTAGGGTCCAGACCGGTGGTCGGTTCGTCGAGTATCAGTACTTCGGGGTCGTGAATGATTGCAGCGGCCAGTCCCACGCGCTGCTTGTATCCTTTCGAAAGCGCCCCGATGCGTTTGTGTGCTTCTTTTGAGAGTCCAACGATTCCGATCACTTCTTCGATCCTTGCTTTTAATTGGTTCAACTGATGCGTTTCGCCGATGAATTGCAAGTATTCGCGGACATACAGGTCGTAATAGAGCGGGTTCAGTTCGGGGAGGTATCCGATCTTTTTTCGGATGGCCAGTGGATCGGTTGAAACATCTTGTCCGCAGACTTGCACCGAGCCTTCATCGGGGTGCAGGTATCCGGTGATCATTTTCAGGGTGGTGGATTTCCCGGCGCCGTTGGGACCCAGAAAACCTATGATCTCCCCGGGGTTCACTTCAAATGAAATGCCGTTAACAGCCGTTTGCGGGCCGAATCGTTTGGTCAGGGAATGTAGTCGGATCGACATGAGACAAACCTACGATAATAGGTAGGTAAGCAAGGGCATTCCCCGCTGAAAAATTCAAATTCTATGTTAATCCGCCGAAAGATCGTTGAACTCGTATAGCGGATCGATGTGTGTACCTGCTTCCATTTCAAAAACGGGCTTGATCAGTCCGTCCTTCAGCCCATACACCCACCCGTGCAGATGAGGGCGTTGTTCGTTTGCCCAGGCTTTTTGGATGATGGAGGTTTTGGCTAAGTTCATGACTTGTTCCTGTACATTGAGTTCAACCAATCTGTTCACTCGATCTTCTTCGTTACTGATGCCATCCAATTCAGTACGATGAAATCGATATACATCTTTGATGTTACGCAACCATTTGTTGATGATTCCAAAATTCTCTTGTGTCATGGAGGCTTTAATTCCACCACAACCATAATGCCCGCATACGATCACGTGTTTCACTTTTAGGTGATTCACGGCGTATTCCAATACCGTCAGCAAATTGAGGTCAGTGTGCACAACCATGTTGGCAACATTGCGGTGCACGAAGATCTCTCCAGGTTGCGTGCCGGTGATTTCATTGGAGGGTACCCGGCTGTCGCTGCATCCGATCCAAAGAAATTCCGGCGTTTGCAAATGCGCGAGACGATTGAAAAAGTCGGGATCGTCCGTTACTTTTTCTTTGGCCCATGCTTTATTTTCCAGTAAGAGTTTTTCGTATGCTTTCATTTTATGTTTTTGGAATTGTAATTTACGTTACCTGTTTTAGCTTTCGGTGTTTATCTTTTTTGGGCCATATAGATTCTGTTTGACTTCCACCCGGATATTTTTCAGGGGGGCCGATTTGGTAAAATCCTCGATCACTTCGATAACATCCGGATCAATAAAGTCGGCCCGGCTCACATCAATGATCACAAAGCCATTTTCAGGCATCTCTTCCAGTTTTTTCTTGATGATCGGCTTGTTCAGGAAGCTGACATCTTTACGTAAGCGAACCAGGTGGCTGGTCTCATCTGACACGACAGTGACAGTAGACTTGAAGTTTGTCCGAATGATC
>Ga0082207_1000922_pt1 | contig 15063 bp, 8 predicted proteins | sample LakMenEpi10Aug09_FD_71540 | JGI IMG/M metagenome (GOLD analysis project Ga0082207, IMG submission 71540)
CAGCCCCCGCGCCGTTCCGCGGGCCGCCTCGGCCCTGCGGCGGGCCCCCCCCCGCCCCTCGTCGGCTACGACGGCGAATCCCTGGCCGGCCTCGCCGGCGCGCGCCGCCTCGACGGCCGCATTGAGGGCCAGGATGTTCGTCTGAAAAGCGATCTCGTCGATCACCTTGTTGATCTTGGAGATTCGGCCAGAGGCGGAGTCGATCTCTCCCATCGCGGCCACGAGCATGGCGAGCTGGGCCTGCACAGCCTCCAGTTCGTCGCGTTCGCGCCGCACCTGCTCGCTGGCAGACTGTGTGCGCTGCACGTTGCCCGCCGCCATTCCGTTGACCTCGCGGGCCGACGTGGTGATCCGCTCCACCGCTGCCACCTGTGCGGCGGTGCCGTCTGCCAGCGACCGACTGGCCGCGGCCACCTGGGTGGCGCCGGCCGCCACGTAGGTCGATGTCGATGAAAGCTCGCCGACAGCATGCCGCAGGAGCGCCGCATGCCGCCGCAGGCTCGTGGCCGCCACGATCGTCGCGAGGGCGGCCACCGCGATGCTCACGAGCAGCGCGAGGTCGCCGCGGCGCCGGGCGGCAGCCACGGCCGTGTCGGTGCGCTCAGCCAGCATCACCTCGAACTCGCCGATCGGATTCATGATCACCGACTTGTCGGCGTGATAGGTCGCGTCGTGCATGATCCGGCGGGCCAGTTCGGCATCGGGGGGGCCGCGTTTGGTGTAGCCACCTCGGCCGTCGGCAAACTCGCCCTTCATGGCGTGCATGGCGATGGTTTCGGTGGTCACCAGCGCGTTGGAGTTGTCTTCGGCCTGCTTGAGCTTGGCAAACTCAGCCGCGGTGAAGCCCTGCTCCTGCATGAGTGTGCGGAGCGGCACCTTCCGGCCGTCGGCCCGCGGCTCGGTGCCGTTGCGGACGGCGAGCACGTTCCAATACTGCCGCTCATAGTCGGGATCGCCGGTCACCACGTAGGTGCGGGCGAGTCTCGTCAATTCGTCGGAGCTGAAGCGAAGCGCGTTGGCCAGCCGGGCCGACTCGAGGCGGTTGGCCTCGGCGCGGTGCACCTCTCGCTGGCTCAGGTAAGAAAAGACTGCCAAGCCCGTGAGCACCAAAACAGGCCCCAGCGTGGAGAGTTGCAGTCGTTGGATCGTGTTCATGAGGCCGCAGAGACGCCCTGGCCGGAAAAGTCGACGCAAACACTCTAGTGTAGCGCGCAATTGGGCGGCGTGCGTCGGCCGATCGGCCAATGTGGACCAGGAAACGCGGGGCATGAGCTGCGTGGAGGCCCGCCACGGAACCGACGGCACGATGCCGAGCCGTTCCGTGCTTACGGCATCTCGCCCTGCTCTTCGACGGCCCAGAGATTGCGCTGCGAGGCCACGAACAGCGTCTTGTTGGCGGCGCAGGGAATCGACCACACCGGCGAGCCGAGCTTGAGCACGGCCAGCGTCTTCTTCTCGCGGCCGGCGGAGAGCACCGTGAAGCCCTTGCGGCTCCCGATGTACACCTTGCCGTCCACAACGAGCGTCGACGACCAGATCTCGTCCTGCGTGTCGTGAAACCACACGAGGTCGCCGGTGTCGGCGTCGAGGCAGTGCACCTTGCCGGCATACTCGGCGGCATACACGAGCCCATCGGCCACGGCCACGGTCGAGAGTGCCCGGCCGATGCCGAGGTATTGCCACACCTTTCGCACCTCGGCTCCCTCGTCGGTGCCGTCCACGGCGAAGCATGAGAGCGCACCGCGGCCCGGGCCGTGCACGGGATCCTGGCCGATCGCCACGTAGACGCGATTCCCGACGACGACGGGCGAGCCGATGATCTCGTTGGGGCTCACGACGAGCCCGGTGTCGTCGACCGACGTCGCCTTCCCGCGCACAAGCGCCCAGTAGTCGATTTGGATGTCGCCGCGGGCCCGGTAGCCCGGTGGGTTGCAGTCGAAGAGCCAGTCACGTTCGAGCGTGGCCGGCGTCTTGCCCGGCTTCGCGTCGCCCGCGAGTGGCACGAACCCATGGCAGCGGCCGTCGCCCCCGCCATACACGATCCGTTCGCCGCGCGGCGACTCCACGATCGTGGGCGATGACCACTGGCCGTGAAACACGTCGGCGCTGATCGTGCCGTCGTCACGGGCGAGCAGTTTGCCCGTCTCCTTGTCGAGCACGACGAGCGACGCGGCCGTGGGCAAGACGACCTTGCCGTCGTACACGCCGTTGGCCGTGCACACGTAGAGGTGCCGCCCCACGACGAGCACCGAGCAGTTCGCGGCATCGTGCGGAAACACGGGGAGTTCGCGGATCATGTCGAATCGCCACACGATGTCGGCGTCGCGCGGGCCCAGTGCCACCGGCTCGGCGCCCGCGGCCACGCTGAATCGCGCCTCGTCGCGAAACGGCCCGTCGTTGCCGTCGGCCAGGCCATCGACGTCGAGGCACACCACCTCACAGCGGTTCGTCACCACGTAGAGCTTGCCGCCGTCGACCGTGGCCGACGAACAGATGCCGAGGTTCATGTCATCGAAGTCTTCGCTCACGAGCGAGCGATCGATCTCGAGCCGGGGCACCACGAGCCGCCACACGAGGTCGCCAGTCTTCTCGTCGAGGCACATGAGCACGCCGCCGCGCGTGGGGCGAAACCGCGGGTCGTCGAGATCCTCGTCGTTCGTGCCGACGTACACCCGGCCCTTGGCGACGATCGGCCCGGAATAGTTTTCGCTCCCCAGCCGCACCATCCAGCGCACGTTCTTGGCCGTGGCCGGATCGAAGCCGAGCCGGTCGCGCTTTTTCTTGCCGGGGTGAAACGTGGCCGGGATGCCGGTCTCGTGCGACACGAGATTGCGCCGCTGCCCGCCGCCCCACTGTGCCCAGTCGTCGGCCCGGCAGCTCGGCGCAAAACCAGCCCCGAAACTCGCCGCGAGCCCTACGAGCCCTCCGACCGCCCACGTCAGCCGCCCGCCATTCACGCGTCTGCCCTCACGACGCCGGAAAAGAGTCCGCCGCGAATTCCGGCAGGGCGAATTGTCATCGGCGTGGGGCGGCGAGTCCAGGGGCTGCCGGGCTCCGCCGGGCGTTTTTCCATGGCGTTTTTATCGGGTATGGTTGAGGGATCGTTTTTCGCCCCTCCAGGAGTCCTCTTCCATGGCCACAGCCTCCCGTCCAGCGTCTTCCACCGGCTTCGTCTCCGGGGCCGACGTGGTCGTCGAGTCGCTGATCCGCCACGGGGTCGACGTGATCTTCGCCTATCCAGGCGGGGCGAGCATGCCGCTCCACCAGGCGCTCACGCACGCCAAGGATCGGATTCGCACGATCCTCCCCAGGCACGAGCAGGGAGGCGCGTTCGCCGCCCAGGGCTACGCCCGCACGACCGGCCGCCCCGGCGTGTGCATGGCCACGAGCGGTCCGGGCGCGCTGAACCTCGTCACCGCGATCGCCGACGCCAAGATGGACAGCGTCCCAATGATCGCCCTCACCGGCCAGGTGGGCACGAGCGTGATCGGCACCGACGCCTTCCAGGAGACGCCGATCGTCGAGGTCTGCCGCGGGATCACCAAGCACCACTATCTCGTCACCGACGCCGCCGACATCGCCCGCGTCATGAAAGAGGCGTTTCACATCGCCACCACCGGCCGGCCCGGCCCGGTGCTCATCGATCTCCCCAAAAACATCCAGGTCACGCAGCTCGTTCCCGACTACGACGCGCCGATGAATCTCCCGGGCTATCGCCCCGAGCCGCGGGCGGTGCAGCCCGAGCAGATCGCCCAGGTGGCCGCCGCGATCAAGCGGGCCAAGCGGCCGGTGATCTACGCCGGCGGCGGCGTGATCACGGGCGACGCCTCCGACGAGCTGCGCGAGCTCGTCCGCAAGACGGGCATTCCCGTCACGATGACGCTCATGGGCCTCGGAGCCTACCCCGGCACCGACCCGCTCTCGCTCGACATGCTCGGCATGCACGGCAGCGTCTACGCCAACTACGCCGTCGATCAGGCCGATCTCCTGCTCGCGATCGGCGTGCGGTTCGACGACCGTGTCACGGGCAAAGTGAGCGAGTTTGCCCAGCACGGCTTCATCGTGCACATCGACATCGATCCGTCCGAGATCAACAAAAACAAGCTCGTGCACATTCCGATCGTGGCCGACGTCGAAGACGCCCTCCACGCCCTCAACAAGATCGTCGAGAAGCCCACCGCGAGCCTCGAGCCCTGGCACGCCCAGATCGCCGAATGGAAGAAGGAAGACCCGTTTTCCTTCGACACGAGCTATCCCGGCATCCTCGCCCAGGAAGCGATCCAGGCGCTTTCGCGGCTCACGGCCGATCGCGAGACGGTGATCACCGTGGGCGTGGGCCAGCATCAGATGTGGTCTGCCCAGTTCTTCAAGTTTCGCGAGCCGCGCACATGGCTCTCCTCCAGCGGCCTGGGCACGATGGGCTTTGGCCTGCCGGCGGCGATGGGGGCGAAGATCGGCCGGCCCGACGCGCTCGTGGTCGACATCGACGGCGACGGCAGCATCCTCATGAACATCCAGGAACTCGCCACCTGTCGCACCGAAGACATCCCCGTGAAGATCCTGCTTCTCAACAACCAGCACCTCGGCATGGTGGTGCAGTGGGAGGATCGCTTCTTCAAGGGCAACCGTGCCCACACCTATCTCGGCCCGGTCGATCACCCCGAGGCCTGCGGCCAGGGCGACGGCATCTCACCGTGCGATCGCTATCCCGATTTCGTGGCGATCGCCAAGGGCTTCGGCTGGCAGGCCGAGACGATCTCGGCGAAGAACGATCTCGAGCCCGCGCTCAAGCGGCTGATCGACGCCAAGGGTCCCGCGATCCTCGACGTGCAGGTGCCCTACCAGGAGCAGGTGCTACCGATGATCCCGAGCGGCATGACCGTCCGCGACCTTATCAAGAAGTAATGTGGGGCGACCGTCCCGGTCGCCAATCCGGAAGCAGTGTGGGGCGACCGTCCCGGTCGCCAATCCGGGTCAACTCCAGGCAAGCGAGACGCTCGCCCCACAGCACGCTCACTGAAAGGGATTGTCGAACGGCGAGGCGTTCGGATCCGCGGGTGGCTTTTGCTCGTCGCCGGCCGGCTCTTCCGGCTTGGGCTGCCGCGTGGGCCGCTTTGCTCCGGGAGCCGGCGGCCGTAGCACGTCGAGCGCGTCGAGGAGCGCGTCTTCGACAGGATCGCTGTCGAGCGTCAGGCCTTCGCCCGTGAGCTGTTTTGCCAACTCCTTCGCGGGCCCGGCTGCGTCGCCCATGAGCGTCGCCAGCCCCGGCTTGTCGTCGGCCGAAAAGATCGCTGTGCCGAGCGTGTAGAGCCGCCAGGCGGCGCGGCGGCAGGCCTGCTCCGAGATCGCGAGCGGGTCGATCGTGGGCACCGGCTGACCGTCGAATCCGAGTCCTGGCGGGCCGCCGAAGGCCGGGGCTTGCGGCCCTCCCGGCACGGCCCCGCCCCGCCGATATTGCTCCTCGAACCGCCGGGCTGCGGCCGCCTTCTCCTCCGACTCGAGCACCGTGATCGCGAGCTTGCGGATCGCCTCTACGACTGCGGCAGCCTCGATGCCCGACGTCGCATCGGCCGTCGCACCGAGCGCCGCTGCGGCCCGCACCCTGAGGTCGATCGGCCGCGTCTCATCTGCCACGAGCCCTGCGAGCAGCGCCGCGAGTTTGGGCGGCGCGGGCCGCACCAGCGCCGGCACGATCTGCAGCGCCCGCGACACGAGCCACTCCTGCTCCACGGCCCGTTCGGCCGCTGCAGGCTCCCCGAGGATCGCCGCCACCGGCGGCCCGAAGGTCTTCGCAAGCGAGTCGTCGCCCGCACCGGCGGCCACGTGCTTCGCCACACCGGCGAGCGCAGCGATGCGCACGGCGTCCGGCAGGTTCTTGTCGCCGGCGGCGGCGGCGAGCGACGGGCCGGCAGCGGCCCACGGCTTGCCGCTCTTCGCCTTCAATTCGCCCACGAGCAGCATTGCGTTGACCCGCACCACCGGATCGGACGCATCGTCGCGGGCGGCGGCCGTCATGAAGTCGGCGATGAGCTGCGCGATGTCGGCATACGCCTTGTCTTCACCCACGTCACCGAGCAAGAGTTCGCGAAGCCGCTTGCGGGTGCGTTCGATCAGGGGGCGGTTTTCCTGGAGGGCGAGCTGCGGGAGCGCGGTCTCCTCGAGAAATTGCCTGGCGTTGTCGTCGACTTGCCCTCCCTCGCGGAGCTTCTCCTTGAGCTCGCGAATTTCCCGCGAGGCTTCCACCTTCGTCCAGCCGACATACTTCGGCTCGGCCCGGGCCACGGCCGCCGCGCCGATGGCTGCAGCGGCCGCGCAGAGCAGCAGGAACGGGCGCTTGGAAACGTGGCGTGTGCAGGTCATGGTGGTCAGCGTCCAAACGGACTGCCGAAGGGATTGTCGGGGGTCGCGCCCGGCGGCTGCTTGTCCTTGCCCCCCTTGGCATCGTCCACGATCGGAAGCGTGCCGATGTAGCGATCGACCTTGGGCTGCGAGTCGGCGGCCGAGGCGACGGCGAAAGATCCGTTGGGCAGGAGAAAGAGCATGTCGAGCGGCTCGGGTGGCGGCGATCCCTTGCCGCTGCGGGTCTCCGCCCGGTCGTCCTGTCGGCCGCGCAGGTCCACGAGCACGGCGTCGGTGAAGGCGTCTTCGCCACGCGTCCGCAGATCGCCCGGCTTGTTGAGCTTCTTGTCGACGTTCACGAGGCCGCCCGGCTCCGTCACGAGGCTTCGCAGCGCGTAGTTGCCCGTGTCGCCGCCCTTGTCGAGCACGAGCACCTCGACGGCGCCGGGCTTGAATCGCTTCGATTCGGCCTTGCGCACCGTCCGCACGAGCAGTTGCTCAGTGTCGGGCACGGTCACAGCCGCCGTCACGTTGCTCGGAGCCGAGGCGAGCTTCACGTCTTTGGCGAGCGCGGCGTCGGTGAGATACCGCCCCTCGAGGTCGCGATTCGGATTCCAGAGCGAGAGCCGCACGCGGTAGCGATAGGTTTTCCCGGCCTCGACGGTCGTGTCGACAAAGCGAAACAGTCGGTAGTCCACGCCCACGATCGGCCGGCCCTGGGCATCGAGCATCATCCCCGGCCCTCCGGGCTGCATGCCGAATTCACCGGGGCCAAACCCTGGCCCGCCCGGCCCGCCCGGCCCGCCAAATCCAGGCGCGCCTCCGCCAAACTCCGCGCCCGGCCCGAATCCAGGCCCGGCGCCCGGCTGCTGGCCAGGCAGAATCGTCGCCGCCTGCTCGGCCTGTTCGGCTGCGAGTTGCGCCTGCTCCTCGAGCTGTTCCTTGAACTTCGCCACAAACCACGGGTGCACCGCCGCGAGGCCCCACGGGTCGCCCGCGAGCGCCGGCAGTGGGCTGCAGTAGCCGAAGGTGGCGCCCGGGTTGCTCTCGGCCCCCAGCATGAATCCCGGCGGCAGCGGGTCGGGCTGCACGCCGGCCCACTGCTTCGCCGCGTCTGCAAAAAACTGTTTGAGGTCGATGCGCTTCCAGTCTTCGCGGCCGTTGGGCGAGACCACCATCCGCTCCACGAGATAGTCGCTCCAGAGCGGCACGTCGCGTTGTGGATCGCGCAGGCCCGCCTGGGCGAACCGCTCTTGATAGTCCCCCATCTGCTTGGCAAACGGCACGAGCCCTGTCACCACGCAGTAGGGCACGAGCCGCCCGCGCACGCCCGGCGCTCCGGGCATGCCAGGCATGCCCGGCATCATCATCTCGGGCGGCATCATGCCGGGCCCAAACTCACTGAATCCAGGCGGCAGCGCGGGCATGCCGGCCTGCCCGGGCTGATCTTTCTTGCGCCGCCGCTTCGGGCCGCCGGGCTGCCCGTCGGCGCCCTCGGGAGCATCCACGTCGGCGGCATTGCGGCCGAGGGCACCGTCGGCGGGCCGCTCGGGCATGAAGGCGATGCCGGCCACGGCCTGCAGTTCCTCGATCGGAAACACGTCTGGCTTCGAACGCTTCGACTTTTCCTCGAACAGCGGCTTGTTGAAGAGGGCCACGGGCGGCGGCTGATGCACCTCCGGGGCGCGCCACGGGTCGATCAACTTTGTGAGATTCGACCGCCGCAGCTCGTCGGCCGGCGGCTGTTTCACGGCCTGAATGTGCGCGGCCGCGCGGTTCGCCTGTTCCTCGATCACTGCCGGCTGCTGCTCCCGTGAAGCCGTCTTGGAGCGGGCCGCGCTCACGCCGCCCCACACGAGCCCGCAGGCGAGCGCCGCCACCACAGCCACGCCGATCTTCTCGCCGTGGGCGAGCAAAAAGTCGAGGATCGCGTCTTTGTCAAAGCTGATGGAAGGCCGTTTCATGCTGCGTTGCCCCCTGCCTCTGCGTTGACCGGAGCGGCCTCGGGCGCTGCCGCGTCGGCCTCGGGCGCCGCCGCCTCGGCTTCTTCATCCGGCGCCGCCTCGAGCCCGAGCGCCAGCGGATCGGGTTGTTTTGCGAGCGCCACGGTGCCGCGCAGTTCCACCGTCACATCGTGCGGCCGGCTGCCGGCCGCCGCCGCAGGCTGCCCGCCAAACTCGCCGCCCCCGGGGCCGAAGCCGCCCATCGGCCCCATCGACGGCATGCCGCCGCCGGGCCCGCCGGCGCCCACGTTGATCCGCACCTGTCGCACGTCGATCGGCACCGGCGCCGTCGCGAGATCGACGAGCAGTGTGTCGAGCTTCCGCTCATCGACGATGGCCCGCATCACGAACGGCACGAGATGCACGAGCTGCGCATCGGGTGACGTGGCCAGCTCCGCCGCCGTCAGCGGCTTGCCGGTGAAATCGACATAGATCCAGCTCCGGAGAAGATCGTCTGGGGAGGCTTCCGGCGGCGCCTCGCCTCCCGGGGCGCCTCCCGGGGCGCCCATCGGGCCGCCCATCGGGCCGCCCATGCCTCCGCTGCCAAACCGCGGATGCGGCGGCCGGCCTACGGCCCCGCCCTCCATCATCGCTGGGTCGGACGGCGGCGCGAATTCTCCCATCGGGTTGGCCTGACCAGCCGCCACCGGCACCACGATCCGGCCACCGCCCGCCGCGCCAGGACTATCTTCAGCGGCGGGGTATCCCACCGCGAGTTGCTCGACGAGCGGAATCGGCGCGTTGTAAGCGCCGGCCGCCGTCTTGTTCACCCGCGCGATCGCATCGGCCAGCACTCCATACACCCACAGCTCTTCCTGCGCGAGCACCACCTGCGTGGTCGAGGGCGGCCTGTCCCAGTTGAAGCTCGCGTAGAGCCGCTGCTGATCGGCAGGGTTCCACTGCACGAGGGCCATGGGCTTCTCGGGCATGCCCGGCCGTCCGCGCATCATGCCCGGATCGATCATGCCGGGGGGCGGCCCGGCTGGCTGCCCTGGCCCGCCCGCTGCTCCCTCCACCATCAGTTCGTCGGCCCCCATGCGGGCCGGCAGCGTGCGCACGATCGCCCGCACGCTGTTTTGATACCGCTCGAGCATCGGCCGTGGCAGCTTCGCAGCCGGCTTGAGCGTGGTCGCCTTCTGCACGAAGTCGGGGCCGAGCGACGCCGGCCACACCCGCAGCGGCTGCTGGCTGTCCCACACCTTCCGCCACTCGGTGAGCGTCTGCCCCTTCACCCGCTTCGTCGCGTTGTCGATCTCGCTCGACCACGCATCGTTGGGGTGCGGCTGGATGCCGGTCACGCTCCGCACAGCCGAGAGCCGGCTCTCGATCTGGCTGCGGGCCGAGTCGATCTCGGCCGCCAGCTTGCCCCGGGCCAGAAACACCATCGGCAGCACGATCAACGGCACGATCGCGAGCAATATCCAAAAGTGGTGCTTGAGCACCGCATCGAGATACGGTCGCACGTTGTCGGGAATCTGAACCATCGTTGCAGAGGCCACGCGGGCCTTCGTCAGTTGCCTTCGGGTGTGGGCGGAGGAGCCGCCGGCGGAGCCGGCTTCGGCGCTCCGGGCGACACGGGCTGCCAGCAGAACTGCAGCGTGAAATCAAACCGCTTGAGCGTGAGCTCGAGATCTTCGGGCTGCGCGGCTCCTGGAAACAGATCGGGCCGCGGCGCCTGAGGGCCTCCCGGCGCGGCCGCACCTTCCTTGGGCACGCGGGTCGTCCGCACTGGGGACGACGCCACGATCACGGGATAGCCGATGCCGAGTTCCTTCACCGGCACGGTCTCTCCGGCCATCGGCCCGGCCGACACGACCACCTCGTCGCCTTCGCCGAGCAGGCCCTTGACGATCGTCGATCGCACGAACTGCGCCGCTTCATCGGGCTTGTGATGGTCTTCGTTGTGATAGTGGTAGCCGGTCAGCTGCACCACCCAGCCCGGCCCGGTGGGCCCCGCCGCGGCGGGCGCGTCGCCGTCGGCGGCCGGCGCCGGTGCGGCCTCGCCTTCGGCCGGTGCTGCCGCCGCCTCATCGCCCTCGGCGACCTCATCGGTGGCGTGCGTCTCGGCCCACTGCTGCTGCACGCCCGCAAACCACGTGGCCAGATCGGGAAAATACTGGCAGTCGAGCGAGGTCACGTGCAGCTCGTATCGATCCGCCGGATTTTCCGGCACCTTGCCCGCCGGGTCGCGGGGCAGGAGCGACTGCACGGCCCGCAGCATGTCGAGCGACTGAAAACGTCGATCCTCGATCGCGAGCAGGGCCTGCTGTTCGGTGATCGCGGCGTCGCGCTTGAGCCGCACCTCGTCGAGTGCCGACACGGCCGCCTGCGACTGCGTCTTCACGCCGTCGGCGCGGGCGAAGGCGCTGGCGTAGGTGCTGGGCGCGAACGACGTCCACGCGAAATACATGCCGAGAAAGCTGATCGCCGCGGCGGCCATCAAGCCCACGGCCGCGCCGAGTGCCCAGGGCTTCTTCGCTTCGACGATCCGTTCCTGGATGATCTCCCGCGGCAAGAGGTTCGTGCGGATGCCCGGAGCCCCCGAGCCCTCGAGCGCGAGGCCGTAGGCCGTGCCGAAGGCAAGCCGGTTTTCTCGAAACGCCGGTGCGCCGAGCACGCCGGGCCCCTCGAGGCCGCGAAACGTTTCGAGCCGCTGCACGTCGAGGCCGAGCTGCTTGCCGACGAAGTCGGTGAGGCCGCGGAGCTTGGTGGCGTTGCCGAGCAACAGCACCTTGCCGATCGTCGCCGTGCGGTCGGTGCCCGTGAAATAGTTGAGCGACCGCTGCAGCTCGGCGGCAAACTCGTTGAACACCGGCCGCATCACCTTGAACACGGTCTTCGGGTCTTCGGCCCGGGCCGCGTTGCGCTTGAGATGCTCGGCCTTGGCAAACGTCATCTTCATGCCCTGCACGAGGGCCTTGGTGAACGTGCTGCCGCCGATGGGGATGCTCCGCTGCCAGATCCGCATGCCGTTGGTGATCACGAGATCGGTGGCATCGACGCCCATCGACACGAGCACGATCGAGGCGGGCGGCTGATCGGGATCGACCGTCGCCGGATCGGGCAGCTGGTCGAACATCACCATGTTCGCCAGCGCGATCGGCGCGAGCTGGAGCACGTCCACTTCGATGCCGGCCTGCGTGAGCGGGGCGAGCGCCTTGTAGACCTGCTCGCGCTTCATCGCGAACACGGCCACCTCGGCGTCGATCACGAACCCGCCCTCTTCGATGCCGCCGGCCAGCCGCTGCCAGTCCCACACCACCTGCTCGAGTGGAAAGGGAATCTGCTGGCGGGCTTCATACTTGACGATGTCGGGGATCTTCTTCGCCTCGATCGGCGGCAGCTTGATGAACTTCGCGAGGCCCGACTGCCCGGGCACCGACACGGCCACGCGGTCGCCCTTGAGATCGTTGCGGCCGAGAAACTCCTGCAGGGCGGCCCGCACGAGTTCCACAGGATCGGCCTCCGGCTGCGTGAGCAGCATCGGGTATTCGACGTAGTCGAAGGCTTCGGCCGTCACCTTCCGCGGCTCAGACGACAGCCGGCAACGCACCGCCTTCAAGGCGCACTTGCCGATGTCGATGCCCCAGCAGAACGGACTCCGTGCCATGGCCTGTTCCAGAAGGGAACGAACGGGCAGATCGGTCGATCCGATAACTGCCGATCTATCAACACTTTACGAACGGGCCGCGCGGGGTGTCAATTTGCGGCCGCGGCAGGGCCGCGGGGCGCGGAACAGTGAAAAAGGCCATGCCCGGAGGAGGTCCCTCGGCAGCATCCGTGCTCGTGGGTCCCGATCCGTGGCGTTCAAGTTTCCTGACCGGATGTCACCGACAGGTCAAACCGTTCCTCTCATCCGGGCATGGCCAAAAACCGTCAGGCCGTGAGCTCGTCGATCCGTCGCCGAAACTCGGGCATCTCGCTCGTCACATAGGCCGACCAGGCGGCGGGCTGCCACAGCTCCACGCAGACAGCCGCCCCCACGACGAACAGCTCGCCCCCCGGCTCCACGCCGAGAAACTCCCGGAATCCTTCCGGAATCACGAGCCGATCGCGGGCCGCGAGCGACACCACCTTGTGTCGCGTCGAAAGCAGCCGACCCAGGTCTTGAAGCTGGCCGACCCGCTGCGTGAGCAGGCCGGCCTGAAGTTTCGTGCGCACCACGTCCACCGCCGCATCGATTCGCGGCTTCCACACGGCCGCCGGCCAGAGCGAGAGGCAGCCGGCCCGCTCTTTCGCAAGCACGAGCCGGGGTCCGGCAGCCAGGAGCGGCGTGGCCACTTCGGGCGGAATCGCCAGCCGAAACCGCTCGTCGAGCGTCCGGGCGAATTCGCCAAGCAGAAGGTCCGCGGCGGCGGGCATGAATGGTCTGAAGCCAAGCCATCCGTGGGCACCCAATCAATTCGGGCCGAAAACCCACGAGCCACCGATTGTGACTCATAAAAAAGGGCCGTCAACCCACGGGCGGAGAGTCTACTGGGGGTCGCGAAAAGTGCAACCCTGTGGGGCGAGCGTCTCGCTTGCCCGGAGTGGAGGCCGCTTTAGCGACCGGGACGGTCGCCCCACATATCGCTTTGGCGACCGGGACGGTCGCCCCACAGACTGCGTGAGGCGGTCGCCCCACGGCCCTCACTTCACTTCGGCCAGCTCTTTTTTGTAGGCCTTGAGCGCGGCGGCTTCCTTCGAGAGTTTGAACTCGGGGCCGGCCGGGAAGTATTGGATGTCGTCCTGCAGGTAATACGCGCTTGGCAGCGTCTGGCCGCCCACGTCCACCTGGCAGCCGGTGAGGGAGATGCCCGCCACCGCCACAGCAGCGATGCCGAGGACGCGGGCCTGCGTCGTGATGATCGTTGAGAGGCACATGTTGATCGGTGACAGACGCATGGCAGCGGTTCCTGCGTGAGGGTCGAAAGAGGTATCGACCGTCACGACCAGAAAACTTTGAAGAACCGCTACAACCGGCCCGCAGCAGCAGCCCAAATCGCCCAACCTTCCCGCCATGTGGGGCAAGCGTCTCGCTTGCCGAACCCCATGTGGGGCAAGCGTCTCGCTTGCCGATGGCAACCGGGACGGTTGCCCCACGCTCCTTTGCGGTACAACGACGGCATGCGGTGCCTCGTCTTTGCCGTGCCGTGCCTGCTCTCAGCTGCGATCCTGGTCGCGATGCCCGGCGTCGCTCAGCCCCAGGTGGTGCTCCAGCCCGGTCTCGGCGGTGTGCAGGGTGGCCGCACCGTGCCCACCGTGGGCTACGACGCCGCGCTTGCCGCGCTCGCCGCCGGTGATTTCGCGAGCAGCCTCGAGATCGCTTCGCAGGAATATCGCGGCGGCATCCGTGCCGGGGCCCAGCGCTGGATCGATTCGATCGCCGCCGCGATGGTGGTCGGCGAGGCCAACTACGAGCTCGGTCGGTTTCGCGAGGCGATCGCGGCCTACGACGAGGCGCTCCTGCTCTGGGCCACCTATGGAGAGTGGCTGCTGGCCGTGCAGTTTCCGCAGCAGCCGTTGCGCGGGCTCACGCAGCAGCGTGTCGCCACGTGGGGCCGCAGCCAGCGCAACACGTCGCCCGCGGCGATCCCCGAGCAGTTCACGATCCGCCAGGGCGGCGCCGATCCGCAGCAGGTGCTCAAGCAGGGCGGCGTGCTCACCGCGCCGGCTGATTATCCGATCCGGCCGCAGGAGATCGTGCGCAGCCTCGTGATCTCGCTCTACCGTCGCGCGGAGATCCTCGGCGAGCTCTCCCGTGAAGGCGCCGCGCTCGACGATGCCGCCAAGGCGCTCATGCGCCGGCCCGCGCCGCCCAACCACTGGTCGCAGTCGTGGATCGACATCGCGCTCGGCGTGGCGCAGTGGGCGCAAGGCAAGGCCGACCAAGCCCTGCCGCTGTTGAATCGCGGCCTGATCGCGGCCAACCAATTCGACCACCCGCTCACGTCATGGGGCCTGATCGTGCTGGGGCGAATCGCCCTCGACGCCGACCAGCCCGCCGCGGCGCTCAAGTATTTCGAAGAGGCCACCTACACCGCGGCCGATCATGGCGACGCCCGCGCCCTCGAAGAGGCGTTTCGGCTGGCGTTCACCGCCCACATGGCCGCGGGCACCGGCCCGCTGCCGCCCGCCTTCGCCGCGGCGAGCGAGTGGGCCCGGTCGAATCTGCCGGCGCTGCGGGCCCGGCTGCTCGCGATGCAGGCCGAGGGGCTCGCAGCCTCCGGCAACCTCAAGGCCGCGTCGGCCGCGCTCGACGACATCGACGGCCGGCTGTTGCGCAGCGACTTCGGCCGGGGCACGGGCGGCATCCAGGCCGCCTACGCCGCGGCGGTCATTGCCTATCGTTCGGGTGAGATCACGGCCGGCGACACGCAGCTCGACCGCGCCCTCGCCCTCGCGCAGCAGCGTTCGCCGCGTCTCTTCCAGACGGCGCGGCTCGTCGAATTCGTGATGGGCGGCGCCACCACGATCTCCGATCGCCAGGCCGATGCCCTGTTCACGAAGCTCCTCGGCGATCCTCTGCCGCGCGATTTCACGCTCGATCCGGTCGGCACGCTCGCCACCATCTCGGCGCCGCGCCGCGAGGCGTTCGAGGCCTGGCTCGCGCCGGCGTCGCGCCGCGGCAACGATGCGTTTCTCGCGGCCGGCGAGGCCCCGCTCCGCAGCCACTGGCTCCCCGCGCCGCCCGCCCGCCGCCCGCGCGCCGCGGGTGGGAAGCCGCGCCGCGCCCCCTCCG
>Ga0082207_1000923_pt1 | contig 15061 bp, 12 predicted proteins | sample LakMenEpi10Aug09_FD_71540 | JGI IMG/M metagenome (GOLD analysis project Ga0082207, IMG submission 71540)
GGTATCTGCCTTGGGAATAGTACAATCCTGCTAAATTGTTGAGGGAAAGTGCCACATCGGGATGATTGTCTCCTAAGAGTCGTTTTCTCAAATCTAATGCTTCTAGATAGAGAGGTTCTGCTTCTGGGTATCTGCCTTGGTATTGGTACAATGCTGCTAAATTGTTGAGGGAAGCTGCGACATCCGGATGATTGTCTCCTAAGAGTCGTTTAGACAAATCTAATGCTTCTAGATAGAGAGGTTCTGCTTCTGGGTATCTGCCTTGGGAACAGTACAAGTATGCTAAATTGTTGAGGGAAGTTGCCACAAGGGGATGATTGTCTCCTGAGCGAGATTGTACCGCTTTGAGACAATTATCACAATATCTTTCTGCCGAGTTATACTGTCCTTGCCCCGAATAAAACCGTGCTACCCCAACAAATGCCCAAATTAAATTATCATCAGGATTAGGAATATCATCCAGCATCTCTTGACTCAGTAACTCCAGATGAGGAATAGCCAGACGCACTCTGTCAATATCTGCAATAACGGGATCCTGGGGAATAGTCTTTGCTACGGCAATTCCACTACTCGCAATTCCTCCTTGCAGAACATGAATAAAATCATCCCCTTCCTGCTTACTTTGATAACGAAAATACTCTCTCAACAAAGCATGAATAACAATATTTTTACCATTCTCAATCTCAATCAGAGACAAATTATCTAAGTGCTTGCGTGCATCCTTGACTGCTTTCTTCTCCCATCCCAAACTGTTTATCGTCGGTTCCACCAACTCTTGCCAAGGAATAGCAGCAGCAGCAAACCTTCCCAACAGCATCGCCAACTGAGTTGCTAAACCTTGCAAACGTTGCCAACTCAAATTAAACGCAGCTATCACACCCCTCTCAGCCGTAATTCCCCTCACCATTTCATCGGAAAGCGACTCATCCTCAAGACTCAACTGCTTTAAATAATCTTCCAGAGACAACATCCGATCATCTTTTAAATATTTAGCAACCAACTCTAATGCTAAAGGTAAATAACCCAGATAACGACAAATATCCTTCGCTGTTTCTATCTCATTTTCAATGCGCGAAGTGAGTTCAGCATCGACAATTTTTGTTAACAGTTCAATAGACTCCGCTTCTGACAACACCCCTAACGATAACTCCCAAAACCTCAGACTCAGATTCCTTTGTCGCGTCGTTAGCATCACCTTAAAACGAGAGGAAATTGGGAGCAACTCTTCAGGAATATCTTCTAAACTTTTAACATCATCAATAACAATTAAAATTTGTCCCTCTTGAGGATGCCAATTTTGCCAACACCACTTCACCTGTTCCTCAACACTTCCCGATTTCTGTAACTTCTCCGGCATTGCTAAATAAGGCGCGGCTTTTAATAAAATTTGAGTCGCTAAATCCCCTTGATTAAGAGAAAACCAATAACAAGCCACATATCGCTGTTGAAACTCTTTTGATAACGCATACTGAACCGCTAACTCAGTCTTACCCACACCTCCCATACCCCGCACCGCACAAACCGAAACCTTACCCTCATTTTGTAACGCCTTATGCAAATTCTTTAAATCTTGCTGCCTCCCGACAAAATTGGGTGATCCTTGTCGTACATCACTGGGAATTGTTGTACTTACTTTTGGTAAATTAATCGTTTGTTTAATCTCAACTTGAGCATAATCACCAAACGTTGAATCTTTAATCCCTGTCTGAGTATTTTTGTTATCCATAATCGTTATAAAATTAGTTAGTTTCTTGGTCAATTGTAAAAATAGCGTCTCCATCCGCTTTGATCTGCTGCGCACCAATTTGTTCAACGAGATCGCCCTTAGCTTTTTGCTTGATTTCTGCTTTTATGCGACCTGCCGTAACATCTCTTAAACCAACTTGGGTGATTTCCCCTGCTTGAATTGCTCGTCCTAAAATCTGTAACTCCTCAGCAAAAAGGGAGTCTTCATCTAAAATCACATCTAAATTTTTAGTCAAAGTTGCGATCGCTGCACTATCACCACTTTCAACCTTAGCCAATGCTTCATTAACTTTCTCCGATCTTCCCATTAATCGAGTTTTGATCTTTTCCCATAAAATAGGAATCTTAGCCAAAGCTTCAGCCGTAAACCGTTTCGCTAAATCTCCCGTCCCAGACTTCACAAACTCTTGTACTGCTAAGGTGACAAGTAAACCTGCTGTTAATGGCTCAGTCATTTTTAAATTTTCCTCTAATAGTAATTCAAATTGGGTTTGAGACTCTAAACGTTTGGAGAAAAATAAAATCTCTAAATTTTAAATCTCTCCACTCTCATGGCTCTCTTGGATTTGGTGGGTAAAATGTATTCTAAGATACATTCTTCCTAGCGAGGGGGTGGAACGAAAGCTCAACCTACCAAACCTGGGGCGTAAACTCCGCATCATTTAAAATTATTACATTTTCCCCTGACTGCACCAATACAAATAAACCCTGACGACAACCATAACTCGCCACCTCATTGGGAACAATCATCGCTGCCACCGCTCCCAAGGCCTTTACATCTCGAAAACGAGGCATTAACCGCTTAAACTTAGCCAAACGTTGTAAATGCTCGTCCACATCCCTTTGAGTTAACTTACTTTTGACCTCCACTAAAATGGCATCGGTATCATTCACTACCAATAGATCAATCTCTAAACCCTCATTATCCCGTTTTACCGAAATACCAGGGTGAAACTCATGGACATCAATACCCCGCTCCTGAAACAGACGCACCACCGCAGGACGCACTTGCCACTCGACAAACTCTCCTAAACGATTGCCCAACTCCCCAATCTGCTGACTAACTCTGTTAATTTGTTTATCCGTTTCTTTTTGAGCTTGGGATAACTCTTGTTGGGATTGAGCTAATTGCTTTAGTATTGCCCGAATGTCTTCAATAGTGGCTGTCATAATGAATTTCTCTCAAGCTAAAGTGAAATTTTCTCTATTATAGCCCGATCGCTTTTTCTCCCTTGAAGTAACCGTTCAAGGGGGGACAAAATCTAGTAATCTAAAAAGACGTAGAAAAGAGCGGCTACTGTGAGAGAGTAGCATCCATGCCTCTAGGAAAGGCAGTGCTTCTCCTTCTCTGCTGCCCCAGGAGAGTCCTTCCACAGAGTCAATGCCACTGGCGGCTTGACATCCCCCCTCTGAACGGTTACAATGAAACTATAGGCCTTATGTAAGTTAAAAGCTGGATTGGTGTAACCTCCTTCGATAGATTATCTCTCTATTGGGAGTGTTGGACTCAAATACTTGATGCCTATTAGGTTGTTTTAGCTCACATCAAGCGTACTACTTTATTATCTTTCTTACACGAAATTTTAAAGGTTTGAGCCTTCGGTAAATCTTTCGACGTACCCTAGTCATCCTGTCTCAAAAATAGCTTGAGCGATTTTTTCAGAGGATTTTCCTAATCTAAAGTAATATCCTCTGAATGTTTATAATGTTACAAATTAAGTGATTTTTACTCATTTCAGTACAATGGCAAAAAATCAAGCTGAATCTATGTCTGATCAGAATTATCAGCAGCCAGATATGGGTGCGAAGAAAACAACGCAGGCTAGGATAGAACATCAGGATAATAAGCAAATAAAAACGGGAATTGATTCTAAAATTGATTCAGAAAAAACGTCTAAATATTCGGAGCCAACAGGAAGATTAGGGGAGATAATCCTGCGCTTAATGCCTGTGGGTCTTTTGCTCGGAGGACTGAGTTATTGGGCGATAGTTGGCAAGATTCCGACTCCTGTTCAGGGACGAGCGGTAATTTTGATTCCTCGTTCTATTGTTAATATCGAACCCCGTCAAGGTGGACGGGTGTTAACCCTCCTGATTCAACCCGGAGATTCTGTCAAAAAAGGGCAATTACTGGCAACTTTAGAGTTTCCTGAATTAGAAACAGAATTAAAAGATAAAAAGGATAGACTAGCAGATCTCAAGCAGCAGGATGAAAGAGTTGACTCTATTGAAGTGAGTCGTCGCCAATTGAATGCAGCCTCAATAGAGCGCCAGCAAAAGGCGAATCAGCTTCAGATTAAAGCACTTCAAGTTCAATTATCCAGTAATCAAAAACAGCGAGAAGCCTATCTCTCCCATGCTCGATATCTTAAAAATTTCCAGAACTCAACGGATGAAAGACTAGCCGCCTACGATAAACTTATCGAAGAGGGGGCTGTCGCCAAGCTAGATTTTCCCTCCTATTTATTTCAGTTCAATAATCTAGAGGCTTCTAATAGTATCAATCGCGTCCAAATAGAACTCGGTCTCGCGTAGCGAGCGCGTTGCGACCGCCTTAAGGGGGTTGATGAAAGCCTGCGAGCGCAGATGAACGCATTGACAGCACAGAATAATATACTAAACACAGAAAAACGGCAAATAGACCTCCAAGATACAGGCAGTGATATTCTTCGTTACAATGCGATCGCTGACCAGCAACGAGAGATTAATACGTTAAAAACCACTATTCAAGCCAACAAAAATGTAGTGAGTCTGTACAACGGCCAGATTTTAGACTTATCTGTTAATCCGGGGGAAGTTCTGGCTCCGGGGGGGCGCATAGGTACGTTAGAAGTCTCCAATCTAAAGGCCAAGACCAGCGTGGTGGCATTGTTTAAGAGTGGTGATGCCAAACGATTAGAACCGGGCAAGGAAGTAGAAGTCGTTCCCGATCTCTATGATCGCGAACGCTATGGGGGTATCGTCGCTAAGGTCGTTTCCGTCGATCAGCAGCCGGTAACTGTGGCAGAACTGGCAAATCTAGTCGGAAGTAATGAACTCGCCAGCAAGCTGTTTCTGGGTAGAGATGAAGACGATCGCGATAAGCCTATACCCGTCAATGCAAGTGTTATCAAAGCCACTTTAGCGCTGAAGGTCGATCGCAATACACCGAGTGGTTTTTACTGGACCCAAGCCAAGGGAGCGCCCCAAACAATTACCAACGGGACTACCGCAGATGTCCATGCCGTGGTAGAAGAGCGTTCTTTAGTGAGTTATATAACCCCTGCTTTTCGCTGGATTACAGGGGTGTACCAACGTTAACCACAATCTTGCGCTCGCAAGTAGCTTAAAGAAACAAAGACTGGAATAAACGGTTAAACCTAATATGGAAAATCCGAAAAGACGTTCTCAATGGTGGACTTGGTGGTTTAAGTGGTGGATTATTGCCGCAGCGTTTGTCTTAGTAATCTTGATCCATAGTGAGCCTCCTCAGCTTTGGTTTTGGTTGGTGACGTTTTTGGCACTGATTTTATATGGGATTGAGCGAGCGATTAATGGGTAACAATGAGTAAGTCGAAAAAGGATATAGAGATACCTTGGACAGTAAAAACGGGCTAATGATCAGACAGGGATTGAAGTTTTCCCTGGGTGCTGCTCTCTTAACGAGTTTCTTTTGGCACCGAGGAAATGTATTAGACAACTTTGTCTATCCCGTCTTTGGGTATGTATCTGTACTGATTGAGCCATCGATGGGAGGTGCGGTCGCAACGCGCTCGCTACGCGAGATCGCCGCAGGTTTGGGGCGTTTGGGGGGAAGTGCTTTGGGGGGAATCATTGCCGCTATCCTGGTGAACGCCTACGGAATCCAAGGCTCAAGTTTTTTTGTCATTCCCTCTCTCACCTACATTTTAGCCGCCCTGATCTGTGAAACTTACCGATGGCAAGCCGCTTATTCCCAAGCCACACTACTGGGCGCTTTAATTGCCATGAGAGTGGTAGGAACATCAGCACAACAAAATATCTGGCTCTATTTGCGGTCGCAACGCGCTCGCTACGCGAGATCGCGCCTCATCGATAACTGGATCGGAATCGCTGTGGGAATTGCTGTCGCCTTACTATTTTGGCCCCAGAATACTCGATCCGATCTCAACAGGAACTTGATGGGAATCCTTCAAGATATACCGCGCTTGTTCCAAAAAATCCTCGATCGCTGCCTAAAAACTGAGGTCGACGAGCGGGATTATTCTCTTTCTATTGAGCAGAACGAGCTTAACTTACTCAATCAGATTAAAAAATCAACGCAAACTAGCCTTTCAATACTCACAAAAGCAACCCATGAATTCGGTAGTGAGATATTGGTGGCAGAAAATTGGAGTGAAATCTTGGCAATTCAGAACCAATTGACTCGACAATTAGCTGATCTGATGGCTTTTAAGGGCGAAAAGCAGGAACAAAATTTAGTGCATCAGTTCAGGGATGAATTTCACCAATTGGCGACTCATCTTACCGACAGCTTTGATAGCTTGAGGGATCTGAGTAACGCCAAAAAAATCTTAGCTACCCCTTACCTTACAGAATTAGAAGAAGATTTAGCGAATATTGGGGGTAAACTTGATCATCTCCGAACAAGTGGAGAAATTGACCGGTATGATGTTCAAGAATCACTACAGTTTTATCAATTTATTCAACTTGTATCTCGATTTATCCAACAATGCGAGGGATTACGAGGCAGGATAATCGATAAAACGAAAGTAACTGCAACTTTCAGACGAAGACACCTGATTACCTTTCCCAAATGGGTCCCTATATCCCTAAAACGCCTGATAGAAATTGTCAGTCTTGGCGTGGTTATTGGTTTGTTACTGGCTATTATTCGTCACATCGAGTTTCCCTATCCTTCTGCTTACGAAAAAGTTGCAGATATTGTGATAATAGGTGCAGTGGTCACTGTCATTCAACCGACACGGGGTCGAGCGATCGCGATCGGTTGTGCGGCAACTGTTTCGTTGAGTTTGACGATTCTCTGTATTTACCTGTTGGTCAAGTCCTTTGGTTATAATCCTTTTAGTAGCAGTCTGGCTTATTTTTTCGCCTACTTCAGTTGTGCTTGGCTGGGGTTTACACCCATCGCTCGCATCGGTGCGATTGTAGCAGCCGATGCCATCGGGAAGGATATTTTTCCTTTTTTCGAGCAAGGAATTCGGGCCGCACTGATTTCAGTTCCCGTAGGTGCGTTTCTGGGGGTGTTGCTGACCACTGTATTTATGACAGAATCGGCTACAAACGAACTGGAAACAGATTTTTCTGTGACTTTTAAGAAAATGGGACAGCTATATCAAAAACTGCTGTCAGGCTATTTTCAGGATACGATAGCACCGTCAGATATCGCCCAACTGAAGCAGGCAATTACAGTGGCGATTGCCAAACATCCAGCCTCGGTTAAGATTGCCAGTCTCGAACAAATTTCCACAGTTTTAGCAACCAAACACCAAAATTTTTGGAATTTCTCCATCGGCTACGAACAAAAACTCTGGGCTCAACTGGATGCTTTACAAGATGTGCTACAGCAACCGCTTCCTGAACCGATACGACAAAAGTTTTTACCTGAATTACAAGCGATCGCACAACGAACCGCGATCGCTTTTGATGAAATTGCTGAGGCGATCGCTGCTCAGGTCATTCTCAACCCACCAAAGTTAGGATTGCTCATCCAAGAAATTGAATCTCTTGAGAAGCAATTACTGAGCTTGCGGGTTGAGAGTCGAAGTTATCCCTTAAATGAGCTAATCGCCTTTAGCTCGGCTTTTATGACGATGAAAGCCATTGCCAGCAACTTAAATCAAATGAGTCAAGACTTACCTGCCTACACCCAATAGGGGCTAAATCCCTTCTTTTCTGGCTAAAAGGACGGGACAATTGACATTAACCCGCACATAATCCGAGAGGGAAGTACCGAGAAGGCGATCGAGATCCGGTAAACTCTTAGCCACGGAAGGACGGCGATCGGGCGAACCCAACAGTAAGAGATCGACATTATAATCATCGACGAGTTTGCAGAGTTGTTCTCCCGGTTTACCCCCCGTCACCAGGCAGCGATAGGGTATATTCATCCGTTTCACTTTTGCCACTGCTGGCCTTAAAATCGGGTTTTCTTCCATTTCTTTGGGGGAAGTGGGGGCAAATTCCGGTTTTAAGTCGGGGTTGACGCGGGCCAGAATTAACTCTGCTGAAGGATAATCCCGCAGGAGATAAATAGCCAGATCGAGAGCTAAATCAGCCGAAGTGGACTTATCGAGGGCTACCATCACCTTTTTGATTTTTTTGACGTAAATATCGTCTTTTACCAACAACATCGGGTGATTAGTCAGTTGAAAGACGTATTGACTGACGGAATTTTCTAGAATTGCCTCCAGTCGCTTGAGTCCTCGGGAACCCATCAGGATCAAATCGGCCCCGATTTCGTCGGCAACTTGACAGACGGTATCTTTGGGATCTCCTTGACGCAGAATAGTGGAAACTTTGCTGGGTTCAATTTTGACTTCTTGCAGGATTTTAGTCAGCATTTGGGTTCCTTCTTCCCATTTACTGGCCAGGGCTTCGGTGGTAATCTGAGGGGGAACAACCCGGAGAATGGTGATCGACGCTTTCCGGATAGCGGGGAGATCCATCAATGCTTGTAGCATTTCTTGGGTTTGACCTGCGCCGGAATCAGCGTATAGTATTTTCTCTAGCATAAGATTAAACTCGGTCTATGATCTTAATAGTTTTCGCTCATTTTCAGCATACTGCTAATGTTGTTCCCGAAATTTAACAACTTATTAAGCGCTTTTTCTTCGGTTAATGCGATCGCACTTGAGGGGATTTTAAGTATTTATGCTCAATTGACTAGAAATACTTGGCTCAAAATCATCGTGTCAAGCGTTCATTTGTATTATATTTTGGCTGCAATACTGGCGCTCTCTTTTAATCACAGCTAAATTGACCATTTAATTGATGATTATTCATGGTTAATTCTCCAGCAACCAAGAGAATTTTTTATTTTTACAAGAGGTGTAGTTATGTCTTTATCAATTCGAGTAATTCTCCTAGTAGCGACAACAGTTTATCAGACGTTATCTGTTTGGTTAGAAGAACAGAAAGCACCGCCGGGTAATTTGATTAATCTAGGTAAATATCGCCTACATTTTTGTCTAGCGGGATCGGCTAGTCCCACTATTATTATTGACCATAGTTTAGGGGGAATTGAGGGATATTTTTTGATAGAAGAATTGTCACAATTGGCTAGGGTTTGTATTTATGATCGAGCGGGTTATGGTTGGAGCGATTCTAGTCCATATCCGCGAACTAGCTACCAAATTGTTCAGGAATTAGATAAATTACTAACCCAAGCACAAATAGAACCGCCTTATATTTTAGTTGGTGATTCTTTTGGCAGTTATAATGTTCGACTATATGCCCATCTGTTCCCAGAAAAAGTAGTAGGTTTGGTACTCACCGATGGTTTACACGAGCAGGGAATGCTGAAAATGTCGCCAGCATTAAAGGCATTAAAATTATTTTTCATCTCTGGATTTTGGATGTCGATTATCGGCTCAATTTTAGGCATTATCCGAGTTCTGAAAGTTCTGGGAGTTTTTGAATTATTAAAACCAGAATTGCGTCGCTTTTCCCCAGATTCTCGTTATCGAGTTAAGCGTTCTTTCTGTCGCGCTAAACACTGGATGACGATGAGTAGAGAAATGCTTAATCTCGACCAAAGCGCTCGTCAGGTGAGTGAGGCTAACAATTTCGGTAATTTACCGATAGTTAGTATTAAAGCTAATTCTTTTTTTAAACCCTCCTTTTGGACTCGCTTTATTCCCCTCAAAAGTGCCAATCGACTCCGGGAGGAGATGCACCTAGAATTAGGCAAGTTATCCAAAGATTTTATGGAAATACAAGCGGATAAAAGTAGTCATTTTGTCTGGATGGATCAACCGGATGTGATGCTCGATGCGGTCAGAATTTTGCTTGACAAAATTAACTCTGTGTGCTAAGTAATTACTCACCGTTCGCTCATTTCTCGAACCGAAAATTTGGTAAATTGTCTTAAGTGCAGTCTGGCAAACGCATTGATTGTTCTACTCAGATATTTGTTAGTACAAAAAGACCATTTTGAGGTTAAGGAATTGATTGGGGTTTGAGCGAGCCAATTGGAGATCGCACTCTCGACACTGTTCTACCTACCTTATTCGCTAAAAAGCATACAGTATAAAGGTAACAGCAATTTTAAAACCCTTCCCTTAAAAAATTAAGCGAACAATGAGTTGTGACACTTAGACTGCGGAGTATGGGACTTCTGCTGACGCTAAGATAAAGTCAAATCTCCCAATCACTTTAAAACCTTTGTGATAGGCGTTTGCATTTTAGAGCAGTAAATTAAACCTCACTCATTCTAGGAGTCGATAGCGATTAGTTTCAGCGACGTACTTCCGACCTGGAATTTCATCGGGGGGAATTTGATTCCCTAATACTAGACGCATATCCCTGACAACCCGGGGGACATTCAGATAATAGCCATGCTCTGAAGGATCTGTAAAACTAGATACCACGCGGGTACAATCGATCGGATAGACATTGCGAGGAAGTTGTCGAGGCTGGAGTGGACCGTCTGTCCCCAGACGGGCGGTATTGCCTTTAAGCTTATCACTGGCCCAGAGAGCGAGGTCGTTGCGGTTGAAATAGACACTTGTCCGGCGCGTGATGCGGGGCAGAGAAAACAATTTGTAGTCGAGATCGAAAGCATCATCATCCTCATCAGCTGCCATCATCAGAACCTGATCGAACAGTCTGGGCAGTTGGTTGCCTACTTGCCTTCTCAATTCCTGTAGAGCATGGCGCAATACATAATTGCCCATGCTGTGGGCAGTGAGATGAAGTCTCTGTTGGCACCGCGCCTCAGTCTGATTAATGAAATCGGCAACTTTGAGGAAGCCGCGGGCAAATGCCGCCCCAGAAGCGGCGGCATCTTGGCGATCATTCTTGTAAGCGATCGCATTGGCGGCTCTCGGATCGGAAAACAGAAGCGCACCGTCTGAAGGCCAGGAAAACAAACATATATTCAATTTGAGGGGAGGCTCGGTATCGCCAGGGTCTCTGGCAGTCAACACTTGGTGCAGTTGAGCCGCAGCCGTTAGAGCGCTCCGAAATGAAACGTTGAAGCCGTGAATGAAGATCAGCGTATCTTTGGCATTCTCGATCATCTGTTTGCGGATTTGCAGGGCGATCGCCTGACTGCCCAAAACGGGCGGATCACCCAGCAGATTTTCTGGGGCAACTTGGATTTGATACTGAGAAAAGTTCTCACCCGTTACCTCGGCTTTTCCAAAACGCAAGTTAGCCAGTCCATCCTGACTAAAGGTACTCCCGAAGTCAAAACCCGCCTCTAAATCATTTGAGGTAACCAGGTTGCGGTTTGTAGCAAAGTAAATCGTTGTCATCCAAAATCTCCATATTTTCTTCGGTTTTTTGGGAACAGGATAGGCTAAACCACTTTAGCCCATTGCCCCTCCATTACTGACGACCGACTCCTAACCCTAACAACAATTTTTGATTTTTACAAGAGGTCTATTAAGTAGGGCAGGCCGAAGAAATCTAAAAACCTTGTTGGATAATATCTTTAGACTTTTTTGATATCAAAAAGTGTCAGCCATTGGAGTGAACGGGGGGAATAAAACCCCTACACCCTACACCAACAGACTTTTTCAGCAAACCCTAATTATTGAGCGTAATAATCTGAGCGCTAAAACCCTGTTTAGTTAACTCTTGTACCCGTTGTTTAGCTTGATATTGTTGCTGAAATAACCCCACTTGAATAACATTTTCTCCCGGGCGGATAAATGCGAGGGGTTCAATTTCTTGAATTTTTGCCAACGTTTCTGTACTATTACTCTGAACTTCAACGCGAAAGAGTTGATTAGTAGCAATAACCCGCTGCTGTGGTGGGGGAGAAGGGGGTTTATTGGCGCGATTTTGCGGTGTGGGGGCCGGTGGATTGACAGTTTGACGATTACTATTATTAATCACCGTAGCATCGGCAGGAAGCACGGTAGCGGGAGCTTGAAAAACGTATTCTCTCAGGGGTTGATTACCGGAAACCGGGGCAGCCACCGGGGGGTTAACTGAAGGAGAATTAACCGGGGGCAAATTTAAGGGTGGACATTGGGAACAATTAACAGCACTGGGACTGTCTGAACGTTTAGTTGGTTGTCTCACTGCCGGTGGTGGGGGCAAACGACGACCGGGATAAAGATTCTGGGCAAAAGATAAGTTTGCTTTTAGCAGCAGCGTTCCTTGAGCGATTATCCCGACTTTTAACCAAAATAAAGCCGAGAAAAACAGTAGGTTTGTTCTCATCATGCTGGTTTGTCCTCACACAAAATTTGGGTACACCATGTCCAAATTTTAAAGTAGGAGATGCTAGTCTAGAAAGTATATTGGTTAAAAATCATTACAAGATTTATGGGAAAAGTTGTTGTCGGTCTATCGGGGGGAGTAGATAGCTCTGTCGCCGCTGCCGTCTTACACGCTCAAGGTTATGATGTTATTGGCTTGACCCTGTGGTTAATGAAGGGTAAAGGTCAATGCTGCTCCGAGGGAATGGTAGATGCGGCCTTTATTTGTGAGCAGTTGGGGGTTCCCCATCATATCGTCGATAGTCGCGAGCTTTTCCAAAAAGAAATTATTGATTATCTGGTTTCCGGTTACGAAGCGGGAATCACACCGCTGCCCTGTTCTCAGTGCAATAAAGCGGTAAAATTTAGCCCGATGCTGCATTATGCCAGAGAAACCTTAGAAACGGACACTATTGCCACCGGTCACTACGCCAGAATTCGTTTTTCTCCTGAAAACAACCGTTATCAACTGCTGCGCGCCGTCGATAAAAATAAAGATCAATCCTATTTTCTCTATGATCTCACTCAAGATGTACTGCGTGGGACTTTATTTCCTTTGGGAGAACAAACCAAGGCAGAAACCCGCAGAATTGCCCAAGAATTCGGCTTAAAAACGGCAGATAAACCCGATAGTCAGGATTTATGCTTGATTGAAGCTCACGGAACTATGCGATCGTTCTTGGATAAGTATATCGCCGTTAGTGAGGGCGATATCGTTGATCTCGATGGCAAAGTTTTGGGTAAACATAGCGGTATCCATCATTATACGATCGGACAACGCAAAGGCATCGGCATCGCCGCCGCCGAACCCCTCTATGTGGTACAACTGGATCCCGTCATGAATCGGGTTATCGTGGGTAATCGCGAAAGTGCCGTTAGTACCGATTGTCTTGTCGGACGGATGAACTGGGTTTCTATTGCTGAACCCACCACCCCTATCCGCGCGCAAGTACAGGTACGTTATCGTTCTCCGGCTGTTCCCGTCAATGTTATTCCCCTAGAAAATAATCAAGTGAAACTGGTTTTTGATCAACCACAATTTAGCATCACCCCGGGCCAGGCAGCCGTGATTTATGAAGGGGAAATCGTCCTCGGTGGGGGGATTATTTCAGGAGCCACCCCATAGGGAGAGCCACCAATTCACAGAATAACCTGATTATGGTTTGGGGGTCATTCTGCCAATTAGGGACTCTCCCCGGCAGGTTTAGCTAAAAATTAACGACGGGGTACAGAAGCCTCGATGTTAATATTCATAGCGGAGACTCTTGGTACAGGATTGCCTTTGGCGCTACCGAGACCCCGGGCCATAGCCAAGAAGCTGGAAGGATCGCCAGCTTTGGGTTTTTGCTCTTGGGGAACATAGCGACGGACAGCATTCTGCCAAACGATTTGGGGGAAGCCCAAAATACCACGATAGTAGCCATCGTAGCGAGGCGAGGTGATGTTGAATGGACGCTCACCGATTTCGCGGCTGGCCAGGGTGCGACGACGTTGGTAGGGAACGGTATCATAACCAAAGCTTTGCAGATACTCGTCACTGTTGAGCAGTTGTTCGACAAAACCTTGAATACCTTTGGTGGCAACGACAATCGACCAAGCAATTTTTTCTCTTTCGCTATAGACATCGCGACCGAGAACTCTTTGTACTACCTGTTCGACAAAGCGATAGTTGCTGTTTTTCTCGTAGAAGCTGTTATAGAAGGTTTTCGATAACAGTAAACCACGAATGAAATCCCGCACCGATAATTGTCCATTGCGTAATTGGGATTCGAGGAAGGGTTCCCGATCCCATTTGAAGGCATGGAAGAAAATCTGACGGTAAGCGGCTTCGATTAAATCGTCCAGGTCGCCAGGGGAGAGGACATTTTCCGTCGTGTAAACTCTCGGTTTTTCGTCTCCACCGACATCATAACCAGCTACCCGCACGTTTTGGGACTTGGGGGCGTAATTTAAAAGAGGAATGGCCAAGGGTAAACCTCCGTATCCTTAGAAATGCTTAAAAAACTTTCCTCATAATGATAAGGGAGTAAGTGCCAACTAGAAAAGAAATATTAAAAATTCTTACAATTGTTAAGAAAACTTGTTTACCATCCGGGATTTTGGGGGTTGGGGGTTGGGGGTTGGGGGTTGGGGGAGAGGGGAGAAAAAAGCTGATGACTGATGACTGATGACTGATGACTGATGACTGATGACTGAATTTACCAGCCACTAATCGAATAGGATGACGGTTCGGGGGAATCACTAGAGACTGACTCCGATGACTGATTGCGGGATTCAGCACAAAAAGTGGCAGTATTAAAACCGCCAAAACGTTGAACTGTGCTAGTGCGGAGACGTAAATCGGCATCGGCAAACCAAAAACGCTCGATCGAGGTCATAGTTTCGTATTCTGTAATTAAGACTAAACCTTCCTGTTCATCAATGTGATAACGGCCCGCCACGGGAACGATTTCCGCATAACCTCGCTCCCGCAGGAGAACACCAGCTTGGGGATTATCTTCATCGGGAATTAGCGCAAAAACGGTGGTTCCTTGATGATTTTCGTCTTCTTTGTCCCACTGCATTGAACCATCCCAACTGACAAAGGCACCCCCCACAGTCTTAGCGGGATCGACTTCGTGCATTTCACAGATAGCGATAATTTTCGGGTTATCGGCGCTTAAAGCTTCCACATAAATCTCGGAATCGCCGGTTTCTGAGCGTCGAAAGGGTAAATGATGGGTAGTGCGCTGAGATTTCCACTGTCCCGCACTTTTCTGAAAAAAGGTCATCCCGTCCATAGTTTTTATCGAAAATTTGGGTTAAAACCCCGTCGTTTTACGACGGCTTTTCTTGATCTTTAATATAGCACTTAAGAACTTCCAGGGTTGCACCTCTCAGTTATCAGTTATCAGTTATCAGTT
>Ga0082207_1000924_pt1 | contig 15045 bp, 11 predicted proteins | sample LakMenEpi10Aug09_FD_71540 | JGI IMG/M metagenome (GOLD analysis project Ga0082207, IMG submission 71540)
CTACATCTGACTTTTATCTTCAAACATTTTACTGTTCGATCCCATTTTGAAGAAAGTCCCAATAAATAACGATAAATTAACGTTCCATTTTCCGACAAGAATTCTCCTGTTCCATCCCATTTCGCTAACTCCTCTAAAACAATATTTAGGAGGGCTTGACAAAATTCATTATTGATTCCTGACTCTAATAATCGGATTGTTCTTCTGTTGAGAATTGTTTTACCTTTCTCAATCAGTAAGTTGGCTAAATTTTGATCAGAGATTGAAGAATTAGGCAATAAATCAGCAGCATCAAAAATTGTCGGTAAGTTTTTTATTTCTTCCTCAGTTAATAGAGTTTGTCCCAGAGGGAAAGCTATATGACGATTATCTCCAACAGTAATTTTCTTGAAAGTTCCCCATTCGCCTAGTTTTTCATGATTTGCCCAGGTTTCTAAATCATCCCACAATTTAAACATTTCACGAAAGTCTGGATATTGTCTATCCGCAGAATCTCTTAATAAATTTCGCAGTCTTCCATAATAATTATGAGAGGCAAAATCATCATCTAAATCATGGGTTGCTGCTAAAACAAAAAATGCTAAATATCCAATATAACGTGGATAATCTAATCTTTTAGACTTATATCTGTCTAAATCTTTTAATGCTAAAGCAGTCCGAAAAATATTGGGATAACGTTCAGAAAAACAAGATGACCCTCTTTTAATAGCTCTAATAAAGTCTTGACAATCAACTTGATTATCAGATCCTAAATCATTAATCAGTTCTTTTGTAACATACAGGTAGACGTTGCACCCTGCCCGTTCTTCATTGAAGAAATGAGCCGCAATCAGATTATTCCACTTTAAGTAATCCATGATCAACTTTTTTTGAGTTTTGATAGGAAGTTTTCAGGAAATAGGATTAACAATTCTTATCAAAGAGAATTTGTCAATTTTGAATCTCCCAAAATGGCTGATCTCCATCTTTACTCTAACTTAACCTTATTGTTCTCAGTTAGCAAGATAGATTTCATATTGATTAGCTTCAGTTTTTATGAACTCAATTTCGGAAACTTTTCCTCGGTAAAAATACGGATGTTAAAACTTATATTGATACATAAATATATAAATTATACTGTTGACAAAAATGACAGAATGATCAATAAAAATCGAGAATTCTCATAACCTACGGTTTATTTGGCTAAGGGAAGTGAAAATCTAAAAATACTTCCTTCTCCTAAATGACTGGAAACCGTAATTTTTCCGCCCTGTAATTCCACTAACCGACGGGTAATTGCTAATCCAATTCCAGTTCCCCCGGAATGTCGAGAACGCGAACGGTCAGCCCGCCAAAAACGTTCAAAAACATGGGGTAAATCTTCGGGAGAAATGCCGATTCCGGTATCAATCACCCCAATCCACAAAAAGTTTAAATCATAACCTATTTTAACAGTAATGGTTCCGGTTTCTGTATAACAAATTGCATTTCCTAATAAGTTGACTAAAATTTGTTCGGTTCGATCTAAATCTGCTAAAACTAAGGGTAAATTCGATGGTGATTCTAACTGGATAATCGGCCCATCTTCTAAGATTTGATCGGAAAACCGTTGCACTAATGATACTAATAAAGGATATAAATTAACTGGTTTTTGATGGATGGGTAAATAACCAGATTCGACTTTTGAGAGTTCCTGTAAGTTATTCACTAACCTTTCTAAACGTTTTGTTTCTTTGGCTAATTGTTGATAAATTTCTGGGGAAGGAGCAATATTTCCATCGGCTATTTCTTCTAAATAACCTCTAACAATAGTTAAGGGCGTTCTTAATTCGTGGGTTAAATCACCAATCAATTCCCGTCTACCTTTTTCAACGTTTTGTAAACTAGCCGCCATTTGATTGAAACTAATAGCTAATTGATTTAATTCGGGAATATCACTAAAAGACATTCGTTCTGACCATTCCCCGGAAGCAAATTTCTGGGTAATTTCTTCCATTTCGGTGAGGGGTTTAGTAATACGTTTAGTTAACCAATAACTGAGTCCGACGGCGGCAGTTGTTCCGGCTAAAACTGACCAAAAGGTGCTACGGTTCCAGGCTATTTCAAAGCCTTTGACCAGACGAGTTCTAATATATTGTAACCGAAATCCTGGGCCTTCGAGTTGTTCTAAATTACTGACGAAAAACCTAGGAGAATATATTTTTCCAATAATTACTAAGGATGTTACCCCAATTAACATTACTAACAAATGGGATAAAAATAAACGCCCTCGCAAACCAATTTTATTCATATCAGTAGTAAGCCCTTCAGGGCTTTATTAAATCTTTGTTAACCACCTCAATCACAAATAAACCCAGCTAGGGAACAGCCCCCCAAACCCCCCGTGAACGGAGGGCTAGGGGGGAGGGAACAGGGAACAAGCAAACAGTAGGTTATCCCTTTTTACAAGGTTTAGTATTGTCAAACATCTTAATTGGTAGCTGTACAGTAATAACTGTTGACTATTGCCCATTCTAGTTTACCAAATAACGCGATCGCTAATTTTCTCTAATAATTTTGGCCCAAAACCAGATACCTGATCTAAATCTTCTAGGGAAGTAAAGGGTTTTTTCTGTCTAGCTGCTATAATATTTTTAGCTAACTTTTCCCCGACTCCTGGTAAGGTTTGTAACTCCTCTTGAGTAGCAGTATTTAGATTGATTTTAGTAGTTAGATTTGCTTTTGCAGGAGGGGTTTGAGAGACAACAAAATTGCCACAGGCTTTTAAATCTTTTTCGATTTTTGTTAATAGCCAATTGGGAATCCCTAGGGCGGAATTTTGATATAAACGTTCAAATTCTCGCTGAAAATGAGACGCAACTGTTGGATTTTCTACTACAATTAGAGTTTCATCATTTTGGGTATTAGCGGCTTCTGTCCAATTATGGGAACCTGTAATTACAATTTTACCATCAATAATTCCAAATTTATGATGTAGGCGATCGCCCTCTGGTAAATTAGGAATTCCTACGGTTGAAATCGGCTGTTTCCAAGGATTATTTCCCGATTCATAACGACACTTATTAACTAAAGAAATTCCCATCATATCCAAACCTTCACTATAGAAACGATAGGCAAAACTAGGATCAATTAATCCCCGAATTGAGACGTTATTTTGATGTTTTCTTTCTAAAGTATTAACAATATCTTGGGCGGAAAAAACAAATAAAGCGAAATCAAAGGATTGATTAATTCTCAGTAATTTTTGATTAATTAAACCATTAGTGCTATTTTCCCAAGGTTGTTTTTGAGAAGTAGGAGAAAATTGAACTTTTACCGGAGTATTACCAACTGAAATATTCTGCACCCCGCGAAAGGTTTTTTCAATCCCAAATAGACTATCCTTTTTTTTGCCAACTCCATCCCCCCACATTAAGTTAAATTCTTCGGAAAATAATTTTGCTAATTTTGAACTTTCAATTTTTAATAAATTATTGGCATTTCCTAGACTTTCTATGGTTTGAAAATCTCCATGAACATCGCTGGTTGTCCAGTTAGCAGAAGTTACAATTAAATTTTTTTTGTCTACTACCATAAATTTATGGTGCATTAACCCCGTACCTTTAGAACCATTTTCAGTATCATCAATAATCGGAATCCCAGCCTTTTCTAAGATAATTAAAGCATCCCGTTGTTGACTTTCCTCCGGGCTAACTTTTCCATCTTGGTTCAAATCAGCTAGTAAGATAAATTCTTGATATCGATTCTGTTCTTGTTCAGGTAACTGTTGAATTTCTGCGGGGGTAAATTGACCCCAGGGACGGCGATAATTATTTTCTAAAATCACTCGAACTTGAACTCCGGCTTGATGACGTTCAACTAATGCTTGAGCAATATTCGGTAAACGAAATTCTTGAACCGCTACATCAATTGTTGATGTAGATTGATTAATAGTATCAATAATAATTTGTTCTAAATTATCTCCAAACCGAGATATATGCCGATAAGGTTCGGTATAAACCGAGGCTTCTGAATGATTAAAATAAACCTGAATTAAAGAATCTTGAGTAAGGGGTTCTAAACGGGGTTTTAAGACAGATTCGGATGATGTTTTAACACAAGCATCCAGACCCAAAGCTAATAATAGAGTTAAACTGATCTGCAAAGATATCTTGACAAGTTGACGCACGACCATAAAAAAATCGGGGCTTTTCTGTTATATTAACTAATGATTGTAATAAGTACCTAAACAAAATTAATTACACATCCTCCACCCTGTTCTCTCCCCCCCTAGCCCCCCGTGCACGGGGGGTTTGGCGGGGCTGTTCCGGTGTTCCCTCTCTCAACTAGGTAATTTATTTTGTGTAACTACTTATCAGAATAGACCTTAAACTCAATTCGGGGACATTGATTTTTAACCGAGATTTTAGATAACAATCAAAAAATAAACAACTATTGTCCATTGCCCATTTTTCTAAAACCCATTGCCTATTAACCATTGCCTAGCTTCATGATTCAGGTAATCTATTAATAGGACGAGATTAACTTAATTTCTGCCAAGTCACCGACGGAAAAAGATGTAACAGTCTGTCAGCGCCGTAAGCACTTGCTCAGAGCTTGTAGGCGCGGGTAATCACCCTCACTGCTGTGCTATGCCAAAACGAAAGAGGACATTTCCCTGTGGCCATAAAGGATATGGGAAAATCTGTCATCGTTGTAATCAACAAGAGGTGACACAGGATTCCCACAGTCAGGCTATAGAGGACAAACGAACCAAAAAACTAGAATGGGAAGCCTCCTTTACTCAGGATATCATTGATCTCAGAGGCTTACCCGATTATGTTGTGATTAAGGCCAGGACTATTTTAGCGGGCTTAAATGACCAAAAAAATTATCGAGACTTTGGAGGGAAGCGACTGCGCCATAATCGTTTTATTATCAGTATTCCCGTAACCCGAAATTATCGAATGCTTTGTCAAGATAGCGGTAATTTACTCGTTCCTCAAAAAGTTCTTTCCCATGAAGATTATAACGTTTGTAAACCAGGAGATTAATTAACTTAAACACCTTCAATTTTAACGATTTTTAATTGTGCTTGCGGAAAATAAAACTCAACTTTTGATTGATAAAAATTTATGCAAATTTACCTCGATCATAGCGCTACCACTCCTCCCTCAGATGAAGTTATCGCCCTTATGCAAACGGTGATGACTCAAAATTGGGGAAATCCTTCTAGTATTCATGAGTGGGGTAACAGAGCCGCGATGATTTTAGAACGCTCGAGAATACAGGTGGCCCATCTGATTAACGCTCCACCGGAATCAATTATTTTTACCTCCGGGGGAACCGAATCCGATAATCTAGCTATTATGGGGGTCGCCCGTCAATATTCCCAACCCCAACATCTGATTATTTCTGCGGTGGAACATTCGGCTATTTCTGAACCCGCAAAACTCCTAGAGCAGTCGGGATGGCAAATTACCCGCTTACCCGTGGATAGTCGCGGACGCATTCACCCCCTGGACTTACAGGCGGCCATTCAACCGAATACGGTTTTAGTATCGATTATTTATGGCCAAAGCGAAGTGGGAACCCTGCAACCCATTGAAACTTTAGGCAAAATTGCCCATACTCACGGGGCTTTATTTCATACCGATGCGGTACAGGTGGCGGGACGTTTACCCCTGGATATCCAGCAGTTACCCGTTGATTTATTATCCCTATCCAGTCATAAATTATATGGCCCCCAAGGAGCCGGGGCCTTATATGTCCGCGAAGGGGTAAGGTTAACTCCTGTGTTGGCTGGAGGTGGACAGGAATTGCAATTGCGTTCTGGGACACAGGCTGTTCCTATTCTGGCCGGATTTGGGTTAGCTTGCCAATTAGCAGCCCAGGATATGGTGACAGAAACCTCTCGGTTAATTAGGTTACGCGATCACCTATTTGACTTATTGACCGATGTGCCGTACTTATTACCCACAGGTGATCGTTTAAATCGTTTACCCCATCACGTTAGTTTCTGTGTCACCCCAAAACCCATTAATCCCGCAACTTTAACGGGAAAAACCCTAGTCCGTCAACTGAATTTAGCCGGAATTGGGATTAGTGCAGGTTCGGCCTGTAGTAGCGGTAAACTTAGTCCTAGTCCGATTTTATTGGCAATGGGATATGACGAAATCACCGCCTTGGGGGGGATTCGTTTTACCCTGGGACGGGATACCACCGAAGCTGATATTGATTGGACAGCAATGGTGGTGAAACAAGTCCTCAAGCGTTTGATTCCAAATCAGTTGTTAGCCATGAGTATTTAACTTAAAATCAAGTTTGTGGAATTCTAAAGAGTATGATCAATGCACTTGAACAACAGTTTTTTTCCTATGAACATATTGCAGGGGAAATTCCTTGTAATCTGGAGTCAGAAAAATTTATAACAGTTCAGAGAAAGCCACCTCTAAAAATCTACTCTTTAGGATTTCAACCTGCCAAATTTATTCCCGAGATTCCCCGTTGGTTTCTCAAAAAATATGCTTCGCCTTCCTTTACTGTACTTGATCCATTTTGTGGATCAGGTACAACTTTATTGGAAGCAATTCAACAGCATATTTCAGGTTATTGGTTGGACTATCATCCTCTCAGTCGTTTAATTTGCCAGGTCAAAACCACTGTATTTTCACCCCTAGATGTTTTAGAAGCAACAACCCAAATTATTGAAAAAGCATCGACCCAAAAGTTTGCGTCATCGACTATCAATTTTGCAAATAAGGATTTTTGGTTCCAACAACCCGTACAAGAAGGTTTGGAAATTTTAAGAGAACATATCCTCTTAGCCAAATCTACCCTTCAACCCTTACTCTGGTTAGCGTTTGCCTCTACAGTTAGAAAGACTTCCAATATGAATGATGGGATGATTTTGGCAGCCAGACGTCCCCATATTGAGAAAATCCCTGATCGTTCCCGTTTAGATGTATTTCAATATTTTCAACACTATGTTAAACAATCCATTGAAGCGTTTGTGGAATGGAACCCTTTCTTAAAAAGATTTGGGGCTCAAATTCAACAACTCTCATCTCAAGATGCTCGACAACTTCCAGAACCTTTAAAAGTTGATGCAATTATTACTTCTCCACCCTATATTAATGCAATTGATTATGTTTGGGCTTCTAAGTTTGAACTGCATTGGTTGGGCTTAGTAGGTCATGACCAAGAACGTTTAAATTTATACTCTCAAGAAATCGGAACTGAACGAATACCTAAGCAAGAGTGTAAAGAATTAGGAAAAACTGGCTATTTGCATTTAGATCAGTTGATCGAAGATATCTATTTTGGGAAAAAATATCAAGCAACTTCGGGTCAAAATCAACTTAGATCCAGAGTTGTTTATCAATATTTTATGGACATGAAAGAGCATTTTTTACAGAGTTTACAGGTATTAAAACAAGGAGGATATTATTGCTTTTCCGTGGGAGATGTTAGTAATATTTGTGGTGTTGAGATACCCGTTGCTTATTTTTTGTCAGAAATAGCTTTTGACTTAGGTTTTAAGCAAATATTCACTTTTAATCTTCTGTTGAAAAATCGACGTTTGAATCTTCCAAGAAACGTTGATTGGGCAGGGACGATTAAACATGATACTACTATTGTTATGGAGAAAATAAATTAATGTCTAATTCAATAGATGATGACCAACTTAAATCAATTTTACAAAAGTATAGTCTATCATTCACTGACAAAAAATTTATAAACAAATTGTCGGGAGAAGATGATTTAATGATGGTTTTTGGCTTAACACAAGAAATCAAAGATCTCAATAAACAGTATTGGGGGAGAGAGTTAGGGAAATGTTGGGAACGTCTGGTTATTGAGGTTTGCAGACAAGGTTGTGCAGACTTTTCCCCAGCTATCCGAGATGGAAAAGATGAATTATGTGATTTAGTGATCGGAACTGATGCTATCGATACAAAATATAGAATTGGATCAGGAGATTCAGGAACTTTAAAAAAGTTCAGAGGACACGCTGAACGATTAAAGAATAGAGGATATACACCTGTTTTACTGATTTTGCGAACTGATAGTTTACCTCAAGCTGTCAATACTTGTAGTGTTGGAGGGTGGAGAGTGCTATCTGGGCAAGATGCCTTTGACTATTTATCTCAAACAACAGGTTTCGATTTACAAGTTTGGTTACAAGCCCTAAGAGGGTTATACTTAAGATAAATTAACAAACGACGGCAACTTAATCAAAACAATTAATAGTCACATCATACCTATGTCGCAGTTACCTAACAGTTTAGAAGCAGCAATTGAACAAGCTAAACAAGCCACTCAAGCCGCTTTAAATGATGGTTATAAATTAATTCAAATCGAATTAGTTTTTCCTGAAATTGAACTTGAAGCCCAATCTATTGCCCTAGAATTTATTCCGGTTATTCAAAAACCCGATAGTCAATTAGTCGTCTTATTTCCCGATACCGGAGCCGCCGCTTTAGCCCGTCGGGACTGGGGACAAACATCCTTTCGGGTAACGGATTTAGGAACTTCTCGTTCTCCAGTGGAAACTCGTTTACAACCCGAAGATCAGCAATTTTTGGTTGTATCTCCCTCGGCGATAGAAGTGGCACAGATGGAAAAATTGTCCCAATTTGCCGGAGACCGTCCAGTAATTTTACTTAATCCAAAACTAGAAGATATTGCTATTATAGGAATAGGATATGCTGCTCGTCAATTGCGAGAACGGTTTATCAAAACGATTGAATCTTGCTATTACCTTAAGTCCCTAGAAGGTGCAGCACTCAGACGTTGTTATCCTTCAATGTGGGAAGTTTGGTTAGAAGTGGATGGACAGTACCAGTTAATTACTGAACAACCGACAAAACCCGTCGGCGATGAGTTGGATCTGATTTTGGCACAGGCGACCCCCGGAGGTGACTCGTCAGTGACACAATCTGTACAACGGCCCAAAAAAGGTGTTTTATCTGGACTTCAGAGTTTTATTCGCGCCTTAAGTCGATAATTTCTAGTTTGAAGAACACCTTATGTGTGTGCAATTAAATAAAAAATGCTGACTCGACGCATTGTTATTGGTGATGTACATGGCCATTATGATGGGTTAATGACCCTATTGGATCGTATTGCTCCTAATGCAAATGATCAGGTCTATTTTTTAGGGGATTTAATTGATCGTGGCCCTAAAAGTGCCCAAGTGGTTAATTTTGTCAAAAATAGTCCCTATCAATGTTTACGGGGCAACCATGAACAACTGATGTTAAATGCGTTGCCCGATGAAGGGAAAAATCCCCAAGCTTGGCAGGCTTGGTTATATAGCGGCGGTTTAACGACCATTACCAGTTATCAGGATTTAGGAATTATTCCCAGGGATGACGTGCATTGGATGGCTTCTTTACCTCTATATTTAGATTTAGGGGATGTTTGGCTAGTTCATGCGGGGGTGCATCCCAAAATGTCAATTAAAGAACAAAATGAGGAAGAATTTTGTTGGATACGGCGAGAATTTCATAATATCCCCAAACCATATTTTGCTGATAAATTAATTATTATTGGTCATACCATTACCTTTACTTTTGATGGCATTGAACCAGGACAGTTAGTTCAAGGTCAGGGATGGTTAGGAATTGATACGGGAGTTTATCACGCAAAAAGTGGCTGGTTAACTGGATTAGATATTACGAATAAAAAGGTGTATCAAGTGAATGTGATGCACCATAATCAAATTCGGATTTTACCTTTAAATCGGGCTGTTACCCATTTAAAACCGCCCTCTTTCTTGGCCCGATTGGGTTATGTTAGACCATAAAGATGTGGCAAGAAGTTTTTAGAACAGGACTTACGCAAAACAACCATATCTAGTAGGGGCGAACGGCCGTTAGCCCCTACAGATGGTGTATAATTGGGTATTCTGCGTAAGTCCTGTAGAAAAAGAATCCGTGTGTTAAAAGCTGCAACCAGGAGTTAGTGATGTTGCAGAAGTAAAGTATTGTTAAATTTTTATATTATCAGCTAATCTTATCTCTAAATCATGCTAAGTTTTCCGACATGGAAAGCACTAGGGTGATTACCTCCAGAATATTGGGCAATCACCTGTCAACAATATATCGGGAAGCAAACTAATTATGGAACAATTTTTAAACACCCTAAAAAACATCAATATTGATGTTTCAGGTGTCCCCGTCGGCAAAATTCTTCTAGTCATTCTGATCCTGACAATAACACAGGTATTCAGACGATTTTTGATCGAAGCAATTATTAAACGCATTGAGTATTTAACCCGAAAAACCGAGAGTACACTGGATGATGAATTAATTGCTATTCTCAAACCCGCCTTAAGTTGGCTGATTCTGATTGGTGGATTTTGGCTCGTCAAGGAGATTCTGGCGACAAATATTGGGCCACAATTGGGCGAAGCAATTACTAAAGTTCTCAACTTAATTGTTTTTTTCATCGTTGCTTATGTGATTTATCGCAGTGCTTCGATCTTCGGGCAGCTAATTGCTAATGTCGTGCTGCGGACTGAAACCGAACTCGATGAGTTACTCAGACCATTGATGCCCAAGATTTTTCAATCGACAGCAATTATCGTCATCGCAATTAAAGTCAGTGAGATATTTTTAGGACAATCAGCAGCGGCACTCGTGGGTCTATTAGGGGGTGCTGGGATTACTTTGGGTTTGCTGTTGAAAGATATTGTTTATGACTGGTTTTGTACAGTTATTATCTATTCTGATGGTCTCTATCGAGAAGGAGATTGGGTTTCAGTCTCAGGATTACAGGGTTTTGTGCAGATCATGAGTATTGGATTTAGAACTACAACTCTCCATGTCTATCAATGGGGTTCAATTGTGAAAATGCCCAACTCCAGGATGATTACTGGAATTGTAGAAAATTGGTCACAAAATGCGGGTGAGGAATTAAAGTGGGGTATTAGTTTAACCCTCAAAATTGATGGTATTTCAGCCAAGCAAACCGCCAGAATCTGCGATGCTATTCGAGAAATGCCTCCATCTATTCCGGGGTTATCTAAAGAGATGATTGTTCGGTTTAGCAAGATTGAAAATAATGCCCGTGTGATTAACATTGTTGCCTTTGTTAATGATGATAATCTCTACTTTGATGCCGAGAAAAATTTGAACCTAGCTATATTAGAAATGCTAGAACAAGAGGGTATCGATTTCTTGTATGTGGATCTCCGAACCGATCCCGAAAACTATAAACAAAGTCAGAAAGCTGCGAACAATTAAATCTAGCAATTCTATTCAGTCTAACCAACTTTATTCCCATTAACTATGAACACTGTCGTATCTAATTGTCCTCCTCAACTTAATTGTTGCGATCGCCAAACCCTGATTAATTATTTTCAGGAGGCTTGGCAACTCGAAGATATGCTCCTAAAAAGTTTAGTCGGGGAAGACACATTTTATCTGAATCCCGACCCTTTGAGAAATCCGTTAATTTTTTATCTGGGACATTCGCCATCTTTCTATATCAATAAATTAGTTCAGGTGGGATTATTAGAAAAATGTCTGAATCAGGACTACGAAATTCTGTTTGGAGTTGGCGTCGATCCCGAAATACCAGAGGAGTTAAATCAAGCGATCGCCCACATGGAATGGCCAGAAGTTTCCTCAGCTTGGGAATATCGAGAACAAGCCTATAAAATCCTATCAGAATTAATTCAAAAAACGCCGATTACTCTGCCGATTCTTCCCGATTCTCCCCTGTGGGCCTTAATCATGGGAATTGAACACCAGCGCATTCATGTCGAGACGTCTTCGATGTTATTTCGCCAGCTTCCCCTAGAGCGAGTCAAACGCCCCTCAAACTGGAAATATGCACCTTCTAAAAGTTATATTCCAGAGAATGAAATGCTTAAAGTTGCCGGGGGAATTGCCCAACTTGGTAAAGATTTTGATGATTCCACCTATGGTTGGGATATTGATTATGGGTCACGCACCGTTGAAGTTGCACCTTTTTTAGCTAGTAAATATCTAATTACCAATAGCGAATTTCTGGATTTTGTTAAGGCGGGTGGCTATGGAAATCAAGAGTATTGGGATGAAAAATCTTGGCAATGGAAAACTGAAAATAATATCCAACATCCCAAATTTTGGATCTCACAAAATGGGAGTTATAAATATCGCGCCCAGTTTGATGAAATTGATTTACCTTTAGATTGGCCTGTGGAAGTCAATTATTATGAAGCAATGGCTTATTGTCGTTGGCAAGGTAAAGATACTCGTTTAATGAGTGAAGCCGAGTACAATGTAGCAACTTATGGGAATGGTTTGGTAGAAGATGTAGACGATTATAACCTGAATTTTAAGTTTGGTTCACCGAGTCCAGTTGGAATGTTAGAAACCGCGAAAAGTCCCTCTGGACTTTATGATTTGCGGGGGAATGTTTGGGAATGGTTGAGTGATAATTTAAACCCCCTTTCAGGATATGAACCCCATTTTTTGTATGAAGATAATTCTGCCATCTTTTTTGATACCCAACATCAAATGATGTTAGGGGGATGTTGGATAACAAATGGCACGGAAGCTTTAAAATATTACCGCAATTGGTTCCGTCCTAATTTCTATCAACACGCTGGTTTTCGGATCGTTCGAGATATTTAATTAATACAGTCATCAGTGTAGAGACGTGCCATGGCGCGTCTTTACCCGTTAGCAGTTATCAGTAAATAGTCTATTAAACTCTTGACTCTGAAAACGAAATGAGCGACATATTAATTATCTTGGCTGAAGTCAGCCTAGTGATCATTATTTTTCTATTCTTGATTGCGTTAGTTAGAAATTCATCCCAACTATTAGTTAAATTTTCAATATTTAAAAGTGACGATTCTCGACTTAAAAATCTGCGTCGAAACATCACCCGATTGTTGGTATTGATTGGCTTAGTGTTGTGTATTGTAATTGTCGGTGCGAATAGTTTTTTGCTATATCAAGGTAAAAATATTCAACAATATACACTCAATTTAATTAGCCGTATTCCCCCAGGATTTTGGATTACCTTTGGCATTGGTATTGCTGAAAGTATTGGTGCTGTTGTTGTAGCAGTAATTTCCCTAAAACTGCTGAAATATTGGCTAAAAATAGCCAGCACTCGCGCCAAAAACATTGAAAGAAGCACCGCCGACGATGAAAGTATAGATGCTTTCTTTACCGCCCTTTATCAAAGAATCCGAGGCGGAATATGGCTGTGGGTAATAATTTCCTGTACTCAATTTCTCAAATTACCTGCAATCATTTCTGAATATCTCTATATCGCACTGCGAATCTATCTAATTATTGCAGTCGGATTACTGATCCTAAAAGCCGTCGCCGCCATTGTCGATACCCTCGATATTCTCACTCTCAAATACTCCAACTCGGATAACCTGTTACGATTTTATGCTCGTCTCCAACACCTGATTCCATTATTAAAACGGTGTCTGGAATTTGTTATCTATGTCTGCATTGCCACATTAGTAACACAACAGATCCAATTAATCGCCCAACTCTCTACTTTTGGTCTACGAATTATTAAGATTATTGCCATAGTTTTCTTGAGTCAGGTGTTATCTGAAGTCATCCACTTACTGGTAGAAGAAGTTGTATTTAAAGAGCAGAATTTGACGGAAATTCAAAGAAGTAGACGCTTAACTCTAATTCCCTTGTTTAAGAGTTTATTGCAATACTTAGTGTATTTTACCGTTGGAATTTTCATTCTTTATACCCTTGATATTAATCCCACTCCCATATTAGCAGGTGCGGGTATCGTTGGTATCGCTGTGGGTTTAGGAGCTCAGACCCTAATTAATGATATCGTCAGTGGCTTTTTTATTCTGTTTGAAAATTACTATTTAGTCGGTGATTATATTGAAGCGGGGAAAGCCGAAGGAAAAGTAGTAGAGGGTACGGTGGAGGCGATAGAATTGAGAACAACCCGCATCCGACATCCTAATGGTCAATTACAAATTATTCGCAATGGTGATATGGGTTCAATTACCAATTATTCCAAACAATATATTTTTGCCGTAGTAGATGTTAGCGTCCCTTATGATTCTAATTTGGCTCATGTTTATCAAGTTATTGAGGAGGTAGGACAACAGTTAAAAGCCAATTCTACAGATATACTCGAACTCACACAAATTGATGGCGTAGAAAGTCTGAGCGAGTCTAACTTATTGTTACGGACATTAACCAAAGTCAAGCCCGGAAAACATCTTCAGATTCAGCGTATTTTGCGAAAGAATTTTATGGATACCTTGTTACAAGAACGGATTCTACTTCCGGCTAACCCTAAAAGTAGTGAAGATTAATTGGGTATTATTGGGGATGTTATAAATCTTAAAATGTAGCGATCAATTTTGTAGTATGATCGTTGACAGAAACCATAATCACTAATCTAGTCTTGCATAAAGATCACAAAGATTGGCGTTAGCTAACCCAAAACAGCATCCAAACTCGGTAATTTTATCCTAAATTTATCAGGAATAAAAAATTAATAATTTGCACAATTAAACCCAGAACCCTTTATTTTTTTGACCAAAAAAGTATGAGTGATCCTAAACCCAAAATCCGCATCGAACATCTGATCAAGATCTATGGAGAGAATTGCTCTGCCGCCCTGAAGCTGTTTTCACAGGGAGCCAACCGAGAAGCTATCTTACAAGCCACAGGTCAGGTTCTCGGCATTGCCGATGTATCTTTTACCATTAACCCAGGGGAAATTTTTGTGGTGATGGGTTTGTCCGGTTCGGGTAAATCGACTCTTATTCGTTGTATTAATCGTTTGATTACACCAACCCGGGGACACATTTATATTGATGATGAGGATATTGCTTATATAGATGAAAAACGAATTCGTCAAATTCGTCTTACTAAAGTATCAATGGTATTTCAGCATTTTGGGTTATTTCCCCATCGAACCGTCGCGGATAACGTAGAATACGGACTAAAGTTACTTGGGATGAGCAAAACCCAACGCCGGAACAAAGCCTTGGAAGCCTTGGAAGTCGTGGGGTTAGCTCAATGGGCAGACTATCGACCCTCTGCTTTGAGTGGGGGAATGCAGCAAAGGGTTGGGCTGGCA
>Ga0082207_1000926_pt1 | contig 15020 bp, 14 predicted proteins | sample LakMenEpi10Aug09_FD_71540 | JGI IMG/M metagenome (GOLD analysis project Ga0082207, IMG submission 71540)
GGGCCCCGCCCCCCCTCTGCGTGACAGGCTCACGGGCGAGTTGCCGCGCCGGGCGTGAGCCCGACCTTTTCCATCAGACGCTTCAGTTCGTCCGCGGCCTTACGTTCCATGGCCATCACTTGGACCCGGGCGTCGGGATCGTGCAGTTTCGGTTCAACCTCGAGCGCCTTCGCGAGACTCTTTTTCGCGTCCTCGACTCGGCCTGTGCTGTCGAGAATCAGCGCCAGGGTCGCCCAGGTGTCGCCGCGGGATCCTCCGGACAGCCGGATCGCGTCGCGAGTCGCCTGCTCGGCCCCGTCCAGGCGTCCGTCCTCCCGCAGCGCCTCGCCGAGGCCAGACGCCGCGGTGAATGACACGGGGTTTTTCTGGTAGGTGTCGACCCAGAGGGCCACGGTATTCGCCCACACCGTCTGCCGTTCGACGCACGCCATCCCGAAGGCTGCCACGGCCACCACCACACCAACCGCGCACCGAGTCCGCAGGTGCGGCCGCGACGCCAGCCAGGCCGAATCGAGTAGGACCCCGACGGCGACCGCCACGCCGGTCATCGGAAAGTAGAGATACCGGTCGGCGGCGGCACGGTAGATCGGAATCAGGTTTGCCACGGGCACGAGCGGCAGCGCGATCAGTGCCACCGCCAGGGCAAACCGCCGATCAGCGCGGATCGCGATGATGGCGGCAGCCGTGAGTCCGCCCAGGATCACCAGGGCGACCGGCAGGGGGAGATGCCGCAGGGAGTAGAGACCGTAGTCGGCGCTGAGGTTGACGGGAAAGCAGACCAGCTGCGCGTAGAGGGCGAGAATCCGCGGCTCGATCAGCATCGCGGCCCCCAGCGACCCGCCCGGATACTCCGGTCTCGATTCGAAAATCCTCGATGGCGTCGGCTCCAGCAGAAACCGCGCTGCCAAAAAAGCCACGGTCACGAGTCCGCCACCGCCGATCACAGTTCGCCAGAATCCGTCGGTCTCGTGGCGGCGAAACACCCACCAGAAGGTCGCCACGAGAAACGGTGCCGCCACGCCCGACTCCTTGCTCCCGGCCGCCAGCAGACAACATGCCACGCAGCCAGCCGCGCGGAGTCGATCGCCGATCCGCGAGTCGGTGGCCTGCGGCGCACGCGTCATCGCCAGCAGGAGTGCGCCGAGCGAAAAGAAGGGAACGAGCAGGTCTTCGCGAAACGTCGGCTCACACACGGCCTCGGTCACGACAGGATGCACGGCAAAGATCGCCGTCGCGATCATCGGCCCATACCGCGTGAAGTGCCCAGAGTTCTCCGATCCCTTCATGCTTGGATCACGAGTGATGCCGCGGATGAGCCCCCACACCATCAGCACATTCACCACATGCAAGAGGACGCTGGTGAGGTGATACCCAAAAGGCTCCTTTCCCCAGACCGCGGCATCGAGCATCAGTGAGGCCAGATTGACAGGCCGGTTGAAATCGAGCACGTCCATGCTCAACGTGGCGAAGGAGAGCACTGGCAGCCAGTTGGCCGGGTCGTACAGAAACGGATCGGTCAGGATCTGCAGCCGCGCGTCGTAGACCAAGCCCGAAGCAAGTGTGGGGGAAAAGACGGCGAACGTGATCCCCGCGAGGATCGCAGCCTGTTGCCAGGGAAGAAGGCCCACATGACGCTCCGTTTCGCTGGACTATACCGGCCACACAGCGGCCATGCACCGCGATCAGCGGGCGGCGATGATCCGGTCGACGATGCTGGTGGTCGAGGCATCTGGGACGAAGAGCGGCGTGACCACACGCCCTCCGCGGGCGATCACGAGATCCGCCCCGACGACGTCTTCCGCCTTGTAGTCGCCCCCCTTCACGAGCACGTCGGGCTCGACGGCCTTGATGAGTTCCAGCGGCGTGTCTTCGGTGAACTCGCTGACCCAGGCCACCGATGACAACCCGGCGAGCACGGCCTGCCGCTCCGCCGACGGGACGAACGGCCGGGGAGGTCCCTTCAGCCGGGTGACCGAGGCGTCGGAGTTCACGCCCACCACGAGCAGGTCGCATTCCTTGGCGGCGGCCTCGAGCAGAGCCACGTGGCCGCGGTGAAGGATGTCGAAGCAGCCGTTGGTGAAGCCAATCGTTCGCGACTCCGCGCGGGCCTGCCGCACGTTTGTGATCAGTTCCTCCCGTGTCACCACCTTGCCGCGGGAGATGTGTGACTGCTGGTCGATGGCCGCCATGAGTTCGCTCCAGGCGATCCGGGCGGTGCCGATTCGGGCGACCTGAAGCCCCGCAGCCACATTGGCAAGGAAGCAGGCGTCGCGGAGCGAGGTGCCTTTGCCGAGCGCCACCGCGAGCGTGGCCACCGCGGAATCGCCGGCACCCGTCACGTCGAACACCTGTCGGGCCTGGGTGGGGATCACGGCGGAGCCCTCGGCCGTCACGACGACCATGCCCTGCTCGCCGAGCGTGACGACAGCAGCTCCAATGCCAAACTTCTCGCGGATCACCTGCGCTGCGCGAATCCCGTCGTCGGGATTGCGAATCGCGAAACCAACCACCGCCACTGCCTCGGCACGATTGGGCGTGATCACCGCGGAACCGGCGTACTTCGTGAAATCGAAGCCCTTTGGGTCCACGATGACTGGAATCCCGCGTGGCTTCGCCGCCTCGATCACCGCTCGGCAGACGGTCGGGTCGCAGACCCCCTTGGCGTAGTCCGAAATCACGGCGACGTTGGCCTGCGGCATGAGTTCGGCAATCCGCTTGATCACCGTCGCCCTGGCGGCGTCATCGCTGAGAAAGGCCTCTTGGTCGAACCTCGCAATCTGGCTGTGGCCGGCGAGGAGACGCGTCTTGACCGTGGTTGTAGCCGCGGCCGTGGCGACGAGCGACCCACAGGCGACGCCGTCCTTCTCCAGCACCGTCTGCAGTTCGCGGGCAGCCTCGTCAACACCGACGGCCCCGACGAGCATCGTGGTGCCACCCATCGCCGTCATGTTCACGCCGACGTTCGCCGCACCGCCGGGCCGGTTGAACGACCGCCGCACCTGCAGTACGGGGACGGGGGCCTCGGGCGAAATGCGGTCCACGGTGCCGTCGAAATACCGGTCGAGCATGATGTCGCCCACCAGCAGAACTCTCGGCGAATGCAGCGTGGGCCGAGGCGACGAGTCGGGGCAGTTCATGGCATCGTTTCCGGCATGGTGCCGCGAGCGACCGGGAGTGTTTGGGGGACGGATCAACTCATCACGAGTATGCCTTGCCGTAGTCCCGCCGTCATCAACGCCCCCTTCCGGCGACATGGCATAGAATGGATGGCATGGCTGCCAGACGACCCGCCCCACAGGCGATCTTCCTCGACCGCGACGGCACGCTGATCGAAAACCGGCATTTCCTTCGTTCGCCGGACGGGGTCGCACTGCTGCCAGGCGTGCGTGAGGCTCTCGCCAAGGCCCGCGACGCGGGCTCGAAGCTGTTTCTGTTTACGAACCAATCGGGCGTCGGCCGAGGGTATTTCACGCTGGCCGATGTCGCGGCCGTCAATCGGCGAATGATCGAGGTTTTCGGGTTTGGCGACGACCTCTTCACCGGGATCTGTATCGCCCCCGAGCGGCCCGACGAGCCGCCGGCTTATCGGAAGCCTTCGCCCCGGTTCATCCACGAGACACTCGCGGAGCACGGCTGGGCCCCCGAGGCGGCCTGGATGGTGGGTGACTCGCCGTCCGACTGGGAGGCGGGCTGCAACGCGGGGGTCTGCACTGCCGCGCTCGTGCCTGAGCAGAAGTCGGATTTTGACAGGGAGCGGTGGCTGAAGATGGGCGTTGAGCCCTATTCGAGCCTTCTGGAGTGGGCGTCTGCTGTCTTCGGCTGACGGGGAATGGCTTCCCTGGGCGGGTTTCCCAATAATTGCGAAATAGGGCGATCGTGTTTCGCAAAGTTGGCGAAACGTGTTTCGCACGATTAGCGAAATGCCTGGGCGTCTCCCCCACCGAGCAGGAGCTGATTTGTCTGAAAAACGCGTGAAATGCTGCGTTTGTCACGTTTCTAAGGAGTTCGGCACGGTGTTTGCAGTCGGTTTTGGGAACCGCGGCGTTGTAAATGTCGCGTCACCCCCGTTGCTCCCCGTTACTCAGCTCCTGAAGGATTCACCATGTTTCGTTCGCTCGCTTGTTCGGTTGCCCTCGCCGCGGCCGCGCTCCTGTTCACCGTTGCCACCGCCGAAGCAGCGCCGCAGTACGTCTACGGCAACTACGGCACGGTCGCGACGTCGATTTTCAGCGCCACGGTCGGCTATGTGAACGGCATTCAAAACAACACGCTTGTCAGCCAGGGCTTTACCACCGGCACCGGGCAGTGGGACATCAAGCAGGTTGACGTCGCACTCGCCGCCTCGGGCACCGGCGCAACCGACTCTCGGATCTACCTGTTCGACGACAATGCCGGGGTTCCGGGCAACATCCTGGCGACGTACTCGCTCCAGAATGGCCCCGTCACCAACACCAAGACGACGCACTTCTTCACGGGCTCGTACGTGGCCAGCCCGAGCACCAACTATTGGCTGGTGCTCGGCGACGCCAACTCGCAGACGCAGCAAACGTCGTTTGAGTGGTATCTCGAAGACACCGGAGCCACTCCGTCGCAGCGGAACAGCTCTGGCTTCAGCTACCTCGGCACCAAGGTGCAGAACTTCACTGGCGCAGCGTGGACGGACACGCTCTCCGGCCTGAGCCTCCGCACCAGTGCGGTCGCCGTGCCCGAGCCCTCGACCTACGCCTTCGCCTCCATCGCTTCCATGCTGGCCGCCGGTGCGGCCGCTCGGAAGAAGTTCCAGGCCAAGCGGTAGTCGCCAGTCACACGACTTTCAGTAACGGGGTGGGCCCGGGCGTTCGACGCCCGGGCCCATTGCGTTTTGATAAGGCTGCCATCCAGTCGTCGTAGCACAGGTTTTCAACCTGTGTGCCGAAGTAGCCGCAGGTTTGTAACCTGCGGTGTATCACACCCTGGCCTGCTGCCTGTGCAGGTTGCCAACCTGCACCTACTCAGGCACAGGTTTTCAACCTGTGTCACGCACCCTGCGCGGCTGCGTCGATGAAGAGCACGGCGTGAGCCTGGGAGACGCGTCCGGCTGGCACCGTCTCATCCTCGGCCAGCAGACGCTCGATCATGGGGGCCTTCGCGGCCCCGGTGGCCAGCCAGAGGAGCCGTCGCGAACGGTCCAGCATGGGGAACGTGAGGGTCATCCGCCGCCGGGACTGATAGACCCCGGTCACCGCCACGTCGCGGTCGTGGCAGTCGAGCGCCGGATCGCCGGGGACCAGTGACGCCGTATGACCGTCGGCACCAAGCCCCAAGTGAACGAGGTCTAGCACCGGCGGGGTGCCGCACCAGGTCGACAGGGTGTGCTCGTAGTCGAGGGCTCCCTGGGCCGCCTCAGGGGCGGTCACCGGCATGGCATGGATGTTCTCCGGGGGAATCGGTGCGTTCCCCAGAAGGCTCGCGTGCAGGTGGGTGAGGTTGCGATCGGGATCGCCGTCGGCCGCGAGCCGCTCGTCCACCTGGAACACGTGAAACTGCTGCCAGGGCACATCCTCCGAGGCGAGATCCCGCAGCATTGCCCAAGGCGTTTTTCCCCCGCTCACCGCCATCAGAAAGCGGCCACGAGCGGCGACCGCCTCGCGGGCTGCCTCCGCGATCAGCCGCGCCGCCGCGGCGGCCACCGCGGCCTCGTCGGGAAACACTTCGATGTGCATGAGAAGCTCCGGGGTTCCTATCGCGAGGGACTGTCGCCGCGTGCTGTGGCGGCTCGATACCAGCGAATCAGCGCGTTGGTGGAACTGTCGTGCCCGAGGGCCGGCTCCGACGGCGACTCGAGTTCCGGCACAATCCGGTTGGCGAGCACCTTGCCGAGTTCCACGCCCCACTGGTCGAACGGGTTGATGTCCCAGATGCAGCCCTGGACAAACACGCTGTGCTCGTAGAGGGCCACGAGGCTCCCGAGCACGCGGGGCGTGAGCCGATCGGCGAGGATCGTCGTACTCGGCCGATTGCCCGGAAACGTCTTGTGCGGCACGAGCGACTCAGGCACCCCCTCCGCCCGCACTTCGGCGGCCGTCTTACCGAAGGCCAATGCTTCCGCCTGGGCGAAGACGTTGGACATCAGCAGGTCGTGGTGCCGGCCGAGCCGGTTGCACGGGCGGGCGAAGCCGATGAAGTCGCAGGGGATGAGTCGGGTGCCCTGATGGATCAGTTGATAGAAGGAATGCTGCCCGTTCGTGCCAGGTTCGCCCCAGTAAATGGGGCTGGTCTCGTAGTCGTCGATCGCCATCCCGTCGAGCGTCACCCGCTTGCCGTTCGACTCCATCGTGAGCTGCTGGAGGTAGGCCGGGAAGCGTTTGAGGTATTGATCGTATGGGAGGACGGCGATGGTGTGGCCGCCGAGGAACGAGGTGTTCCAAACCGCCAGCAGGCCATGCAGCACGGGCAGATTGGCGGCGAACTCCGTCGTCCGGAAGTGCTGATCCATCGCGTGGAAGCCGGCGAGCATCTCGCCGAAGAGCTCCGGTCCGATCGCCAGCATGGTGGATAGGCCGATCGCCGAGTCCATGGAGTAGCGGCCGCCCACCCAATCCCAGAAGCCAAACATGTTGGCCGTGTCGATGCCGAAGGCGGACCCCTCGGCGGCATTGGTGGAAACGGCCACAAAGTGCCTTGCCACGGCGGCCGAATCGCCGAGCCTCGCCAGCAGCCACTCCCGCGCCGAAGTGGCATTCGCCATCGTCTCCAGGGTGGTGAAGGTCTTTGACGCCACGACGAACAGCGTCTCGGCCGGATCGAGGTCGCGGGTGGCTTCGACGAAATCAGTGCCGTCGACATTCGACACGAATCGGAAGGTGAGTCGGCGGTCGGCGTGGTGTTGCAGGGCTTCATAGGCCATCACAGGCCCAAGGTCGGAGCCGCCGATCCCCACGTTGACCACCGCGCGGATCGGCTTGCCGGTGTGCCCCTTCCAGGAGCCATCGCGGACCTGTCGGCAGAACACCGCCATCCGCGCCAGCACATCGTGGACGTCGGGCACGACATCCCGGCCGTCGCAGAACAACTTCTGGTCGCGCGGTGCCCGGAGGGCCACGTGCAAAACGGCCCGGCGCTCCGTGGTGTTGATCTTCTCCCCGGCGAACATCGCCGCGATCCGCTCCCGTAGCCCGCAGGCCTCCGCCAACTGCACGAGCAGTCCGAGCGTGTCGCCCGTGACCCGCTGCTTGGCGTAATCCACATGGAGTCCACAGGCATCCAGAACCATCCCCTCGCCGCGGCCCGGGTCGGCTGCGAACAGGTCGCGAAGGTGGGTGTCGCGGCAGGCCGCGGCGTGGGCGGCAAGGGCTTGCCACTCGGGCATCGATGGACGGTGGGGGCGAGTTTGTGTGGCCACGATGCAGAGCCTCCGGGGCTGCCCGACGCGAGCGGACGGTGTCACGGTCGGAAACGGCGGGCAGGATACCCGCTTTCGGGCACTCCGATGGCCACACCGAGTTGGTGAGCGTCCCAAAAGCGACGCCAGGACTTTCACGTGCGGAAAAACCTTGAAATCCAGGGGATTTCCGCAAAACAGACGAATCCGGCGAGTTTGGCACGCAACGTGCTTTGTATTTCCTTCGCCGGCGAGTGGGTTTTCCGACCCGCTCGCAGGTGACCGATTCCCTTAACCCAAGACCACAGGTGTTTGCCGTGATGGTGATTGCCGTCGGCATAACCTCGGAGGAAGTGCGTCCTACCCGCAAATAAGGCGGATAGAAGGCTTTTTCATGGTTCTTGGCTCGACGATCTGTGCTGCAAAGCCGGCGTGCCCGCATGGGGCCGGCTCCGGGCGTGGGTTGTGAGAGGTGGTTGAGGAAATCGGTCCTGAAATGGCTCCCAAGAGGTCTGCGAACTCGTTTTTGCCGGAATTGCCCGTGTTTTCACACGTCCTAAACGCTGCTGAGATGGTGACTGTGGTGGGGCCGAGGATGGCCTGCGCCCGAACCGGTTCGGGGCGGAGGACATGCCGGTCTCACCAAAATGGTGAGACGATCACCAGGGTGGTGATCACCAAGCTGGTGATGCCAGGAAACACGGGGGAAACCCCGGATTTCGCGTCTTTTCCGCCATATTCGCCCCCCCGCACACCCCCGTGCCCAACGGTCGTTCGTTTGGGGCAGGGGACGTTGATGCCTGATCCGTCAGGCGGGTTCCCGTTCGTTCGTTTGGCTCGTTTTTCGTCATCCAATCCCAACCCTTGGTCGGGCAGGTAACGGTCGTTCGTGCCCACCCGACCACACTCTGAAAGGACTCATGTCATGATCCGTTCCATCGCCACCAACTCCATGGCCATTAGGACCGTCGTCGCCATCGCCGCGGTCGCTGCCATTTCCTTCTGCTCCGCCGTGTCGCGTGCGGAAACCCTCTCGCCCGCCACTACGGCTGGGCGAGTCGTCACCGGCAACAGCCAGGGGCTGTTGGGCTCCTTCGGGGTGACGGTTCCCACCGAGTCGAGTTCGACCGTTTCGACCGCGGTGCTGAGCTCATTGGCGGCGGGCAATCAGCCCGTTGCGTATCACGCGGCTCTCTCGACCCCGTCGTTCGGTCGCCAGGTTGTCCAGAAGGCCTCAGCCATGGGCTTCGGATTTGAGAGCGTGCCCTTCGAGTCATTCCTGTCGGCGGCAGCGGCACCAGACGGCGAGAACGTCATCCGTACGTTCATCATCATCCAGAACGACAAGTCGGATGCCGATTCGTCGCTGGGCAAGGCCTCGGGCGAAGACCTCGTCAACAAGTTCACCCAGGCATCGGCGGGATCGACCACGACGTCGGGCTCGGCCACCCTCTCAATCCTGCAGGTTCCGCCCGCGTCCTCGTCGCTCGTGTTCACCAACGTCCTTCTCAAGGACGCCGCACACGTCACCGAGTGACGGTTTCAAACTTCCCTGGCTGCAGGCCGAACGACCCTTCGGCCAGGATGATGGTTGGTTGATTGGCTGATTGACGAAAACGAACGAAGGCCGCGCTGGCATCCGCCAGCGCGGCTTTTTTCGTGGCACCACCTCTTGTGCCAGGCGTTTCCAGACACCCACCGATCCGAGGGCGGGTGTTCAGGCTGGACGATCCAGCCGCTGCTTCGCGGCGATCAGCTCGGGTCCTGAGCCACCGAGAACGCTCGACGAGCACCACCCGGCAGCCCTCCCGAGCGGCCGCCACTGCCCCGCTTCCGGCCTGGAAGAGGTCGCGCCGAGTGACCTGCATGGGGTATCAAGATCCTTACAGGCAGAAGAAACGGGTTTCGCTACGCTAGGGAATCACGGGCGACTCAAGGGAAAACGCGGGCGACGCTGGAGGCAGGCATGAAAGACGACTCGCCGACGCCGCCTCCGCAGCTGCCGGACTACTACTTCGAGAACGGTCTGCTGGTGTACACCGCGGCCTTCCACCTCAAGCGGGGAGCCTGCTGCGGGTCGGGCTGCCGCCACTGTCCCTTCATACCGCCGTACTTCAAGGGAAGCACGGTCGCGGGCAACACGAAGACGGGATGACGGCCTCCTACGGAGCGTCGCTCGTGCTAACCCGCGTCAGTCGCCGCCGACCCCTCAAAATGCCCGCCGAACCGCCTTTCCTGGCGATATTCGAGAGGAGTTTAGGCGTTGACGCGGCCTGCGGAACGGACCGCCGACACGACGATCGCCCGCAGCTTCGGCTCGGCAGACCGGGCCGTGGCGAGGATGTGATCCACCGTGGCAACCTCGAGCGCGTCGGGCAGGCACATGTCGGTGATCACCGAGATGCCCAGCACCTTCATCCCCGAGTGGACGGCCACCACGACCTCGGGAACCGTCGACATCCCCACGACGTCGGCACCAATCGTTCGCAGAAATCGATACTCCGCCCGCGTTTCGAGGTTCGGGCCGGTCACCGCGACGTAGACGCCCTTGTGCGCGACGAAGTTCTCGCGGCGGGCGACCGCGAGTGCATCGTTGATGAACGTTGCGGTGTACGGTGCCGACATGTCGGGGAACCGCGGGCCAAGCCGCTCATCGTTGATTCCGATCAGCGGGTTGTCGCCGATCAGGTTGATGTGATCCTCGATCACCATCAGATCGCCCGCGCGGTACTGCGGGTTCATACCGCCACAGGCATTGGTCACGATCAGCAGTTCGGCACCGAGCCGCTTGAGCACCCGAACCGGGAACGTGATTTGCTGCAGAGGATAGCCCTCGTACGCATGCTGGCGACCCTCCATGACCACCACCGGAACCCCCTCGAGCAATCCGCAGACGAGTTGGCCTGAGTGGCCATGCGCCGTCGAGCGGGCGACGTGTGGGATCTGGTCGTAGGGAATCGTCACCTTTTCGGTAATCGCCGCTGCAACGCCTCCAAGGCCGCTGCCGAGGATGATGCCGACCTTCGGGGCGAGGGTCCACTTCGAGGAGATGAACGTGGCCGCTTCGGTGATTTTGTCGAATTGGTCGAGCATGCGGTCTCCCTTGGGGCTGATGGACCTGCGGATTCTAGCAGGAGGCGACCGAGATCGGTCCAGCCGCCATCACTCGCCGAGCAGGGCGAGGAAATCCGGATGCGTGCGGAGCGACTCGAGGTCGGGATCCGTTTCCATGTGGTCGAGGTCGTCGTAGCCGAGCAGGATCGCCCGCGAGAGGGCGTCGATCGCGTCGTCGGCGTATCCCGCCCGCGCCAGGGAGCACGCGAGGTTGTAGCGGGCGAGGAAATCGTCGGGCTGCAGGTGGACGATCCGGCGATCAAGATCGACCGCCCGAGTGACGAGCCCCTTTTTGCTCACCAGTTCGGCAAGCACGCGCAGCGCCTCGAGTGACTCAGGCGAGCGAGCGAGAAGCTTCTCGAAGAAATCGATGTCGAAATCGAGCTGGCCGAGCGTGCCGAACCAGGCGACCGGCTTCCGACCACGGACGCGGCCGGATACCTTCCCGGAACCCGCATTGGGATCGTCGGGCACGGAGTGGGGTGTGTCGAGGCCGGACATCGAGGGAATCCTCGGATGTAATCAGAGCGTAATCAGAGGGCAATCGCGACAGGCTACTTCTTTCGGCCGGTTCCCTTGGAGGGCGGCGGCGGCGGGTCACCCTCGTCGGGATGATCCCAGTCGGGGTCGTTCTCCTCCTCCTCGAAGTCGTCGTCAAACTCGTCATCGAAGTCGTCGAACGTCGAATCCTCGTCGGCAGGCGGCTGTCCGACCGACAGGTCCTCCTCGTCACCAAGTTCCTCGTCGTCGTCGCCCACGGGATCGGCGGCAGCCGACACGCGCGAGGTGATCGGTGCGCCAACCAGTGGCAGCGTGGCCGGCGACAGCACAGGTGCCACCACGCCGACCAACGGTGGAATGGCGTCGGCCAGAGGAGCATACGGGAGCGAGAGAACGGGCATCGGCGTGCACTCGGGGTCTTCGGGGGACGTGCAGAGCAAACCCTTTCGGTCCGCCTGCGTCAAGATGGGAGATTGTAGGGGATGGGCGGCCGGAAATCGCGGGCGTTTCGCGGGGCTGCGTCGACTGTGCCTGGGCAGCGGCCACGAGGGCACGTTCGCCGCCATCCCTACGTATGGTAATCGGCGTTGAGGTGGACGTAGTCGGCGGTCAGGTCGCTCGAATAGAACCGGATGCGGCCTGGGCCTCCGCCGACGACGAGCTCAATCAGGGTCTCGCGGTGGTTCTTGATCGAGTCCGAGACGGCGTCGGCCACGAACGGCACTGGAGAGCCGGCCTCGAAGAGCAACGTGCCGTTGACGCGCAGGAGCACCTGCGTGGGATCCAACGTGATCCCCGAGTAGCCGGCGGCCGACACGATCCGCCCCCAGTTTGGATCGGCACCGTGCACGGCGGTCTTCACGAGCGGGCTATCGGCGATCGTGCGGGCGATCTGACGGGCGGCGTCTCGGCTGGCGGCGCCCGTCACCTCAATCCGCATCACGTGCGTGGCGCCCTCGCCATCGTCCGCCATCTCCCGGGCGAGAAACTCGCAGACCGCGTGGAGCGTGCGGCCGAAGGCTTCCAGGTCAGCACCACGTAACTGCGGGCCTCCCGCGGCGCCGTTGGCCAGCAGCAGCACGGTGTCGTTGGTGCTCATGTGGCCGTCCACGCTCACGCAGTTAAACGTCTCCTCCGCGGCGGCGGCGAGCAGCCGCTGCGCATCGGCAGGATCGAGCGCGGCGTCGGTCACCACGACCCCGAGCATCGTGGCGAGCTTCGGTCCGATCATCGCGGCGCCTTTCGCCATGCCGAACACCGTGCAGGCAACGCCGTCCGCCGTGAATGTGCCGCCGGCCATCTTCGGACGGGTGTCGGTGGTCATCATTCCGCGCGCCGCCATGAGGGCCGCCCTCTCGTCGCCAGAGAGCGCCGCGGCAGCGGCCTTGATGCCCTTCTCGACGGTCGCCATGGGAAGGAACTCACCGATGATTCCGGTCGAGAGCACGAGCATCTGCTCCCCCTGGGCCCCGAGTTCGCGGCCCGCGAGAGCGGCCATCTGCTTCGCGTCGTCGAGCCCGCGGGCTCCGGTGCAGGCATTCGCATTGCCAGAGTTGATGATCACACCGCGAAAACCGGTGCCGGGCGTGCGGGAGCGATCGAGCGCTACGGGCGCCGCGAACACCAGGTTGGTGGTGTACACACCGGCTGCCGTGGCAGGCCGATCGCTGGCGACGAGCGTGACATCCTCGCGGGAGGCGTTTCGCTTGATGCCGGCATGGACGGCCGCCATCCGCCAGCCGCGGGGCAGGGGGGGAATCGGGTAGGTGACGGGCGTGTCGGCGATCGACATGGTTAGAGCAGGCCCATGGTCTCGGGGAGGTCGAACAGGACGTTGAAGTTTTGCACCGCAGCCCCCGCCGCCCCCTTTACGAGGTTGTCGAGGCAGCTGATCAGGAGCACGCGGTCGCGGACGACGCGGGCGGTGATGTCGCAGAAGTTGGTGTCGACCGTGTCTTTCGTGCCGGGAAGGTGGTCTACGACCCGAACGAACCGTTCGCCCGCATACGCCTCGCGGAGCAGGCTCATGACGTCTCCCTCGGCGAGCCTCTGCCGCGGGCGGATGTAGATCGTGGAAAGGATGCCCCGGTCCATGGGTGCCAGCTGCGGCGTGAAGATCACCGCCGGCCGAACGCCCGCGTGCCGGGCGATCACCTGCTCGATCTCGGGCGTGTGCCGATGCCGCCCGACGTTGTAGGCCGACATGCTCTCGTTGCACTCCGGAAAGTGGGTCATCAGCTTCGGCTGTCTCCCGGCACCGCTGACGCCGCTCTTGGAATCAACGATGATGTCGTCGGTTTCAAACAGGCCGCTCTTCACCAGGGGGGCAAGCGGCAGGATCGCCGACGTGGAGTAGCAGCCCGGGTTTGCCACGAGCGACTGCCTGCGGATCCGCTCGCGAAACAACTCCGGCAGGCCGTAGACCGTCGTGCCGAGCCGCGTTGCATCGGGGTGCTCGTGGCCATACCACTCCAGGTAGGTGGCGGCGTCATCGAGGCGATAGTCGGCGCTGAAATCGACCACCTTCGCTCCGGCCGCGAGCACCTTGGGCAGGATCTCCGCACTGGCGCAGTGCGGCAGGCAGCCAAACACACAGTCAGCCCGCTTTCCCACCTCCTCCGGCGAGAGGTCCTCCAGCGGCAGATCAAGGCGGCCGACCAGGCTCGGATGGACACTCGAAATCGGTGTTCGGCCTTCCTGGCGGCTCGTGACCGCCACAATCTCGGCCTGGGGATGCCGCAGAAGAATTTTGATCGCCTCGAGGGCTGTGTAGCCGGTGGCGCCGAGGACTGCGACCTTGACCATGACATGCTCCGCGTGCGGGATGAAGACCTCGGATTTATAGGGTGGCCGCAGGTCCGGCGGCTACCCCGGCGTGAGGTCGGCTAGCTCATCAGCCGCGTGGTGAACAGGCGGATGAGCCACGTGGCCACCGCCCGCTTCGTGCCGGCTTTCGAGCCGACCGCGGCGTGGCTGCGGTCGTAGACGGTCACGGCGGTGTTCGTGCCCTCGATCGCGGTCACGTCGTTGACGACGATCAGGTCGCATCGCTTGGCCTCTATCTTCTCGAACGCCCGCCGCGGATCGGCTCCGGGCTCGAGCGCGAAGGCCACGAACCACTGCCGCGACACCGACTTCCTCGCGAGCGTGGCAATCACGTCGGGGGTGGGGGAGAGTTCGAGCGCCAGACCGTCGCCCTGCCGCGGAATCTTGCCGGCAACGCGACGAACCGGCTCGAAGTCGCACGGAGCGGCGGTGGCCACAACGCCCTCCACCGAGGGCAGTTCGGCCAGGGACGCATCGAGCATGTCGCGGGTCGTGATGACCGGGATGACGCGGGCGGCCGTTGGATAGCGGAGCTGGACGGGTCCGCTGACGATCGTCACCTCGTGGCCGGCTGCCAACGCCGCCTGAGCGAGCGCCGCCGCCATTCGGCCGCTCGACGCATTCGTGAGAAAGCGAACGTCGTCGATGTAGGCTCGCGTGGGACCGGCGGTGAGCAGGATCCTTGCCATGGCTGCCTCAGGGGGCGATGTCAGGACCGCCGCGGCGCGGCTGCGAGGGCCTTTTCGATGGCCGCCATGATCTCATCCGGCTCGGCCATCCGTCCGGTTCCCTGCTGGCGGCACGAGAGCCAGCCCGTTCCGGGCGCCACGATGCTCAGCCCGTCGGCCTCGATCTGCCGAACATTTCGCTGGACGGCGGCCTTGCTCCACATGGCCGAGTTCATGGCCGGGGCCACGAGCACGGGGCATTCCGCGCACAGCAGAAGGGTCGAGAGCAGGTCGTCGGCCATTCCCTGGGCGGCTTTGGCCAGAAAGTCGGCCGTGGCGGGAGCGACCACGACGAGGTCGGCCCGCGCTGCGAGTTCGATGTGGCCGCCGAGCGGGAAGGCGGCCGGAGCAAACGTGCGGCTCGCCACCGGTCGGCCAGTGAGCGCCGCGAACGTCGCAGCTCCAACGAATCGCCGCGCTGCCGATGTGAGCACCGCCGTCACGCCGGCACCGCGCTGCACGAGCAGGCTCGTCAGCGCAGCAGCCTTGTG
>Ga0082207_1000928_pt1 | contig 15005 bp, 12 predicted proteins | sample LakMenEpi10Aug09_FD_71540 | JGI IMG/M metagenome (GOLD analysis project Ga0082207, IMG submission 71540)
CCCCGGCGGGAGTTGAACCTGCGACCTACCGCTTAGGAGGCGGTTGCTCTATCCACTGAGCTACGGGGACCTGCGGGAAAATCAATTTAACTTGGCAAAGGTTATCTCTATCGCTAACCTTGGAGTAACACGCTCAATATCGGCCGTGTGGATTACAGAACGAAAGGCCACCCATGAAAGCGCTCGTTATCGGCGCAGGCGGAGTTGGCAGGGCAATTGCAAATATCGCATCTCGTCGTCCATTTATTACCTCGATGGTTATCGCAGATCGCAACCTGTCACGTGCTGAAGATGCTGTAGCAAGAGTTAAAGACCCACGTTTTTCTGCGGCTGAAGTAAATGCTGCAGAGTTAGAAGATATCCGCTCCTTAATTCGTAAGGCCAACCCAGATATCGTTATTAACGCGGTGGATCCGCGCTTTGTTATGCCGATCTTCTTGGCATGTGAAATTGAAAATAAGAATTACATGGATATGGCGATGTCGTTATCTCGTCCACATCCGCATTACCCAAATTCTGAAACCGGTGTGAAGCTGGGTGATGAACAATTTGCGCGCGATTGGAACTGGTGTGAGCGAGGTATTTACGCACTCGTAGGTATGGGTATCGAGCCTGGAATGAGTGATGTCTTTGCTAAATACGCATCAGAGCATCTCTTCTCACGTATTGATGAAATAACCGTTTTAGATGGATCCAATTTAATTGTTGAAGGTGCAGACTTCGCACCTTCATTTTCCATCTGGACCACAATCGAAGAGTGTCTAAATCCACCTTTGGTTTGGGAAGATGGACGTGGTTGGTACACAACTGAACCATTTAGCGAAATCGAAGTATTTGATTTTCCTGAAGGAATCGGACCTGTCGAGTGCGTCAATGTTGAGCACGAAGAAGTTGTCCTAATCCCCCAGAAAGTTGATGCTAAGAAAGTTAACTTTAAGTACGGACTTGGTGCACAGTTCATTACAACTTTGAAAACTATTCATATGTTGGGAATGGATCGTAAAGACTTTGTAGATGTACAAGGTATTCAGGTTTCACCACGCGATCTTCTTGCCGCTGCACTGCCTGATCCAGCAACGCTTGGTTCGCGCATGAAGGGAAAAACTTGTGCAGGCGCATTGGTTAAGGGCTTGAATAAAGAGGGAAAGCCGTACGCTTGTTACATGTATAACGTTGTAGATAACGAGTGGTCGATGGCTGAATACGGTGATCAAGCTGTTGTTTGGCAGACCGCAATCAATCCAGTTATTGCAATGGAACTGATTCACAAGGGTATCTGGAAGCCAGAAGGTGTTGTTGGCCCAGAATGGTTTGATGCAAAGCCATTCTTAGAGTTACTGCCTTCTTATGGAACTGAGTGGAAGATTCGCGACGAGGACCCTTCAGGAATTGTTGTTTGATTAGATGAATAATTCATTCGATGTCGTAGTGATCGGATCAGGTTTTGGTGGTTCGGTCTCTGCGCTTCGATTGCGTGAAAAGGGTTATTCAGTAGCAGTTCTTGAAGCTGGACGTCGTTTTGAAGATAAGGATTTTCCAAAAACTTCTTGGCGACTCAATAAGTTCCTCTTTGCTCCAAAACTTGGGTTGTATGGAATTCAACGAATTCATGCGCTACCAGATGTTTTAGTCCTTAGTGGTGCAGGTGTTGGTGGTGGATCACTGGTCTATGCCAACACCTTGTATCAGCCTGGTGATGATTACTTTAACGACAAACAATGGGCATCTATAACTAATTGGAAGAAAGAGCTTGAGCCTTGGTTTGATCAAGCTCGCCGAATGTTGGGTGTAACTGAAAACCCATATTTTTCTAATAGTGATCAAGCAATGAAGGATGCCGCGATCGAAATGGGTGTTGGTCACACCTTCCAAATGGCACCACTTGGAGTTTTCTTCGGCGAAGGAAAAGGAATAGCTGCTAAAGATCCATTCTTTGGCGGGGTCGGTCCAGATCGAAATGGTTGTCAGCAGTGCGGCTCCTGTATGACTGGGTGTCTCTTCAACGCAAAAAATACTTTGCCAAAGAACTACTTAGGTCTTGCCGAATCTGCTGGTGCCAAAGTTTTCCCAATGACTACCGCGACAAAAATTGAGCACCTAGAAGATGGACGTTGGAAGATCTCAACAACCAAGACAAATGATCCATTTGGATCACGAGGTAAAACCTTCTTTGCTAACGAGGTAATTGTTGCTGCTGGTACTTACAACACTCAAAAACTGCTTCATAAAATGAAGGATTCCGGAGTTTTGCCCCTGTTGTCAGATCGGTTAGGAGATCTCTCGCGAACCAATAGTGAAGCGCTAACTGGGGCACTGATGAAAGATACAGATATTGATTTCAGCCAAGGAAGTGCAATCACATCTTCATTCTTCCCGGATGAACACACTCATATTGAACCTGTTCGTTATGGCAAGGGCAGTAACTTGATGGGCTTGCTTCAAACAATTATGACTGATGGCAGTTCATCAAAACTTCGACGTAAGCAATGGTGGAAAGCATTTTTCGCTAATCCTTATTTATTGAAGAGAATTCTTGATGTCCGCAAATGGAGTGAGCGGACCGTCATTGCGCTAACTATGCAAAATGTTGATTCATATATCTCAGTTAAACCAAAGCGCAGTTGGTTTGGTTGGCATTTAACCTCTACAAATGATCCTGATCATCCCAATGCAACTTATATCCCGGCAGCTAATGAAGTTGTGCGCCGAATTGCAGAAAAACATGGTGGCATTGCGGGTGGACACGTTGGAGATTTGATTGATGCTCCATTTACTGCCCACTTTGTTGGTGGTTGTGTCATCGGTCCAGATGCCTCACGCGGTGTTGTAGATCCTTATCATCGAGCATGGAATTATCCGACACTACATATTGTTGATGGCTCAACAATTACTGCAAATCTCGGAGTTAATCCATCTCTGACAATTACCGCGCAAGCCGAGCGGGCTCTATCTTTGTGGCCCAATAAAGGTGAGCAAGATTCACGTCCACAACAAGGTGATGACTATGAAATGCTTAAGCCAATAGCACCACATTCTCCATTTGTACCTAAAGGTGCAGTTGGTGAACTAACGATCCGTTAGGAGAACAAATGAGCTCATGGGCCCTAGTAACAGGTGCAACATCGGGAATCGGCGAGAGCTTTACTCGCCTGTTGGCGTCAAACAAGTACAACGTTGTATTAGTTGCTCGTGATTTGCCACGACTTCAAGAACGCGCCCAAGGCCTTGAAGCAAAATATGGAATTAAAACCCAGGTAATTCAGGCAGATCTTGCAACGGATGAAGGTTGTCTTAAGGTTGAAAAATACATTCTTGAAAACCAAGTTGATGTTCTTATCAATAACGCAGGTTTTGGTACTAGCAAAGCTTTCACAAAGTCGACACTAGAAATCGAACAGCAATTACTTGATGTATTGGTGCGAACACCAATGCGCCTTATGCATGTAGCTCTGCCACTGATGAAGCAAAGAAATCAAGGAATCATCATCAATGTTTCATCTGTGGCTGGCTACATTGCTGGTGGCTCTTACAGTGCTTCTAAGTCCTACTTAACAGTACTGACTGAATCTCTGCACACAGAACTTGCTGCAACAAATGTAAAAGTAAGCGCATTGTGCCCAGGCTTTACACGTACCGAGTTCCATCAACGCGGAAAAATGTCGATGAAGGGGTTACCTAACTTTCTGTGGCTAAATTCTGATCGTTTAGTTGAGCAATCTTGGAAAGATGCGATGAAAGGTAAGGCGGTGAGCGTTCCAGGCTGGCAGTACAAGCTGCTTGTCTTTGTCGTGCAAACCTTGGTGCCGCGCTCTCTTGTTAGAAAAGTTGGCATGAACCTTAGAGATAAACAACGAAAGTAACGGTCATACAAATCGGACTCACGGCGAGTTTTCAGCCTTCTTTAAGAGCCTAATCGATAGTATTACCCCATTACTACGAAAGGCACATATATGTTCCGCAAGATCGCATCTCTTTCTGTAGCGCTCGTGGTCGCCGGTGGCGTCATGATCGCAGTACCTGCAGATGCAGCCGTCAAGATTTCTAACGGAGTTGCATGCAAGAAGTCAGGTCAAACAACTAAGACAAGTGGCGGAACTTACCGTTGCACAACAAATCCATTAAGCACAAGTAAGAAACTTACCTGGTTATCTCTTGACTGCGTAACAGCAGCCAATGATGCAGTTAAAGCACAGAAGTCAGCGGTTACAACTGCTGAAAACTTCAAAGCACAGCTTCCTGTAATTGACCTTGGTATTACTACCGAGACGGCTAATAAAGCAGAGATTCAGGTAAAGCTGGATGAAGCAAATAAGCGATTAGTCGCAGCACAAGCAAAGTTAGCTGCAGCAACGACTGAAGCGGACAAGAAGATTTTGACAACCGCCGTTGGTTCATGGACATCTGCTACGCGCGCTTATGCAAGCAAGATTCGCAACATCGACATAACCATCAAGAAGTTGGAAGCGGCAAAGCTTGCAGCAACCAATAAGCCGGCAGAACTTGCCAGAAATATTGCTGATGCTCGCGAGAGCGCAAAGCTAATTTGTACCAAGGGCTTCTAGGACACAAAGTCTCACAAAAAACCCGCTGCCATACAGGTAGCGGGTTTTTTGCATCTAAGGGAATCCCTATCCCCTTGCCTGGATTGTGTTCCTACGCTTGATACATGCGCATGCTGCGTTTCCTTGCACCGGCGATCTTTGTGGTCGCGCTTTTTATACACCAAACTCTGGATAGCAGTTGGGTTGATTTGTTTCTATTCAATGCGATTCCAATTCTTTGCTTGATTTCGATACTGATGGCACCTGGCCGAAAAAATAAGTGGGCCCAGCCATTGACCGCTTTAGCTATCGGAAGTTGGAGTTTAGGCTCACTTGCCGCAACTGCTAGTTCCTATGCTGAATTTTCACTACTACTAGGAAACATATCCGATGCGCTGTATTTACTCTTCTATCCGCTAGCTCTTTTGGGTTTACAACTGCTGATTTCAATTCAACAAAGGTTGACGATTCTTGAAGTAGTCGATGCTGCAATTGTTGGATTGGGTTTAAGTACTTTAGGTGCAGCTTTTGCATTGCAGCCAGTTTTGCCGCACTTTGACGGTGATCTCAATCAATCATTTCTGGCAATCATCTATCCAGTCGCTGACTTAGTTTTATTGTGTTTCATCTTGGCAACCGTAGTAATGCAGGGATTTTCTACCCGTGGATTACTACTAAGCATCGGAGTCTGTGTCTATGCCGCAACTGACTTTTTCTTCTTATGGCAGAATCTGAACTTGAACTACGTTTTTGGATCTTTAGTAGATTACGGGTGGCTGCTTGCCTTCATTGTGATCGCAGAGAGCGTATGGCAACCTGGTGCAGCTGATTTAGTTAAGAATGGTGTCAGCCCAATTCTGATTACCATCTCGGTTTTCTTAAGTGCGACATTGCTAGCTCTGCTGGCAATTGCACCCGATAATTTTCCGCACTTCATTTTGATTCCTGCGATTGGAACTTTGGCGCTTGCCTTTGTAAGAATGAGTATTGCTTTAAGTCAGGCACGCAACATCGGTCAGGAAAGAGTTTTAGCCAGAACCGATGATTTAACAACTCTTCCCAATAGACGACGCTTGATTGCTGAAATACAAAGCTATGCGACACGAAGAGGTTCACTTCTGCTTTTAGATCTCGATGGTTTTAAACCAGTAAACGATAGGTACGGACACGAAGTCGGAGATAAAGTCTTGCAACAGGTTGCGCAACGTTTTAGTCGAGCTTTACCCAATAACGCACTACTTGCACGATTGGGAGGGGATGAATTTGGAATTCTGGTTGATGGATCTCAGGAATCAGTGATGGAGATTGCGCTGGCTCTTCGTGGAACTCTTTCTTACCCATTCCTTGTCGATGGCTACGAAGTAAGTATTGGAGTCAGCATAGGAATTGCAGATAATGATGGTGCTGCTGATTTATTGCAAAGGGCAGATAACGCGATGTACGCGGCTAAGCGCCAGGCATTGGGGGTTTGTCAGCTTTGATTTCTTGCAAACGAGCAAGCGCTTCGTGACGTTCGACTGCGTGATCAACAATTCGTTCTGGGTAATTCTTGCTATACCCATCAAGAAACAGCCAAGGCTCATGAATTTCAGCTGCTGATAAGTGAGCTAGCTCTGGAACATATCTGCGAATGTAGTCGCCGTTTTCATCAAAACGTCGGCCTTGTTCAATTGGGTTAAAGACTCGGTAATAAGGAGAAGCATCGGTTCCAGTCCCTGCGGTCCATTGCCAACCATGGGCATTTGATGCAACATCGTAATCAACTAAATGATCTGCAAAGAAACGTTCGCCCAGTTGCCATTCAAGGTGCAGATCTTTAACTAGAAATGATGCAACAACCATTCGAGTTCGGTTATGCATCCAGCCTTCTATGACAAGTTGACGCATGGCTGCATCGACAAATGGATAGCCAGTTTTTCCTTCACACCAAGCTTGGAACTGCTTGCCAGGTTTGTCATAACGCATCTCAGCAAATTTTGGCGCGTAGTATTCGATATCAGTCATTGGGTTGTTGAATAAAACATCGGCGTAAAATTCGCGCCAAGCAATCTCTTTTCTAAAGGTATCATGTGCTTTGCTCTCACCAAGATTTTGAAGCAGTGTGCGAGGGTGAATTTCGCCAAACTTTAGGTACGTACTCATCTTCGATGTTCCGTCGATAGCTGCAAAGTTTCTGTTTTCGTCGTAAGAATCTAAACCTTTATTGGTGAACTCATTGAATCGCTTCAGCGCTGCCGCTTCTCCGGCTTCAATCACAGAAACGCCTTCAGGCATAGGGAAATCAGGAAAAGCGCGATATTCGGCGGTTGGTTCTACGCAAACAAACTTCTTTGGTGTCACTGCCGGAGCGCGCCAACCATGCGCACACCATGCCTTATAGAAAGGGGTGTACACCTTGTACGGCGTTGCATCAGAAGGTTTCAAAACTCGTCCTGGTGCAACTGCGTATGGACTGCCAGTTCTGACCAACGTGATTCCTGCTGCCTCTACGCGCGCATCGCGTGCTGCTCCATATCTTTCATACTCTGCTGATATGTGTACCTGCTCTACACCATACTTTTTAATCAAAGCCGATAGAACTTCAACTTGATCACCTTCAATAATGTGTAGCTTGTTTCCAAGAGATTCATCTAGTAATCGCAGTGATTGACCCATGTAAGCAAGCAGCTTTGAACCAGCCTCTTTAATCTGTGACTTATCCAAAATGAAAAGTGGAATTACTTGATCTGATGATTCGATTGCAGCTAACAAGGCTGGATGATCATTGATTCGAAGGTCGCGACGAAACCAGATAATTGATGTTTTCGGCGATGACATGGGATGATTAAATCATCATGCAGGAGATTAAGCGCTTCCAAATTCGAGGAGTTCCCGGCGAGGTTGTCCGCACCCGTTTTGATGACCGAATTGTGGATTACTGGACACCTCGCGGTGGAAGCGAGCACCTATTAATCGCACATGATGGCCAAAATGTCTTTGATGGCACGACAAGTACCCACCGACGACAAACCTGGAAAATGGCCCAATCTGCAATTGATGTAGCTAATGAGGCGGGAAAAAAGCCACCGACAATCATTGGTGTCTGGCATAGCTCAACGAAAAATAACCCTTGGGGCCGGGCTAAAGATTTAGCACCAGAAAAGTTTTTTACACCAGATGTATACGTTGATCCGCGTTGGGCAGTGAAGGATGCGTCAATTGTGCTGCACTCTGATGCATATTTAAATCAAGTTTTTAATGAAATTGTTCCGGCTATTCATGGTGTGAATACACCTGAAAAAACCGCGGTTATTGGCTCCAGTATGGGTGGTTTGGCAACTTTGTATGCAGCGATTCAGCATCCAGATAAATTCAGAACTGCCCTAGCTTTGTCGCCGCATTGGATAATCAGTGATAAAAACTTTGCACGATCAATGGTTGAAGCTTTGCCGTTAACACACAGAATTTGGATGAGCCGCGGAGATAAGGGAATAGATAAGGAATATCCTCCACTTCAAAACTACGTAGATGCATTAATGCGCCAACGTGGATTTACAAGTAATTACGAATCAAAGGTTTATAAACGAAGCGGCCACAACGAAAGATCATGGGCTAAATATCTAAATGATCCACTTCGCTTTTGGCTTAGCGCGTAACTTCCCAAATAGCCTGCACTGCAGTCTTTGATTTAACTGTAAACTTCGAACCACTGGCAGTGTCCCCATACAGAGTCTTTGTAACCTTTAAACCTAAAGCTGAAAGATCTATCTTGGTATTGACTCCCTGACGCGAAACAAAAATCAAAATTGATTGTTTTTTTGATTCACGAAGATAAAGCACAAAATCTTTTTCCGCAGCAACCCAACGCAATCCTCCGTTTACAAGGGCGTCATTGCTCTTTCGAATTGAGATTAGTTGACGAACATTGTCCATAAAGGCGTGGTCCCACTGTGAACGATCTTGCCAATTAATGGTGCGTCGGCCATCTTCCCCCCAAGAACCTTCCAGACCAATTTCATCACCAGCAAAAATTGAAGGCACTCCTGGATATGTAAGGACCATGGTCATCGCCGATAAGTGCGACGGGACATCACCTTTTACTACTGTACGAAAACGCGCAGTGTCGTGACTATCAAGCAACACCATGCTTGCAGTAACGGATCGCCAAGGAACAGATGCATTGAACTGCTTCATACTGTTAATCAATTGCTGACCCGAAATCTGTGGCATCGCAAAGGGCAAGCCCTGAAAGCCACCACCGATTTCGGAATTTCTATTGAGCCAGTTCCATACTGGGCGCATAAAGCCTTGATAATTCATGGCACCATGCCAACCAAGACCATTGAGATCACTAGCAACAAAGTCACCATTTTCTGCAACTAGCCAAGCATCAGGATTTGTTTCATCCATCGCCTGACGAATTCCATGCATCACATCATCATGTAGATCATCTGCGCCAAGTCGTCCCGTCATGTTTCCCACATCGATACGCCAACCAGACATTCCAAATTGAGGCGAAATCCATTTGCGAACAATCGAATTCTTACCTTTGTACATTTCATTCTTGAGCGCAGTTGAATTGAAATTGAGTTTCGGCAATGAAGCTAATCCCCACCACCCGACATACCCATGCTTTACTGATTTATCCCAGTAAAAGAAAGAGCGTTCCTTTGCGGTTTTGCTCTTCTTTGCTTTGGCAAGCCATGGATGTCCCGCGCCGCAATGATTTGAAGTTAGGTCTCCCATAACTCGGATTCCAAGTTTGTTTGCTTTTTTCACAAGTGAAAACAGCGCTTTGTTTCCACCCAGAATTGGGTCTACTTCAATAAAGCTGCTTGCGTCATACCGATGATTAGATCTAGCTGGAAAAAATGGCGTGAAGTAAATTCCTGTAACACCCAAACCATGAATATGATCTAAACGTTCTTCTACTCCGGGAATATCTCCCCCATACAGCTCGCTGCTGGTGAATTCACTGCGCCCACGGGGAAGTTCATTCCAGTCTCGTGGATGCGCCCAATCTGGAATCGGGTATGTATTTGCAGATTTTGCAAAGCGATCAGGAAATATTTGATAGAAAACCGATGACTTAATCCACTCGGGATTTGCCGGGACGGCCACGATTTGAAAATCATTGTTTGTATGAACATCATGATCGGTGAGTCCAAAAGCATTGAGCCAGTCATATTTGTCTCTTGAAACAAAAACAAAGCGATACAGGGTATGAGTATTAATGATCGGCACCTCAACTTGGTACCAGTCCTCGGTTGCCGATTGTGTAGCTAAAGCCAGCTCATAGCTGCGTGGTTCGCCATCTTCGTAGATTCGAATAAAACCTTTTTCAAAGATATAGGTGTGTGGAACTCGGACCTTTAAAACAACTTTTTGGCCAATCTTCGGTGCAGCATTGCTTACATATAGCTCACTGCCGTCATGGTGCGGGAATAAGGATGGATGTACTTGGTAGCTCATACTTTGCTCCCTTCGAATTGATGGCAGTTGCTTTGATTTCGACTCTCTTACCTTCAAAATCTATTGGATCCACGAACACTGAATACGGTGCATTGGTATCTGTTCCTAGCGAACTCCATGGCTGCTCAGCAGCTGTTCGGATAAAGAAAATTACCTTTGCCATATCTTTTGTTGTAACCATTGCTTTGGTCTCATAGTAACCAGTTAAGAAATCTAGCTCTGATGAAACTTTTCCAACTTTTACATCGGTTAAGTCGATCTTTTGATTAGCTTTCAAAACAACAGTTGATAGTGCCGGAACAGTAATTGTTATCTTCTCACCTAAAGCTTTGACATTAGTTTTGCCCATTAGAAGTTTCCAGCCACCCTTTGAGGTAGCGGTACCGATCGTTGCTTTAACCGCTTTGTTGGAGCTATTGAAAGCCACAATGTATTCACGATTTTCTACATCATCTTTCTTGGAAATTGCCAACAAGTAATCCTTTGCATACCTAATCTGCATAGTTGAATTTGCAAGAGCTGGATTTGTTGAACGTAACTTTGCGAGGGTTTTTAGGTGATTTGCAATGGGGTGCTTATCGGTGACATCAAAGGCGTTACCGGTGCCAATTGGAGCTGATCCAATGCGCTTTTCGGTTTTCCAGATGTTTACCTTTGTCGAAAACATATCTTGACGAGCCAATTGATCGCTACCTGAGCCAGTTCCAGTCATTCCGACTTCATCACCGTAGTAAACCGATGGGATTCCTCGAGTTAAATACATCAACGAGTGGCCTAACAAGGTGCGGGATAAGAGCTCATTTGCTGGGTTTATACGTTTAGATTCGATGATTTTTCCAGCTCGGCCCATGTCGTGGTTACCCAAGAAAGTAACCATGTTTGAGGCGTTAGTCGTTGCAGTTGTATACAAATCATCGTAACTAAACAAGTTTTCAATTGTCGTTGCATCTGAATAACCTGATGCAAACTCTGCAGCTGATCTCTGGAAAGGGAAATCCAATACTGTTTGAATTTTGTTTCTGCGGATGTAGTTCATTAAGTTAATTGGATTCACATCCCAAACTTCGCCAAAAATGGTGAAGTCATTAATGCCCACAGATTTTGCCGCAGCATCAATTTGTGGCGACCAATTCTTAAAGAAATTATCATCTACATGTCGAGCAGTATCTACACGGAAGCCTGAAAGACCATAATCTTTTATCCACTTGCCATAAACATCGGCCCAGCCGTTATAGACAACTGGTTTTTCTGTGGCAATGTCATCAAGGCCATAGAAATCACCTAGCTGCATACAAGAGCCCTCGCCCCAACAACTATTCATGTCCCCAACGTTGTGATAATTGCTCAGATCATTAAGCCATGCGGGGTTCTTTGAATTGACTAGATCTGATGGAACAAATGCTTCTCTATCCCTGTACTGAATTACATCACCGGTGTGGTTTGTTACAACATCTAAAATCAACTTAAGCCCTAACTTTTTTGCACATTGTGCAAAGGCTGCCATGTCTTGATTAGTTCCTAAATGTGGATCTACATTGAGGAAATCAACACCCCAGTAACCGTGATATCCAGCGCCATATGGTGTTGGCTTCTGTTGCACTACCAGTGGAGTAACCCATACCGCCGTAAATCCCAATTTCTTTATGCGCGCTAAGCCATTATCGCCAGGAGCGCAAGTACCAGTTAATCCCTTTAGATCGCCGCCATGAAAGAAGGCTGTATCTCGAGGGTCATAACCAGCGAATTTGTCATTACTGGTGTCTCCATTGAGATAACGATCAGGAAAGACAAAGTAGATCAGGTCTTTTGAAAGACCAACACGATCTTCGGGAGTTGATGGTGATGCTGCTACTGCGCTGGTTGCAATAACAAAACAAGCAAGAGTTGCTATAACGAAGCTAAATCGCTTAGTAAGCATTAGCCCTTAACCGAACCTGCCGTTAATCCACTGACGATGTATTTCTGTAGTGACAAGAAAATTATGACGATTGGGATTGAAGCAAGAATGGATCCTGCAGCAAATGGTCCCCAGTTTTGTGAATACTGTCCGCCAATAAACTGTTGTAAACCAACTGCAACAGTTCGGCTTTCCATATCGACGAGGAATAAGCGAGCCAAAATGAACTCGTTGAAAGTTCCAATAAAGCTCAGCAGTGCAACAACAGCTAAAACAGGAGCTGCCAGCGGAACAAAAATGAGCCAGAAGGTTTGAACCTCTGAGGCTCCATCAATCTTGGCTGCTTCATCTAGTTCTGCCGGAATCGAATCCACAAAACCTTTCAGTAGCCAAATGTTTACACCCATCGCACCACCCAGGTAAACCAACAAGAGTCCTGGTTGTGTACCTAAACCGATTTCCGGTGCGAACTTATACACGCGCTCCATGATGACGTAAACTGCTGAGATTGCAAGAATTGCTGGAAACATCTGAACCAATAGCAACAGTTGGATACCGAATTTACGTCCCTTAAATTTCAAACGACTAAAAGCAAAAGCTGAGGCAGTTCCGATAATCACTGAAAACACCGCCACAGAGCCAGCGATTAATAATGAGTTCTTAACCCAAGTTAAGTATGGAATCGTTGGATCATTAAATAACTTGTCATAATTTGCAAAAGATATTTCTCGTGGCAAGAAGGAACTCAATTGCAGACTTCCGGATGAGCTAAAAGATGAAATAATCACCAAATACAGCGGAAATAGGGCAAACAAACAGATAGCAATACCTACAAGGTGTCGCCACAAATCTTGCTTCAACCACTTGTTCATGCGAAGGTCTCCAATACTTTGGACTTTCGCAAGCTATACAGTGAAATAGAGGCAACCAGGATAAAGATGATCAATGAAATCGCACTAGCTAAACCAAGATCCTGAGTTCCCGTACCGAAAGCAATCTTGTAGGTGTAGCTGATCAAAATATCGGTAGCACCAGCGATCTCGCCATCTAGTTCATTTCGAGGCCCACCGCCAGTAAGTAAGAAAATCAAATTGAAATTGTTAAAGTTAAAGGCAAAAGATGCAATCAACAATGGCGAAAGAATCTGAAGTAATAATGGCAAAGTAATTTTGCGGAATATCTGTCTAGGGTTCGCGCCGTCAATTGCTGCAGCTTCCAATAGTTCACTTGGAATTGCCTGAAGCGATCCACTAGAGATCAAATAGAAGTACGGGAAGCCCAGCCACAAGTTCACCAAGATAACTGCAACGCGTGCAAAGTTAGGATCCGAGAACCAGGCAATATCGGTTCCCAGTAAGGTGTTAATGGCACCGAATTCGGTGTTAAACATTCCACCCCAAATCAGAATACTCATAACACTTGGCATCGCATATGGAAGAACCAAAATTGAACGATAGATACGTCGCCCATGGATTGGCTTATTAAGAGCTAAAGCCAGCAAAAGCCCTAAAGCAAAAGTGGTTAGTACGGTCAAGAAAGCAAAAGCCACCGTCCAGATGAACACACGAATCAATGGCTCTCGAACTCGAGAGTCGCTAACGATGTTTACATAGTTTTCAAACCAAATGGGAGCTCGCCAACCTGGCTCTAAAATCGCGCTCGTATCATCGGTGAGTGCATAGTTTCCGCGACCATTATCGCTGTAAAGCGCCCCTGTTAGTAGATTCTTGAACTGATCGGTTTCAGGCAGAAATTCCAACACTTGTTGAGAAACTACTCCGGCCTCAAAACCTTCAAGCGAAATGAAGTACTGATCATCAAAAGTGAAGCGGGTTCCGGTGAATTCTTTATCGGCGTTTGCGAACTCTGAGTCATTAAGTGGGATGAAGTTAGGAGCCTCTACTGCTACACCAAACTCGTTAAGAGTCAGAGCTGATGCAACCAAAGGAATTCGATCATTCTTAGTTGAAATAAAGTATTCAGGGGTGTTGATATCCGAAGCCAAGATCGCTGGTTCGCCATCATATCTACCTAATTTAATGTCAAAGCTAAGTCCAGATGGTGCGGATTCGATAGCACGAACCTTGATCTGAACAATTGCTTCTTCTTTAGAAAGAATGTTTCCCGTCTTGTAATTAAACCCTGACATTGTCACGGTATATAAAATTGGCCCAATGACAAAGGCGGTCAAAAGAAGAATTCCCGGGATGAAGAATTTAAGCGGAATTGAAATCTTACTTAAGTACGTTAAAGCAAGAAGTAAAACTGCAATTGCAAGAAAGCCAGAAATCACATATTCGCGTTGAGCAAAAGCGCTCTGCGCCAGCATCAAAAGAATTGAAGCAATTAGGGTCACGAAAATGACTTTGATGACGAAGGCAACTTTGCCTCTTATCAAGTAAGTCATGTGTAATCCTGTCGTTAAATGTTAGAAAATGAATGATGCGGGCGAATTCACGCCCGCATCATTCATTTCACCCTCTTTTAGAACTTAATTTGATGAGATCAAATTAATTAGAGATCGCCCTTGCCACCATCGGTGTTAGAGCGCCAGATTGCTGCAAGCTTTGATGCTTCACGTACTGCATCCTTGCCATCAATCAGAACAGCTGTCCAGTAAGCAGGTGCTGAATCCCAGTAGTTAGCGCCACCCTTGTTGCTGTTGAGGAATGCGCCGATCTGTGGAATTCCAGCGAGAGATGCGGCTGAACCGAATCCACGCTGTGCAGCTGATAGTGATGAATCTGCTTGCGCACCCTTTTCAGCTGGTGGACGCTTCTCAAGTGCCTGGTAACGCACCTGGCCATCAGTTGATGCGAAGAAGTTAGTGAGCAGCGACTTAGCACCTGACTCGACACCATGCTTTGCAGCAAATGTTGTGAGCATTGCACCATTAACTGATCCGAACATCTTTCCATATGAGCCATCAGCTACACCTGGTACTGGCATTAGGTTCATTGTGAATCCCTTTGCTACGTAATCTGCCCACTCCCAGTTACCAATAACTGCGTAAGGAACAGTTCCTGCAAGGAAGTTGTCCTTGCAACCTGTATCTGTTGCTGGGAAGAAACCGTTGCTCTTCTTGCCATCCATTAGGTATGTACGAACATTCTTAC
>Ga0082207_1000930_pt1 | contig 15002 bp, 17 predicted proteins | sample LakMenEpi10Aug09_FD_71540 | JGI IMG/M metagenome (GOLD analysis project Ga0082207, IMG submission 71540)
TCGCAGGGATGTAACTGATGTTGACAAAGAAAGGTCCACTGTTCCTGGCGGATACAACGGTGAATTTCAGTCCCACGGCAGAAGAACTGGCCGAGATTACCCTTCTTGCCGCCAGAGAGGTGCGCAACTTCAACATCGTTCCACGGATCGCCCTGTTGAGTTATTCGAATTTCGGAAGCAGTGATTCGCCTGAAGCCCGTTTGGTAGCCAAAGCCCGGGAGATCGTGAAGCAGAAAATGCCGAATCTGATCGTAGATGGGGAAATGCAAGCGAGTGTAGCCTTCAACCAGGAATTGATAAAAGAGAATTATCCGTTCAGCGAGTTAGCTGACCAGGAAGTGAATACACTGATCTTTCCAAATCTGTCGGCCGGCAACATCGCCTATAACCTGATGAAAGAATTAGAAACAGCGGATGCGGTTGGACCGATCCTGCTGGGACTGAAACGCCCCGTTCACATTCTTCAACTGGGCTCCTCCGTCAGAAGCATCGTGAACATGGCCATGATCGCCGTGGTGGATGCGCAATTAAAATCAAAAACCGCAACGGCTGAGATCGTGAAACAATCCCGCTGGTGGAAACGTTTCCGTAAACCATCGGCTGAGGCCAAGTAAAATGAAGCTCTTCAAGGACATAGGTCAATTCATGATCATGCTAAAAGGCATGTTCGCCAAACCGGAAAATGGCCGAATGTATTGGCGTGAATTCATGCACCAATGTGCGGAGATCGGAATCGGTTCGCTGGGCATTGTGGCCATTATCTCTGTGTTTATTGGAGCTGTTTCGACGATACAAACAGCCTATCAGTTGGTCAGCCCACTGATACCACTCACCACGATCGCACAGATCGTACGTGATACAGTGATTTTAGAATTCGCCCCCACCTTGGTTTGTATTGTACTGGCGGGTGTTGCTGGAAGTAGGATAGCCAGTGAACTAGGCAACATGCGCGTGAGCGAGCAGATCGATGCCCTGGAGATCATGGGCATCAATTCCAAAGCTTATCTCATTCTACCCAAGATCGTAGCAGCGCTTATCATGATCCCTTTGCTGGTCATCATTGCAATGGTACTGGGGATTTGGGGAGGGAGGCTGGCCGGAACGATGGCGGGAATCATCCCAGCCAATATTTATGATAAAGGCCTGGTGGAGCTGTTCGTTCCTTACAACGTATACTTCGCATTGACCAAATCCTACGTATTCGCTTTCATCATTTCAGGCATACCCGCTTATTTTGGCTATTATGTACGAGGGGGCGCATTGGAGATCGGCCGTGCAAGTACCAAAGCGGTTGTGGTTAGTTGTGTCCTGATCCTGTTTGCCGACTACGTGCTTTCGGCTTTGCTATTATAACAAAATGATCGAGGTAAAAAACATACAAAAGTCCTTTAACGGGAAAGCCATCATCGAGGATGTGAATGCGGTGATGAAGGCTGGCCAGTGTAATCTGATCATCGGTGCCAGTGGCAGCGGCAAAACGGTATTGATGAAATGTATGGTCGGACTCTTTCAGCCTGAAGCTGGAGAGGTCCTGTATGATGGAACCTCCTTTACGGAAATGAATGATGAACAACGTACGGAGATCCGCAAAGAGATCGGAATGCTATTCCAAGGGTCAGCACTGTTCGACAGCCTCAATGTGGAAGAGAATATTCTCTTTCCGCTGAACATGTTCTCCTCCGACTCGATCGCCCGTAAAAAAGAGCGCGTGAATGAAGTACTGGAGCGAGTCAACCTGCCCGGCGTCAATAAGAAATATCCGGCCGAACTCAGTGGCGGTATGAAAAAGAGGGTAGCCCTAGCTCGGGCGATCGTATTGAATCCGAAATACCTTTTTTGCGATGAGCCCAATTCGGGCCTGGACCCGCAAACCTCCCTGGTGATCGACAAACTGATCCGAGACATTACCGTTGAATACAATATGACCACTGTGATCAACACACACGACATGAACAGCGTGATGGAGATCGGTCATTATATCCTGTATATGTATCAGGGCCACAAGGAATGGGAAGGAAGTAATAAGGATATCATTTTCAGCAAGAACCAGCGCCTGAACGATTTCATTTTTGCCTCTGACTTCCTGAAAGACGCCAAAGACATGCGCATGTTGGAGCAACGGGGCAAGATCGATCCCGACCGAAACATGGATGATCTCCTGAAATAGCCCTTACTCCTCTTGTCAGGGGCCGAAATCCCCCTAATTTTGCGGTCAATTCCAAATTACACTATGAGTATCCTCGTCAATAAATCATCCAAGATCCTGGTACAGGGATTCACCGGTACGGAAGGCAGTTTTCACGCCGGACAAATGATGGAGTACGGAACCCAGGTAGTCGGAGGCGTAACGCCCGGCAAAGGCGGCACCACGCATCTTGACCGTCCCGTTTTCAATACCGTAGCCGATGGTGTTAAAGCCACCGGCGCGAATGTGAGCATAATTTTCGTCCCACCGGCCTTTGCCGCAGATGCCATCATGGAAGCTGCCGAAGCAGGTATAGAACTGGTCGTTTGTATCACAGAAGGCATTCCGGTACAGGACATGGTGAAAGCCAAAAATTATTTACAGGGAAAGAACACCCGACTGATCGGACCAAATTGCCCGGGTGTCATCACTGCCGGTGCGTGCAAAGTGGGAATCATGCCTGGATTTGTATTTATCCCCGGCCGTATCGGTATTGTTTCTAAATCCGGTACGCTGACTTACGAAGCGGCCGACCAAGTAGCTAAAGCCGGTTTGGGTATTTCTACCGCTGTCGGTATCGGAGGTGATCCGATCATCGGCACCACCACTAAAGATGCCATGGAATTGTTCATGAACGATCCCAATACAGATGCCATTGTTATGATCGGTGAGATCGGGGGTGGAATGGAAGCAGAGGCGGCCAATTGGATCAAAGCATCCGGTAATAAGAAACCAGTGGTCGGATTCATCGCCGGCCAAACGGCACCTCCCGGCCGACGCATGGGCCACGCCGGTGCCATCGTAGGCGGCGCTGATGATACGGCTGAAGCAAAAATGAAGATCATGGGCGAATGTGGCATCCACGTCGTGAGCAGCCCGGCCGATATCGGAAAGAAAATGGCCGAAATCCTCGGAAAATAACATCCCGACCGCATCCCAGATGCGGTTTTTTTTTGAACGAATCATCACATGCAGGTCGATCTGCTGATTATCGGACAAGGTCTTTGCGGCAGCTGGCTGAGCTATGAATGTCAGCGGGCCGGATTGCGCGTATGCGTCATTGACACCATTCACCCCAATACTCCCTCGCGCATTTCCGCAGGCATCATCAATCCCATTACCGGCAGACGTCACGCAGAGGTTTGGTTATCAGACGAACTTTTATCGCATTCGAAGGCAGCGTACGCCTCCATGGGCGAATGGCTGAACCGTTCGTTGATCCGACAATCCACGCTGATCGATTTTTTCCCTTCTGAGCAGATGCGGACCAGCTTTATTGAACGGTTGAAACAACAAGGAAAATATGTAGCGCCGGTTTATTACTCCGATATCCCGGACCTTCCCTTTGAAATACCCCATGGGGCCGGGCTCATTGATCCGGCTTATCTGATCGACCTGCCGAGCCTACTAGAGGGCACCCGAAACAAACTACTGGAAACCGGATCTCTTCTCGATGAAAAGTTTGAATCGTCCCTGCTTCGGATCGAATCTGAGAAGTTACGGTATAAAAATATCGAAGCTGAAAGAGTGATCTTCTGCGATGGTAACAGTCAACTGGCCGATCGTTTTTTTCCGAACCTGCCCTTTGCCCCGAATAAAGGAGAAGTGCTGATCCTCGAAATCCCGGAGCTCCCATCGGATCGCATATACAAACATGGGGTGATGTTGGCTCCCCTCAGCAATGGATACTGGTGGTGTGGCTCGAGTTATCAATGGTCCTTCGACCATCCCTACCCTACCCCATCATTCAGGGAACAAACTGAGCAAACGCTCAAAAAATGGCTGAAGCTCCCCTACCGGGTGATTGATCACATAGCAGGCATTCGTCCCGCTACATTGGAACGCAGACCATTCGTGGGCTTCTCTTCTAGTGAGAAGCGCATCGGCATCCTGAATGGAATGGGCACGAAGGGCTGTTCGCTGGCTCCCTATTTTGCGAGACAATTAGTAAGGCACTGGATGCATGAGGAACCGATCCACCCAGAGGCCTCAGTCGGTCGATTCGAAGCCAAAGCATAAATCGATTCTTTTTATATCTTTCCCCAAACCAACTAAGATGTCTGCTTCACCGGAGTCTCTGTACTCGATCCCCGCCCGTTTCCGACGCATGGAGAACATGCACATTGTATTCTGGTTGCTGAAAGACATCAGCTGGTGTCTGTTCTGGCGCGAATTGGGCATTGCGATGATCATTCCTACCCTGACCATTGCCATTATGATCAGCTGGCGTACCCGCCACATCGCCTCCGAACTGGCCCACAATTTGGCCGTCGCCTTCTGGATCAGTGCCAACTCCTTTTGGATGATCTCTGAGTTTCTTGAGTTCGATGAAAAGATCGTCATCTTGGGTATCAATGGCAAGCAACTGTCCCTGATCCCGTTCCTCGCAGGCCTACTCATACTACTGAACTACTACCTGCTGCAACGACCCCGTGAGGTCCGTGAAAAGCACACCACGACCCTGTAAGGTTGCCCCCGATTCGGGTTATCTTCGCGACGGAAATCAATTAACATGTTCAGAACCCATACCTGCGGAGAACTACGCGCGTCGCATGTCAACCAAACCGTCACCCTGGCGGGCTGGGTACAAACCATTCGAAAATTCGGCTCGATAACCTTTATCGATCTGCGCGACCGCTATGGGATCACACAGCTGTTGTTCAACGAATCGCTGAATACGGAACTGGAAAAAAATCCGTTGGGCCGTGAATTCGTTTTACAAGTCAACGGCACCGTGGCCGAACGCAGTAACAAGAATCCACAGCTATCCACCGGCGACATTGAGCTGTTGGTGACTGATTTCACCATTCTAAATGCAGCGGCCACACCTCCATTCACCATTCAGGATGATACCGATGGTGGCGACGATCTGCGCATGCGGTACCGCTACCTGGATCTACGTCGCGGAGCCGTTCGAAAGAATCTTGAATTGCGTTATGCCGTTAATCGGGCGGCTAGAAACTATTTACACCAGCAAGGCTTTCTTGATATTGAGACACCATTCCTGATCAAATCCACGCCCGAAGGCGCACGTGATTTCGTAGTGCCCTCGCGCATGAATCCCGGGCAATTCTATGCGCTCCCCCAATCGCCACAAACATTCAAGCAACTGTTGATGGTGAGCGGCTACGATCGATACTATCAGATCGTAAAATGTTTTCGTGACGAAGATCTCCGTGCGGATCGTCAACCCGAATTCACCCAGATCGACTGCGAAATGGCTTTTGTGGAGCAGGAAGATATCCTGCACATGTTCGAGGAACTGATCAAAAGTATTTTCAAAGAAGTCAAGAACATCGACTACACTGAATCGGTTCAGCGAATGACTTGGGAAGAAGCCATGTGGACTTACGGCAATGATAAACCCGACATCCGATTCGGCATGCAGTTACTGAATTTGAAAAAACCTGATTCAGTATACCGCGACAGAAACGCCTCGCCTGCTTTGATCGACGGTGCGGATTTCAAAGTTTTCGATGAGGCCGAAACGGTAATCGCATTGGCTGTTCCGGATGCCGCAGAATATACACGCAAACAAACTGATGAATTGACCGACTGGGTCAAACGACCACAGATCGGCATGAAAGGACTTGTTTACATCAAGTGCCTCGCCGATGGCAGCTATAAAAGCTCGGTCGATAAATTCTATTCGGAGGAAAAACTAAAAGCCATTGCCGATGCCTGTGGCGCAACCACTGGCGACCTGGTTCTGATCGTTGCCGGAGCCGAGGAGCGTACACGCAAAGCTGCCAGCGAACTCCGCTTGGAATTAGGGGAGCGACTTGGACTGCGCAAAAAAGATGAGTTCAAATTATTGTGGGTATTGGATTTCCCTCTGTTTGAATACGATGAAGAAGGAAACCGCTGGGTAGCCCGGCATCATCCGTTCACGGCACCTAAACCCGCCCAGATCCAGACCATGATCGACAATGAGCCTTCGATCCATGATGCATCCAAATATTTGGATCATCCGTATGCGCAGATCAAAGCGAACGCCTATGACATGGTGCTGAACGGAAACGAGATCGGTGGCGGATCAATCCGTATTTATCAACGCGAACTACAAGAGAAAATGTTTGCGGCACTCGGTATGGATAAAGAAGAGCAACAACATAAGTTCGGCTTCTTATTGGGAGCGTTTGAATATGGTGCTCCGCCCCACGGAGGAATCGCATTCGGATTCGACCGACTCTGTTCGATCTTAGGCGGAAGTGAGAGCATTCGCGACTTCATCGCCTTTCCGAAGAATAACGCCGGTAGGGATGTGATGCTGGATGCACCTGCTTCGATCGATGACAAGCAATTTGATGAATTGCAGATCCGACTGGATCTAAAGAAATAAGCTTACTCACTCAAGATTCGATCCATTCGCTCTGCCACCTTTTGTGCATTGGGCAGCATGGCTTTTTCCAGTCCCATATTCATGGGTACTGCCGGCAGATCCAACGCCCCCATCACTTGAATCGGTGCGTCGAGCGATGAGAAACATTGTTCTGTAAGATTACCGGCAAGTGATTGCACAAACGAATGGGAGACCTGCTCCTCTGTCAGCATCAGACATTTTCCATGCAACCGGATACGAGCGATCATCAGATCCATATCAACCGGTGCCAGCGTTCTAAGATCAATGATCTCTACCTGTCCCGGAAACTCCATCGCCGCTTCTTTGGCCCAATACACGCCCATTCCGTATGTGATCACCAATAAGGTGTCGCCTGCCTCCAGATAATCTTCATCTGCCTGGAGAACAATGTTGGCTTTTCCTAATGGTAAAATATAGTCGGCATCCGGTTCGGGAGTACGGGCATCTTCCGTGCCGGGCACTTTGCTCCAATAGAGTCCTTTATGCTCCAGCATGACAACCGGATTCGGGTCGTAGTAAGCGGCTTTCATCAAACCCTTCATATCGGCCGCATTGGAGGGGTACGCGACCTTAATACCTTTTATCGACAACAAGGTGCTTTCCACCGAACCACTGTGATAAGGTCCGCCCCCACCATAAGCGCCGATCGGAACACGAAGTACCATAGGCACCGGAAACTTACCCATGGAGAGATAGCAACTCTTGGACAGCTCGGTGACCAACTGATTCAATCCGGGATAGATATAATCAGCAAACTGGACTTCAACGATCGGCCGTATCCCAACAGCTGCCATACCAGCGGTAGAACCGACGATATATGCTTCCTGGATGGCTGTATTGAAAACCCGATGATCCCCGAATTGATCACCGAGGGTAGCTGCTTCTCGAAAAACCCCACCCAATCGTTTGCCTACATCCTGTCCATATAAAACAGCTTCCGGGTGTTTTTGCATTAGTTCACGGATCGCAAACAAGGCTGCATCAACCATGATCACTTTGGGTGCGCCGGCCGGACTTCTCTCTCCTTGCTCCTGCGTGATGGGTGTGGGCACAAATACATGTTGTGAAACGGTCGAAGGATCGGGGTCGGCTGCTTGTACGGCCCTATCAAAATCCTGTTCGATCAACCACTCTGCTTCGGATCGGATCGCCTCCAACTCAGCTGCAGGTATTCCGGAGGCCAGTAATTTATGATGCCATTTATGAAACGGGTCGTGCGCATGATGTTTTTCTAGATCTTCCTCATCCCGATAGAACTCTTTGCGAACGCCACTGGTGTGATGCCCTAGCAAGGGAACTGATGCATGTACAAGGATCGGAGCCCGGTGTTCCCGTACATACTGAACTGCATCTTGCATCACGCGATACGATGCTTCAAAATCACTTCCATCCACTTGAACCCGGTGCAAACCCTTGAATCCGGCCGCATACTCGAATGCATTCATTGCCCTTGATTCCTGCGCGGTTACACTGATACCCCACTGATTGTCCTGCACGAGGTAAAGGATCGGAAGTTGGTGCAGTACAGCTGTTTGCCAAGCTTCACTCACTTCACCTTCCGTTACACTAGCATCACCCAGCGAACAAACCACCACCGGAGAATCACTGAGGATTGAATTAGCGGGGTCTTGAACCTCCCAATACCGTATTCCGTGCGCAATGCCCGTGGTCGGAATGACCTGCATGCCGGTTGCACTGCTTTGGTGAATGATGGTCGGTTTCCCTCCACCCCGGTGATTGGGGTGCGCATAATATTCCCGGCCGCCGGAAAAAGGATCATCTGCCTTAGCAAGCAATTGGAGCATCAATTCGTACGGGGTGAATTCCAATCCGAGTAATAAACTATCATCCCGGTAATAAGGACTTACATAATCGGATGCTCGCAATTGATAGGCCGTGGCGAGTTGTATGGCTTCATGACCGCGTGCGGTGGCATGTACATATTTACAGATCGTGCGATTGGCTTCGTATTTGCTGGCCATGGCCGAAAGCAAGGCCATATGTCTGTAGGCACGAAGTTGAATGTCAGGAGCTAGCATGGGGGCCAATCGTTGCGGACAAAAATACGCCTAGAACGGAGGTGTTGTTGTTTACTTGACCTCGAGTTTGAAAAGAGATTCGGTTTCAATGAATCCTTCCAATACGTCTCCCGGAAAAACCTCCCCTACGCCGGCCGGAGTGCCGGTGAAGATCAGGTCGCCGATCTGCAACGTAAAATATTTAGATATCTCAGCAACGATCCGATTGAAGGAATAGATCATCAGGGAAGAATCGCCTTTCTGGACGGTTTCCCCGTCTTTTTGCAACGAGAACTCAATGGATGGTTTGACGGAATAATCGGAGAAGGGGCGCCAGGACCCTAAAATAGCCGAATGATCCCATGCCTTGGCTTTTTCCCAAGGAAGCCCCTTTGTTTTCAGTTCCTGCTGAATATCACGCGCCGTAAAATCGATGCCAACCGAAATAGCATCATAGTACTTGGAGGCATGTCGCTCCGGCACGTAACGACCATTCTTGGAAACTCGAAGAACCAATTCGCATTCATAATGTAACTCATTGGTGAATTCGGGATAATAGAATTGTGTTCCGAGAGGGAGTAAGGCGGATTGGGGTTTCAGGAAGATGACAGGCTCCTCGGGCACGTCATTGCCCAACTCCAGCGCATGCGCCACATAATTTCGTCCGATGCAGAATATCTTCATGCTGGGTAATGGATGTCTCAAAAATAAGAAAATCGAGACTAGCTCCGACCAAATACCTGCTGATTCAACTGGCTCATCGTAGAAGAAAAACCCTGCTGAAAAACCTGTTCGATCACCCCCACAGATGCGTCGATCTTCAACTGAACAACAGGTTCTTCTTCTTTATTCCACCGACTGAGCACAAATTCGGCCTGCATCCCTTTCGGAAAATTATTACCGATCCCGAAACGAAGGCGAGCATATTGAGTAGTACCCAGTGAATCTTGAATACTTTTTAGTCCGTTATGTCCGGCATCACTCCCGGCAGTTCTTAATCGTAGTTGTTCCAGGGACAGCGCCAAGTCGTCCAAGATAACCAGCAGATTCTCTACTGGAATGTTTTCTTTTTCCATCCAGTATTTAACTGCTTTTCCACTCAGATTCATATACGTAGTAGGACAAATGCATACATATAGTTTGCCTTTCCACTTTATATCCGACACAAATGCAAGCCGATCATTCCGAAATTGCCCGCCATGCTTTTGCACAAAAGCATTCACCACATCGAATCCGATATTGTGACGCGTGTGTGCGTATTCATTTCCTATATTACCCAAGCCAACGATCAGGTATTTCATCGGGATTCAAGTTACTTGATTCGGCATAAAAAAGACCCGCACCAAGGTGCGGGTCGTAATCTTTGAGAAATTCCATTATTTTTTTGCAGGAGCAGCAGCGGCTTCCTCTTGCTTGAGCTGACGGGTCATAACCACGGTAGCAATGGGAATACGAGGGGAATTGAGGACCTCATAGTTCTCTACCTTTACATCTTCCACGCGGATGTTTCCGTTCAGTTCCAGCGCCTCGATGGATACATCGATCTTCTCTTTCAGGTACTTAGGCAAGGTTTTCACCTTTAGGGACTTCATCTTGGTAACCAGCTTACCACCATCTTTTACGCCCTTGGAAGTTCCGGTGAAATTGAGGGGAATGTCAGCAACGACTTTCTTGTCCTCCACCATTTCCAACAGGTCGATGTGGGTGAGCTTATCCGACACTTTGTCGAATTGCAGGTCTTTCATGATGGTCCGGTAAGTCTGTCCATCCACCTTTACTTCAGCGATTTGGAAGTTAGGGGTGTAAACCAACTTTTTGAATGCGGCGGCCGGAGCGGAGAAGTGGATTTCTTTTGCACCTCCATAAATTACACCGGGCACCAGGTCCTGAGAGCGGAGTTGACGGGTGGCTGACTTGCCAAAACCGGTCCTCAGTTGTCCTTCGATTGTAATCGTGTTCATGGTATCTGAGTTTAAAGTTTACTTGTCTCGTCGCTGCGAATGAATGAAGAGACTCGTGATGCTCTTGTTTTCAAACGCGTTGCGGATGGCTACGGCGAAGAGATCGGCAACAGAAAGGACTTTTACTTTTGAACTTTCCTGGCGAAGAGGGATGGTGTTGCAAACAACCAATTCCTCCAACACACTGTTCTCGATATTCTCGTAGGCCTTGCCACTAAGCACCGGATGGGTGATCAGTGCCCTGACCGAACGGGCTCCCTTGTCTTTCAGCATCCCGGCACTTTTTGCCAGGGTACCGCCGGTGTCGCAGATGTCGTCGATGATGACCACATCCCGTCCGGTGACATCTCCAATGACCACCATACTGGCGATCTCGTTGGCCCGTTTCCGGTGTTTATCGCAAATGACCATTTCCGCATTGAAATAGCTGGCGATCTCCCGGATCCGGTTGGTAGCCCCTACGTCGGGGGCGGCAAAGGTAAGGTTTTCCAGCTTCAGATTCTCGAGATAAGGGATGAAAACGGCATGGCTGTCGAGGTGGTCGACGGGTATGTCAAAATAGCCCTGAATTTGGGGGGCATGCAGGTCCATTGTAACGACCCTGTCGGCGCCTGCTGCCACTAACATATTGGCTATCAACTTACTGCCGATGGCCACACGGGGGCGGTCCTTCCGGTCCTGGCGTGCATACCCATAATACGGCATCACGGCGATCACTTTGTACGCAGAAGCTCTTCGAGCGGCATCGATCATCAATAAGAGCTCCATCAGATTGTCGGTCGGAGAAAACGTGCTTTGGACAAGGAAAACATAATCGCCGCGCACGCTTTCCAGGAAAACAGGACAGATCTCTCCGTCGCTGAATCGCTGAATGTTGACCTGTCCCAGGTGTGTTCCATACGACGCACAGATCTGCTTGGCCAGCTCCTGGGATCCGGTGCCGGCGAATATTTTGGCTTTTTGCATGTGATGGGGGAATTGTGATGCGAAGATAATTGATGTAATTGCTTACTCTACTCACAAGAAGCGGGAGATGGAAAAGTCGCTTTAGGCTGTGCATAACGCTTAGTGGCATTGTGTCAAGGTTCTCCGTTGACTATCATTGATCCATGATGCCATCCAAGAAAGATCGAGTGATCCCTGACTGCCAGCGATCCACTACACAGGAGTTACTGATTCAAATTTTGGGGACGGCCCACGGAGCGGATTCGCTCTGGAAACATGTCAATGGTGATCTAGGTCGACTGGCGGTGATGGGGCCGGAGGAATTGATCCAGGTCCGCGGGTTGGGCCTAGAACGAGCCAGGCGATTGCTGGCCACCTGGGAACTAAGTAAAAGGCTTTCAATGGATAAAATGCGGCTGGAGCAACGGGTTCTTCAATCATCTTCTGAAGCGGCTCGCTTTTTGCAGGAACAGATCGGGCATTTGGACCACGAGGTTTTTTGTGTGCTTTACTTGAACCGGGCCCTGCGTATGATACGTTTGGAACAGGTCAGTCAGGGTGGTATCACCGGAACCGTTGCCGATCCGCGTATCATATTCCGAAAGGCTCTTTCACTCCGAGCCGTGAGTATGATCGTAGGGCACAATCATCCATCAGGTGCATTGTATCCGAGTCAGGCTGACCGGGCATTAACGCAGAAAATCCAAAAAGCAGCTGAGTTTTTCGATATCACCCTGCACGACCATTTGATCGTTACGCGAGAAGGATACTACAGTTTTGCAGATGAAGGACTGATATAGTTCTGACTATGCCTGCGCTGTCGGTCCTCCGAAATTCAACGGCAACTGAATCTCCTCAATATCCTGAATGGGGCCATGAGTGGATTCGAATTTTTGAATATTCTCGGTGAGCGCACGCATCAGCCGCTTGGCATGTTGCGGGGTAAGTATCAAGCGGGATTTCACCTTGCTCTTGGGTGTGCCAGGCATCACATTCACAAAATCGATCACAAACTCTGCATGAGAATGCGTGATGATGGCCAGGTTGGCGTATTGTCCTTCGGCGACCTCCTCTGAGATCTCAATATTCAACTGATTGGGAACAGGTTGATTTTCTTGCATGGTCATTTTTGGTTGATAAGTGTGATAGCATTTTTAAGCGCCAGATCCGGATTTTCAGAGAAAGCAGCGGATGTGAATACGGCCGACACATCGCTGATCGCATTCAGTTCCTTCTGTAAACTATTGTAACTGTTTTTTACTTTTTTAAGTGAGCGCGTTGCGGGATTATAAACAAAGTAGTCGTACAGGAGCTCGAATTGACGCAGTTCCGACTGAACATAATTGCTGGAAACATAGGCTACATCGGCTTTATAACGCTTGTACACTCCAGCTTTGGGTCCGGTTGCCAACTCTTGGAAATAGGCTTTTTCCGAGGAGCCCAAATGTTTGCCATAAACAAATCGCATATCGCTGGTTAATCCGACTGCCTGATTTGCTAAAAACACGAATGAATCCACTTCACCGGGAGATTTAACCAAGGGCATCCCGGGATTCGAGGGAGAAATGAACTCAACCTCCTGGCTATAGGTATTGTATCCGACCTGAATATTTACTGCGGTTGCTTCGGTCGAATAAATATTCCCCTTGTTACGCTCCCCAAACAAATAAGAGGTGCCGATAACCCGGTACGGACCGATCATCTTGAACATCCCTTCCCCCGTTTGCTCACGCAAAAGACGGTTGTGGTTCAATACGGGATCCACCCAGCCTACGGTAGGACTAATAGTCCCTAGCTGAGCGATCGAGTAATTGATTGACAGGAGCGATGAGATAGCTAATATGAGATACTTCATGCGAGGCATTTAACCAAAGGTAAACAAATGATAACGCGATACAACGGACACAAAAAAAGGGATTGTTAAACAATCCCTTTTGAATTTCAGTTAAGTGACTTCTTATCGAGCGCGCTGATATTGCAGGTCGTCGAAGAAAGCACGGAGCGGGTTGTTGTTGTAGTTCCAGTCAACCGTCATGTTACGGGTGGAAGGCTCCCATTTGCTCAAACGACTACCAGGGCCGGTGAACATAGTAATGGGAGGACCAGCTGGATCGCTTCCGAATACATTGGTCACTAGGTTGGTGGTTGTATTGAAAACAACAACAGGTGCAACCGTAGGTCCGTACCAGCTCATTGAGTTATTGGGACCAAGTCCGATAGGATGTCCTACACCTCCAACCAAAGGCCAGAAGAAGTAAACAGCGTTCGGGCCACTAGTTACCATGTGCATGGTAGTCTGGTAAGGGAACGTGTAAGGAACACGATTGTGATAACCGGTCAGGTTGTAAACACCATCGTATTTGTTTTTGATACTGAACTGAACCAGCAAATTGCGCAGGTTCTCCGCGATCACATAGTTGCCAGAAACAGAAGCGATACGGATAGCAACTCCATAGGCAGCGTTAGGGTTCAGCGTCAACGTGCTGGGCACGATGAAGGGGATGTCGATGTTACGAGCCCCGGCAGGGATCGTCACGGTCAACGGGAATGTATACAGGGATGGATTCAATACCTGAATATTTGTACCATTAGCTGTATTATAAGCGCCGAGTAATTCAGCACTTTTAACCTCCAGGGTAACCGTTACCGCTGTGGGCGCAGGATTGCCAGCGTTGAGGTTAACGAAGAACATCTCCTTCACTTCCTGAGGTGAGCCAGATACATCCAGTCCAACACCATTAATCGGCTTAGCCGCCAATGGGAAACCGATGCCAGGAGGCTGCGTGTCCGGATCATTGATTCCGTACTGATAGTTCTCAAAGCCCTTGTCTTTCAAGCACCCGGTTAAGGTGAGCGAAAGTAGCGCGAGCGCCAGAACCGCTTTGTTGGTGATATTTTTCATGATTCGTGTGTTTATTGGATTGTTGATTAGTTGAGGTCCCAGAAGATTTTGGTGTAGCGATCGACCGTACCCTGAGCACCTACGTTCGTTGGGTTGTAGTTATACTCACTTTGTGGGTACATATAACGAACCGGAATCTTTGTGGATGTATTTTGAGGAGATACAGAGATGGGCGGACCTGGGTCATACCCGATACCTGCTCCGTAAACAAAACGATCGTTTACAGGAGAAGCAGTTACAACCTCATTGTACGCCATACGACGATAATCCGTCCACACTTCCAATGTGTTGATTCCGTTCAAGGCAAACCACTTTTGAGAAATGATGGTGAACAAACCACCCACAGGCTGCGTTCCGGCAGGATTCACAGGGGAGTTAGCCACCGCGTTGATATCAACATCTGAATACCCGGCATTGTTCGCGAGGTATGTTGAGGGATCTCCCGCACCGATGTAACGGAAGCTCTCGGTAATACCTGTAGTAGTGAGCGTAGCCACGGTAGAACCTGTGGAGATAAACCCACGAAGGCGAGCTTCAGCTTGAAGGAAGAAACTCTCAGATGCAGTCATGATGGTTTGGGGAGAAAGATTGGTTTTGTACAAACCGGGGCCGATACCAGCCAGGTTAG
>Ga0082207_1000932_pt1 | contig 14987 bp, 15 predicted proteins | sample LakMenEpi10Aug09_FD_71540 | JGI IMG/M metagenome (GOLD analysis project Ga0082207, IMG submission 71540)
GGATCTATCTTGGTTAGCACCAGTGGTTCTTATACTGTAACTGTAACCAATAATGGATGTGTCAGTACTTCATCACCGATTGCTGTTACCGTAAACCCCAACCCTAGTGCCGCGGTAACTGCCAGTGGTCCGCTTGCCTTCTGTGCAGGTAGTGTTGTAACGCTCTCTGCTCCTACCGGCAATAGCTATAGTTGGAGTAATGGAAGTACGTCACAAAGCATCACGGTAAACAATAGCGGTTCATACACTGTAACAGTAACGAATAGTTTTGGCTGTACCGCTACTTCTTCCTCTTATGTGGTTGCGGTCAGTCCCAATCCGGTTGTTACACTTACCGCCGCTCCGTACCAGAACCTCTACCCTGGTCTTACTACGAGCCTCACCGCGCAGGTAACACCCGCAGGGAGTTATACCTATAGCTGGTTCAGAAACGGAACACAGATCTCCGGAGTTACAGGAAATACAATCCCCAATATTGGACTGAGCCAATTAGGGCAATATAGCGTTCGGGTGCAGAACCAAACAGGCCTGCCCTGTGCCAGCACATCGAACCTCGTGAACATCGGCGACTCCGCTACGAGCAGATTGTTCATTCTGCCCAACCCGAGCAAGGGGCAATTTGAAGTTGCCTATTACGCAGCAGGCGCAGAACAATATACCCTGAGCATATTTGATTCTAGAGGGTCCTTGGCCTTCCGCAAAACTTATCCGATCGCTGGCGCCTATCAGCGTATGGCGGTGGATATCCGACAACATGCAAGTGGTGTGTATCAGTTGATGCTGACCGATCGCGCCGGTAAACGATTGGCAAACGGAAAAGTACTGATCCGATAATAAAAGAAAAGTACTGACTCTACAATAAAAAAGGCCCCGATCACTCGGGGCCTTTTTCTTAGGAAACTATTTCTCCTTCCAGATCGTAATCGTAGGCTTTGGTGATCTGCACATCAACGAAGGAACCGATGGGCAGTTTTTTATCTGTCTGAACGATCACTTCATTATCCACTTCGACCGAGTCGAATTCCGTTCGGCCCAGGTATCGACCTGATTCTTTTTTATCGATCAGGGTCTTGAATACTTTTCCGACCTTTTCCTGATTCAATTCATAGGAGATCTCTTGCTGCGTCTCCATCACTTGCTGTGCTCGACGCTCCTTCTCTTCTGCCGGCACATCATCGACCAGATCATGAGCAGAAGTTCCTTCTTCATGCGAATAGGTGAATATCCCCACCCGATCGAAACGATGCTGCGTGAGAAATGATTCAAGAGAGGCCACGTCTTCCTCCGTCTCGCCGGGGAAGCCGGCAATGAGTGTAGTACGAAGACAGATGCCGGGCACTCGCTCGCGTATCGCATGGATCAATTCATCCATCTCTGCTCGGGTGATCTGACGGCGCATGGCTTTGAGCATCTGATCGGATGCATGTTGCAGCGGCATGTCCAGGTAATTACAGATGTTCGGACGATCCCGCATTACATCCAGTATCTCCAGCGGAAATTTGGAAGGATACGCGTAATGCAAACGGATCCATTCCAGTCCCTCGATATCTGCCAGTCGGTTCAATAAGTCGGGGAGGCTGCGTTTTTTATAGATATCCAATCCGTAATACGTCAACTCCTGTGCGATGAGCATGATCTCCTTCACCCCGTTTTTCACCAACCGGGTTGCTTCTGACACGAGCTGGTCAATGGGCTTGCTTATATGCTGTCCACGCATCAGTGGGATTGCACAGAAAGCACAGGTACGATTACAGCCCTCTGATATTTTCATATAAGCGTAGTGACTGGGAGTCGATAACAAGCGCTCCCCGATCAATTCCTCCTTATAGTCTACCTCAAATTTTTTAAGAATCTGAGGTAATTCCAAGGTGCCGAAGTAGGCATCCACCTCTGGGATCTCCGCTTCCAGGTTATTCTTGTATCGCTCACTCAAACAACCGGTGACATAGACCTTATCGAGCTTCCCTTTTCTCTTCAGTTCAACCTGCTCTAAAATGGTCTGGACGCTTTCTTCTTTCGCCTTGTCAATGAATCCACACGTGTTGACGACAACTATATTATGATCAAGCTTCTTGTTCTCATGTACGACCTCGATGTCATTGGCAAGAAGTTGTCCGCTCAGTACTTCACTGTCGACCAGGTTTTTACTGCAACCAAGTGTTATGATATTGACCTTATCCTTTTTTAATGTGCGGGCTTTCATACAGGGGTTTTATCATCCAATGAAAAAAGACTGTTGACAAATGCCTGCTTCTCGAATACCAGCAGGTCTTCCATCTTCTCTCCAACGCCAATGAATTTTACAGGAATGCTGAACTCATGTGCCACTGCCATCACCACTCCGCCTTTGGCTGTACCATCGAGCTTGGTGATCGCGAGGGCATTGACAGAAGTAGCGGACTGAAAATGACGGGCCTGTTCAACTGCATTTTGTCCGGTTGAACCATCCAACACCAGCAACACCTCATGTGGGGCATCCGGAATCACTTTTTGGATGACCCGCTTGATTTTTGTGAGTTCCTCCATCAGGTGGGCTTTGTTGTGTAAACGTCCGGCTGTATCGATCAGCACCACATCCGACCCTCTTGCAACGGCACTTTGTACCGTATCGAACGCAACAGCCGCCGGATCACTGCCGGTGGTTTGTTTCACGATGGGGACGCCAATGCGTTCACTCCAGATGGTAAGTTGATCGACGGCTGCGGCACGAAAGGTATCGGCGGCACCCAGCAAAACTTGTTTGCCCGCTTGCTTGAACCGGTAAGCCAATTTGCCGATGGTGGTTGTTTTTCCCACACCGTTTACTCCCACTACCAGGATCACATGGGGTTTATTCGGTAAGGGGGAATCAAATCCATAATCATGAATGGGATCTGGCAATACGGCAGCCATTTCAGATTGAAGGATCTGACTGAGCTCTTCTGTGTTGAGGAATTTATCCCGGCTGACTCTTTTTTCTATGCGGGACAGGATCGCATCGGTGGTGGCAATTCCCACATCGGAGGTGATCAATGCTTCCTCCAGATTTTCGAGGAGTTCGTCATCGAGGCGAGACTTACCCGACCAAGCGCGACTCAACTTCTCCCAAAATCCCTGTTTGGTTTTTTGAAGCCCATTATCCAAGGCCTCTTTCTCTTTTTTTCCAAACCAGCGGTCGAAAAGTCCCATGATTGAAAAGGTATTAAAAAACAAAAGCCATTCGGTTGCGAACAGCTCTTGAAAATTCTAATGTCGAAACGACGATTATTTCTGCGCTAGGAAGTCTTTTACCTTATCCTTGTGCACCATTTGCTCCTTAAAGGTGTAAGCACCGGACTTGGGACTGCGTACTGCCTTAATCACTTTGGTATAATTCTTGGCTTCGGCCGCCAATTTGGGGTCCTTCTTGATCGCGGTTTTTGCTGCTTTTGCCATGTGTATGAGTTATAGGATGATTACTTGATCTCTTTGTGAACAGTTACTTTTTTCAGGATCGGGTTGAACTTCTTGAGTTCCATCCGCTCTGGGTTGTTCTTCTTGTTCTTAACGGTGATATACCGGCTGGTACCGGGCTTTCCGCTGGTCTTGTGCTCGGTACATTCCAGGATGACCTGAACGCGATTGCCTTTCTTCGCCATGATGATTACTTTTTAACGATTAGATTTTTTCGCCTTGGGCGCGGAGTTGTTTAACCACAGAGTACAATCCGTTTTTGTTGATGGTACGGATAGCATCGGTAGATAATTTGAGCGTAACCCACTTATCCTCTTCTGCCAAGAAGAACTTCTTGGTTTGGAGGTTGGGCAGGAAACGACGCTTGGTCTTGATATTTGAGTGAGAGACCTTATTTCCACCGATCGGGGTCTTTCCAGTAACCTGACATACACGTGCCATAACGAATCAATTTTGGGAGGGCAAAAGTAAGGGAAATCAGCGAATTAGACGAAGAAAGGAGTTTTTTTCTCAGAACCGCCTCCGGAATTGCTCCAAACCGAGGAATTGGCAATTGCCTGTTTTAAAATAACTTCGCACCCAATCAGGGGCCTGCCAGGCTCTATCACCTTAAAATTCAATCGATTTATGGCATACGATGTAGTCGTTCTGGGAAGTGGTCCCGGCGGATATGTGGCCGCCATCCGGGCTGCTCAATTAGGGTTCAAAACCGCTGTAATTGAAAAAGAAAGTCTGGGGGGCGTTTGCCTGAACTGGGGCTGTATCCCCACCAAGGCCCTTTTGAAAAGTGCGCAGGTGAACGAGTACATCAAACACGCGCAGGATTTCGGTATCCAGGCATCCGGAACCCCGCAGTTCGAGGCGGTCATCAAACGCAGTCGGGGCGTAGCCGATAAAATGAGTAAAGGTGTTCAGTTCCTCATGAAGAAGAACAAGATCGACGTGATCATGGGCTTCGGCAAACTCATCGCAAAAGGCAAGATCGAAGTGAGCGCTGCTGATGGCAAGACCCAGCTGGTCGAAGCCAAGCATATCATCATTGCCACCGGGGGTAGAAGTCGTCAGCTCCCAACGATGCCAATCGATGGAAAGAAGATCATCGGTTACCGGGAAGCTATGGTACTGCCCAACAAACCGACTTCCATGATCATCGTCGGCAGTGGTGCCATCGGTGTGGAGTTCGCTTACTTCTATAATAGTATGGGAACGAAAGTTACCATTGTGGAATTCATGCCTCGTATCGTTCCGGTGGAAGACGAGGACATCAGCAAGGAACTGGAAAAACAATACAAGAAGAGCGGCATCGAGATCATGACAAGCAGTGAAGTCACCTCGGTTGACACCTCCGGCACCGGTGTGAAAGCCAAAGTAAAAACTGCATCCGGAGAGATCACACTGGAGGCGGACATCCTTCTGAGCGCCGCCGGAATGGTCGCCAACATCGAGGGAATCGGTCTCGAAGGGCTGGGTATCAAAACAGAAAAAGGAAAGATCCTGGTCGATAAATACGGCCAATCAAACATACCCGGCATTTATGCGATCGGTGATTGCACACCCGGCCAGGCCCTGGCTCACGTTGCCAGCAAGGAAGCCATCAACTGCGTGGAGTCAATCGGCTACAACGAACGTAAATACAACCATCAACCCGAACCGATCGATTACAACAACGTACCCGGATGTACCTATTGCATTCCTGAGATCGCTTCGGTCGGATACACGGAAAAGCAGGCCAAGGACGCCGGATATGAGATCAAAGTCGGTAAGTTCCCCCTCAGTGCCAGTGGAAAGGCCTCCGCTGCCGGACATACAGAAGGATTTGTAAAAGTGATCTTCGATGCCAAATACGGCGAGTGGCTGGGCACGCACATGATCGGCTACAACGTAACCGAATTGATCGCTCAAACCGTTACTGCCCGCAAACTGGAGACTACCTACCACGAGGTGTTAAACTCGATCCACCCGCACCCCACCATTAGTGAAAGCGTGAAAGATGCGATCGAGGTAGCCTACGGAGAAGCGATCCATCTCTGATCAAGTAAATACTCCAAACTAAAAAGGGGAAGCTTCGGCCTCCCCTTTTTTCATATTCTTCAATGAATGCAGAACAGAAATAGAAGCCTTACTGCTTCAGGAATTTGGTCTTGTACACAACCCCGTCGGTACGACGAGCTTCCAGCAAATAGCACCCCTTATTCAACCCCTTTAATTCGAACTGATGGATCACGGAAGTGATCGCCCCCTGCATGCGTACACGTCCTTGCAGGTCAATGGTTCGGTAAGACTGCCCCACCCAGCGACGATCATATGAAAGATCAATCTGTACATAGGAAGTAGCGGGATTGGGAAATAATTTCGGTTCCAGCCAGGTTGGGTCTTGCTCCGCCAGCGGCATCTCTGCGATCAGAGGCAATTTCAACCCGGGTGAATTCGATAAAAATCCACGAAGCCCACCGGCAGCCAACAGGGTACGCATGCGTCGCTTTTGCCCCTCGGCGAACAAGGGCATCCAGGCGTGTAACTAGCTTATTTAGGCGTATCCGACACACCGTCATCACCGCAATATTCATCCCCCCATAGGTGCTTTAAACCCAGCCAATGTCCTACCTCATGCACTAAAGTCTTTTGTCCGGGCCAATAGCACCCAGATCCAAAACGATACCGTCTAGTTTGGGATCCGAACCGATTACACTGGCAAAGCCGGCAAACTTTTCCATCCGACAGACCCAGATATTCAAATAGCTTTTAGCGTCCCACCCATCAGCACCCATCGTCGATGTAGATTTTATGTCATCCCCCATTTTCCATGAGCTGATCGGTGTATAATATCGAACAATGCCCGAGGTGGATCTGCGACGGGGATCTGAGATAGCCAAACGGAATTCAATTTCACAATCGGCAGTATAGGGCTTAAATCCGAACGTGTGTTGATCGTGTCGGCATTTCGCATCCGAAAACAATCATTCAGCGTCTTCAACTGGGCCTGTACCTGCTGTTCCGATATCTTTTCTGATGGGAGGTGATAGAGGTTATGAAAAACCACTGGTATGACCAGCGTGCCTTCTTGTGTTCGTTGCCATTGACCCGACTCCATCCCCTGCCGGATCAACTGCTCTACCTTCAACATCCGCTGTGTTAATTGCGGATGTGTTGGATTAATGGATTGCTCATATTCCACACCCGCACAACGAGCTGAGCCTTCACGAAGGCTGGCATACAGAGGGCCATAATAAGTAATAAACGGAACGTTTACATAGTCCCTAGTGGGTTGGGGTTGGTACGGGTCGTGGCCTAGACGTCGCTTGAACGGTTTTAAGTCAGGCTAAACACGTATAACTGGGGGTATTCCCTTTCGTAATTATACGTCTTCTATTTTTTTCGGATAATGGTGTAATTTTAAGGAGATGAATATCATGCAGCATAATTATCGCAATGTGGTCATAATCATTGCATTATTTTTTTACGGTTGTGGGGATACTCGAACGGGATCGGTTATTTCCACTACACCGGCCCCCAAAACGCTGAGTTTTTCGATCCAAGCATCTTACCCGCATGATACGGCGGCCTACACCCAGGGGTTAGTCGTATACAAAGGATCCATGTATGAGGGTACGGGAAATTATGGTCGGTCTGAATTAAGAAAAGTAGACTTACCAAACGGAAAAACATTGCAACGGGCAACCTTGGGAGAAAAATATTTCGGGGAAGGCATCACCATCCTACGCGATACCGTTTATCAACTGACCTGGCAGGAAAAGAAAGTATTTGTCTATTCACTTCCCGGATTTAAAAAGATCAAAGAATTTGATGTATCGTTCGATGGTTGGGGATTGACACATGACGGAACAAATCTGATCGTAAGCAATGGCAGCGGCGATTTATTTTTTTATCGCCCACAAGATTTTACACTGATTCGTTCACAGGCGGTCGTTGAGGCTGGCACGCCCAGTTTCAACCTGAATGAGCTGGAATACATCGACGGATTCATCTATGCGAATCAATATACCTATCCCTATATCCTAAAGATCGATCCGAATAGCGGCGAGGTGGTTGCAAAGATCGATCTGACGGATATTTGGAATCGAAACCGTGCAGCGTATCCAAAGGCCGATGTACCGAACGGCATCGCATACGACCCGGATTCCAAGAAGATCTTTATTACTGGAAAATGGTGGCCGGAATTGTACGAGATTCAACTGAGCAATTAAACCGGTTTCAATTCATACAGCAAAGAACTACCTCTTTCGCTGTTCATCCATGCCCTTACATTCGAACGGATTCCTACCCAAGCCGAAGAGAGCCAACGGCTGCTGCCGGTTTTATGTTGGTGACTCAGTAATGCGATATAGAATGCATCATACCAAAGCGGACGGATCGAACGGCAGGTAAATCCATGCTTGGTAGCCAGATGCCGCATGGAATCAGGCGAGAAATGATACAGATGTCTTGGCACATCGTAGGCCGCCCACCACTTCCCGAAATAATCGGCATCAAAAGATGTATGATTAGGCAAGGCGATCAATAATCGTCCACCCGGTTTCAGCAAGCGATGTAACTGATTCATATAACCATTCAGATCGTGCACATGCTCCAATACATGCCAAAGGGTGATGGCATCGAATGAGCCGACCGGTAACTGAAATAGTCGATCGATATCCAACAAGGCGACAGCAAAATCCGTTTGAGCAACCTGCCGGGCTAAGGAATCGGGTTCCAATCCGTCTGCTTGCCAGCCGGCCTTACGGAGTTCATGCACGAAGGCCCCTGTTCCGCTCCCAACATCCAGTACACGACCGCCCGACAAGCCTGTGCTTCGCTCTACCCATTTGACCTTCTGACGCAACGTGCGTTTTCGTACTGCCTGATAGATACGATTGATCAATCCCCGGCTCGTGTTACTGTGAGAAATATATTCCGCCGACTGATAATACATGGAGGAGCTGGCCTGATCAGGGGCACGTTCCGTCAAACGACAACCACATTGCGCACAAGACAGCAATGAAAACGAATCATGGCTGACCAGCTGATCGACAACATCAAAAACAGGCGTCAATTCTGCAGCACCGCAAACTGGACAATTGGTATAATGGATTCGACCGGACATGTAATTAAATATTGGATCAACGAACCTCCCGATACAGCAATGATTCAGATTTGGATTCAAGGACAGTTGCCGGCACACGTGAACGACTTTCTTCTGCCCCCGTACCTTGGCTCGCACCCTGCCAGATCATCCAAGCGATCGAGATAACAGAAAGAACCATCAACAACTTAGCCGCCAGATCATACCGCACATTGGAATGTTTACGTAGGTCAGGTAGGGCCGACACCTGTATGGATACGGCTGCCAACGCATCGGATTGATTCCATTTCCACTTATCCTGATCACGCTCAAATGCACCCAAAGCCCATAAAGGCACCGTTGGCTGATCCTGTTTGAATGAGCGGATCCATTGACTGTAGAGTGCTTCAACCGGTTGAGCCGACTGCCCGGAAAAACTTCGAAGTCTGTTGAAAAAATCGGTCGGTATTTTTATTTGGGGGTCTTCAACAAACGTAAGCTCCCAACGAGGGATACTCCACTTAGAATTATCCTTAACAGGTTCCGCTCGCTGCCTTTCCCATTGCAAAACTCCTACCCCTTCGATCGGTAGAGATTGTCCGCATACCAGCCAGTCATGAATCAACTTCGACATCAGGGGATTGATTTATCGAGTGAAAATACAACTCCCCCAACAAAATGAAATCCGTATACCGGATATTGCGACCAACGGCTATAGGTTTGATGGAGAAGATTATTGAATTGCAACCAGGCACTGATCTTCGGTGTGATAGGCATCTGTCCACCCAGATTGAGATCCAAAGCACCGTCCGTTCGGCTGGATGCTCCTGATTTTGTCAGATACAACGGAGCAAACCAAGAGTATAGGTCGGCCTGTACCCGTAGCTTGTTCGAAAACCGATGCATGGCGCTTAGCTTCCACTCAAAAGGAAGTAATCCCCAGGCTTTATCTGCTCCGCGGACCGAATGATATTGATTCCAACCCGCTTCCCCGCTGATCAACCATCGGTCAGCCTGGCGATAACTGACCGCTGCCCGAGCATAAAGATTCTGTATCCGATCGGCATAGACCACCTGAAAGGATTTCCCATCCCCTGAAGCCGATGTGTCGTTGACAAACAAGAATGTATTGGTTTGAGTAGCGTAACCAACCTTGACGTCATACACCCAATGTGCACGACGCTGATATTGCCATTGTACGGAGCGATCTACCACCCCCTGATTACGCCATTGGGCGGGCATCCACAACCAGGGATTTTGTGAATAGAGCTCCCGATAACCGGTTCTACGTAATTCGCCGGACCAATTCAAGCGAATGAACCAAGGCTTGGAAGCATGACTCCATCGAAGATTCAGATCCGGGTAAATGCGTACACCTGAGCTGTCCCAAGCGGGACGCATCCCGGCGTGAACAGACCACCGTGGCCGCTCGAAGCAAATAGCAGGATTGATACTGTATACCGATCGATTGAGTGCAGGACCTTCGGATCTACTAATCCGACCCCAATGCGCCATGGCATCGACCTGCATCGATATACGATCATTGAAATGATAGCGGATGGGCACCCAAAGACGCGCTTGAACATCACGGTTATCAAAACGATCGCCAGTCAGTTTTCCTTCCAATACAGGCTCCACCATAAACCCGACAGTCGATGGATTTTTTCTCCTGTAAGCAAATCGTAATCCGAACTCATGGAAGACCTGACGCAGGGAATCCTCGGGTGGTATGGCCCGGCTGGAATCGAATCCATATTTGTTATAGCCCTCACGAATAAAATTGAGATCGGCAGACCATTCACCCATCTCCTTGTCCGGCAACTGCCAACGTAGTAACCCGGAAGAGATGGAGTGCTTTTGAAAGGGATGGGTGCCAGATGCGGATTGATGCCCTCCGTAGAAGCGAAGCGGATTTTTCTTCCCCCATTCCAAGGCAACGGAACCATACGGATTTCGAAGACTTCCGTACCCTAGTTTGACATATTGTGCAGGCTTGAAACCCGTGTTCGAATCCGGCAGAAAAGCCAGTGGATTTAATACGCCTGGCTGATATGAAATGGATAATTCCTGGCTGGGTATCCGGTAGCTCAAAGATTGTCTTACGGAATCGGGAGCAGGTGGTTGAGCAGAAAGTTGAAACTTCACCAGATCACGAAGGGCTGGCTTGAAGTTTGAAATGATATCTACACTTCCTGTTCCGGATGTATCTCTTCGCTCGCGTTGAGAATAGGCATGTGTTGGAATTAGAATCCAAGCCATGAGGAATAGTATCAAATGAACCGATCGCATCATAGCCCCGTTTTGGTTGTTTTACGTTCCGCTTCCACGACTCGCTGTAATTTTTCTGTTGCTTCCGCTTGCAGCAAAGGATCTTCCGCATTATCTATGACGCTTTGATAGGTAGCTTTCGCATTGAAAAAATCTTTTGTTTGAAAATAGACATCCCCCGTCAAGATATAAGACTTGGTCGACCAGGGCTCATAGGATCCGGATCGACGGATCGTTTCAGTCGCAGCCTTCTCCGCCTCCTGCCAATTACCTTGCTGAAAATAAGCCCAGGCCATCAAATAACGGGCCTCTGCAGCCAGCGCGCCCTTATTATGCGGAAGCACTAAACGTAATGCTTCCAACGCTTCCTCCCATTGCTTGACTTCGATCGATTGCTGAGCGATCAGCATATAACTGATGGCCTTGTCGTCAGATGATGCATCTTTTTCTGCCAACAACGAACGGGCCTGTTTCGCTCCGTTCACCCAATCTTTCAACTGCTGATAACAGCGTACTGAACCCCGAAGGGCTTCGAGTCGCCATTCCTGGTTTCTGGTTACGCCCAACAAGCCAAGATAGAACCGCAACGCATCTTTCGCATTCTTCAATTCGAAATATGAAATACGGGCGGCTTGTCGGTACGACCACTCTTCATACTTGTTGGGCGTGCGTGCCAGCAATGAATCCAACTGCATCAACGCGGATGCCCAATCTTTCTTCTTTATAAAAAGCTCAGCGACTTGATAAAAAGCTTGGATCCGATAGCGCCCATTCGGATGTTCACTTAAATATGATTTCAGTGCACTTAGCGCATTGCCTTCAGCACCATTCTCATACATGGCCGCTGCTGCCATATAAGTGAGAGAATCAGCAACGGGATATTCAAGCGGCTTTCCAATGCTTTGCATGTATCCCACAAAATCGGCAGGCTTTCCCATCTCCACAAACACTTGCCGGATATTTTCCAGGGCATCATCAGCATCCTCTCCATTGGGGAAACGACTGACCACCTCCTTCAATCGTTTCAATGACTCCTCATATTCATCCAGGTTGTAAAGACAGGACCCTTGTAATAGCAGGGCTCGAGATATCCAGCTATCCTGACTAGCATGGACGATCACCCGATCCAAGGCGGGGATCGCTTCCCGAAATTTTCTATCGACCACATATGCATTCGCCATTTCGAGGTAAGCATCAGGAAGTAAAACCGAAAGGGGATATTTCTCGGGAATCTGTTGCAGCAAACGGATCTTCTCTGCGACATTCTTGATTCCGGTAATCATAGCCAATTGAAACTGGGCATAATCTGCTGCGGGCCATTGCATGGTGATGGCACGCTCGTAATGCGTTTTGGCTTTATTGAAATCGCGCCGCATATAAAAACAATCTCCCGCCCTCAGCCAGGCATCCTGCAGCAGGGAGGTGGGAATGCCAGGCATATTTTTTGTAATCAACAGGAACTGATCTCCGGCAGCGGAATAATTAGACAGCTTTAGAAATGCATACCCAAGATTATAGCGGGCATGCGTGGCGTTCACTTCAGTACCGATCGAAAGCGGGTCTGTCAGATAAGCATTGAGGTGATTGATCGCATTGGCAGGATCGTTTCGACGATACGCGATCTCGCCCGACCAGAATTTGGCATATTGCCGCCATTGACCCGCCCATGGATCTTGAATTACCTGATCAAGCAGGATCTGGGAACGATCCAATAATTGGTCATTCAACAGCTCCATCGCTCGCCCATACCAGATTCGGGGGAATAACTTTTTCAATGAAGAAGATGGACGTTCGATTCGTTCCACCCACTGCAATGCCTGCCGAAAATTATTAGTAGCGGTAAGAACCATCACCATCAGTTCCTGCGCCTCCTCCCGTCGGGCATCTGCCGGATAATCTGCCAGAAACTGCTCTACACTGATCTGTGCCTCCTGCAAAAAAGACAACTCATATGAAAGCTTGGCATATTGCAACAAAGAAATAGACCGCTGATCCGCGTAGCTATTGTTGCGCGCACAGAATTGAAAAGCATTTCTGGCACGGCTGAGATCTCCAGTTTTCAAATATGCATCACCCAGTAAATACATAGCATGCTGACTAAGTGAATCTTGCCCACCGGCGAGCTCCTGAAACCCGGGAATGCTGGATTTATAATCGCCCGACTGATGATGGCAATAGGAAAGCTCATAGATATCTTCCCGCCGAACTTTTTCAGATCGAGCGACATATTCCTTAAGCAGGGGAAGCGCTTTATCGAAGGCGCGTTTTTCAAAATAAGCATGCCCCAGCAACTGCTTCAATGGCAGTTCGTAATACTGAGAGCCAGACTCCTGTAATTTTCGCTCTACATACTCGATCGCTTCTTTCTTTTTTCCCTGCAGGTAAAAAAGCTGTCCGATGTAATACGGAACGATACTCCGGTACTCGGGATGATCTTCCACTAACCGAAGGCTGGAAAGCGCCAAATCATATTGCTGGTCCCTCAAGCAGATAAAACCGAAGTAGTAATTCGCCGCTGCATAATCCGGATGGTTGAGCTGTGATCGAACGCTATCAAAATTTGATCGGGCGGGAGCGAACCGCTGCGCGGTGAACTGTGCATAACCCATCATGAACTGGCGATGCGTGCGCTCTGCTGACCGGAGGTTACGGGGCTCCAAATCCTCCAGCAAATGCAAGGCCTCCGGAAATCGCTGATTACGGAAAGAATGATCGGCCAGCTCGTATGACAACCCTTGCACGAACGCAGGGGGGTGTGGCTGACGTATGTACCGGCCAGCCTCCTCCACGGCTGACAACTCATCCAACCGAACGCCACAGATCAATCTGAAATAATCCAGTTCAGATTCGCTGACAGCAGACTGTCGGGCGTCAAGTCTCCATTCATGCAATCGCAGAAAAATGGGATAGGCCAATGACTCCTTTCCCTCATAGAACCATTGCACGGCCTGCTCCCAATCCCGACGGGGATCGACATCAAATGCCGTACGCTGTGCAAGCATGCTACTCGCCGGCAGAAAAAATAATAGAATGAAAAGCGTGATACGATTCATACTTGATAATAAACGTAAACGCCCGAATATCGATTTTTATTGGGAGTTATGACAAAGTTGATTGCGAACAGGTGTGGATAATCAGATACGGAATGGATTTAACAAACTCTTCGAGACCGCCTTTTCCCTATTTTCGGGTATAATCACACGATATGAGTCAATTTTTCAGCACTAAATACAAGCAGGGGGCACTCGACTTCTCCTTATTCCTTTTGCGATTGGCAGGAGGCGGCTTGATGATCAAGCATGGTTTCGACAAACTGATCCACTTCAACGATAAAGTACGAACCTTCCCCGACCCGCTGCATGTGGGCTCAACCATCTCACTCTCCCTGGTGATCTTCGCTGAATTCTTCTGTGCCGTCTTGCTGGTATTCGGACTATTGACCCGTTTGGCCGCCATCCCACTCGTCATTTGTTTTTCGATCGCTCTTTTTGTGATACACCACGGCCAGGTTTGGGGCGATGGGGAATCCTCCGCTTTATTCTTAGCTGTTTATTTAGCCCTCCTTTTCACGGGTCCGGGTAAATTCAGCCTAGACCGTCTGATCGGAAAATAACCACATGTTCACGCACGAAACATCCATCCGCGTTCGCTACGCGGAAACCGATCAAATGGGCGTTGTCTATCATGGTCATTATTTTCCATACCTGGAATCCGGCCGAGTGGAAGCCATCCGATCCTTGGGCATGTCCTATGCCGAACTGGAAAAAATGGGCATCAGCATGCCCGTTGTGGAAGTACATTGCAAATATTTACGACCGGCCCGCTACGATGACCTGCTTCGTGTTCGAACTTCTTTGCCCGAACTGAGAAGCGATCATCGAATCGAGTTTCACCAAGAGATCTACCGTGGTGCCGATGAGCTGCTGATGAAGGCACAAGTAAAATTATATTTCTGGGACACGCTGCATCACCAAAAAACAACAATGCCTTCGGCTTTGATGGATCGGTTGAAATCCTTCTATCTTGACTGACTCGGAACAAATAACTCAACCAGGCGGACTTCCCAAATATCCGTCAACGCCCCCCATGAGAAGTTCCTCCATGGGAAAGACGACGATCAGCCTACTGTTCTATTTAATGGCCGGATATTGGCTGCTCGGCGACTGGAAGAGCTTACTGATGATCACCCTCATACTGGTATTTCATGAAGCCGGCCATTTCATCGCCA
>Ga0082207_1000934_pt1 | contig 14944 bp, 17 predicted proteins | sample LakMenEpi10Aug09_FD_71540 | JGI IMG/M metagenome (GOLD analysis project Ga0082207, IMG submission 71540)
CATGCTCAACCATTATTTAATCCGATCATTTATATCAAGTGGAGTGGTTACTACTTTATTAATCAAAGTACCAATTTGATCAACAGTAATTGTTACTACATCCCCGCTTAATAATGAAATATCAAGAGGTGGCACAATTCCAGTACCAGTAGATAACAAGACGCCAACTGGAAAATGTTGACACCTAAAGAGATAATCAATCAAATCTTCAAATGATCGATTAAGGGATTTTAAAGAAGTCTCTGCTTGCCAAATAATTGAGCCACTTCTTTCTATTTTTGCATAGATTCCAAGTTTGTCATGATCGACAATTTCCCAAATTGGTCTAATCATCGGACCAACAGAATTTGAACCATAGTAAATCTTTGCCTGCGATAAATACAGAGGATTCTCACCTTCTATATTTCTTGAAGTCATGTCGTTACAAATACTCATTCCAATCAACTCTGCAAATTTATTTATAACTATGGCAACCTCCGGTTCAGGAACTGAAGTAAGGGCATCCTCTCTAATTCCAACTTCAGCTTCATGTCCAACAGTTCTTCTAGCGGTTGCCTTGAAAAATAATTCTGGTCTATCTGCTTCATAAACTAATTGGTAAACATCTGGAATATCACTCTCTTCTTTTCGAGCATCGCGAGAACGTTGATATGTAACTCCCGCTCCCCACACCTCTGAATCAGCTGCTACTGGCGCTACTAGCTTTCCTTTAATCTCTTTACTGCCGGCAGCCTCATAAATTTTACGAAAATCAGATAGATGTAGTTTTAATGCATCTGATAAAGACTTTAATCCGGCTAACTCAAAATATTGGCCGTTTATTTCTTTAACTAAATGATAATTTTCAGTTGGGGTTTGGATAACAGCAATATGGCTCACTCTAAACCTCAATCCGATTTATAAGACCTGATTCTTCCAACGCATTCCAAGCTGCATCTGGAATATCCATATCAAAATCTGAAATATTTGAGGTTAACTCTTTAACACTTCTAGAGCCAGTCACTACACAGGTTACAGCTGGATGGCGTAATGGAAATTGAATCGCAGCTGCTGTAAGTGGAATGTGAAAATCAGCAAGTAATTTCTTGATGTCTAATGCTTTCTTTAAAATCTCAGGTGTGACTTTTATATAATCATAAGTTGAGTTTTCAGTTGGATTCGCTAATACACCTGAGTTGTAAACCCCACCAACCATGACGCCAGTTTTCTTTTTTAAGCACTCCTTGAAAAGCTCATCCTGAGCTGATTGGTCTAGCAGTGAAAATCTTCCAGCTATTAAAATAATATCTAAATCCATTTGTTTAACAGCCTTAGTTGCATATGAACAATAATTTAGGCCGACCCCTACCCCTTTAATAACGCCTTGAGATCTTAATTCATCTAATACTGGATATGCCTGATCAATTGCTTGATCAATTTGATCATCAGCATCATGAATTAATGCGATATCAACAGAAGGGAGATTTAACCTTTTAAGACTTTCTTCTAGTGACCTTAAAATTCCTTCTCTAGTAAAATCAAAAACTGGAAAAATTGTTGGATCTACTCCTACATATCCAGCCAAACCTGCAACCTTTCCAGAAATTTCTTCTGGCGTGAATTTCTGCAGTACTCTGCCAACTTTTGTGGAGATTACAAAGGGCTTCTTAGCTTTATTTAATGCTGCGCCCACTCTTTTTTCGGCATTACCGTGCCCATACAAAGGTGCGGTATCAAAAAAATTTATTCCAGAATTGATGGCCTCTAAAATCGTTGCTTCCGCCTCGGCGTCAGTCACCTCTGTAAACAAACCGCCCAGCGGGGCGCTTCCCAACGCTAATTTAGTTACATACCGCTCTATGCGTGGAATTTTTACTAACTCACTATGTCTGGCCATTAACGCAATAGTATAGGAAGGTGTTGAGATAGTTAATGGTGTTCAACTTGTGAGATATGGGAGAGAGTAAAAAGGTATGGAACAAGAGTTTGATGGTCTTACGGCAATAGTAACTGGTGCAGGCTCTGGTATTGGCCTTGAGGTAGCCAAAGGGTTGACTTCAAAGGGAGCTAAGGTTTTTGGTTTCGATATTAACGAGGGTCAAATGGGATCTAATGCCACTTTTATTAAGTGTGATATCGGAGATTCTACATCTGTTAAAAATGCTTTTGAAGAATTCAAGAAATCAAGTAACAAATTAGATATTTTAATTAATAATGCCGGAATCGGTTCACTTACTACGGTAGAAAAAGAGAGCGATGAAGTCTGGCAAAAAGTATTAAATATTAATGTGGTTGGAACAGCTAGAGTTTCAAGAGAGGCAATACCTTTGCTTAGAAACAGTAAATCTGCTGCGATAGTAAATACCGCATCAGTGGCTGCAATTGATGGTATTCCAAATCGTGCGGCATATAGTGCATCTAAAGGAGCAGTTTTAACTTTAACTCTTGCAATGGCAACTGATCACCTATCAGATGGCATAAGAGTGAATGCCGTAAATCCTGGAACTACCGATACGCCTTGGGTAAAAAGATTATTAGATCAATCAGATGATGCTAAAACTGCCAAGTCTGCACTTGAAGCCAGGCAGCCAATGGGAAGACTAGTTTCACCAGCCGAAATTGCAAGTGCAATTATTTTTCTGGCAAGTCCACTTCAAGCTGCAATAACTGGTACCTCCATCAACATTGATGGCGGACTTCACTCATTAAGGATTCCTAAAAAATGAACCCATTAAATAATTACAGATTTGGTTCCTACGCTCTATTGGCTATGGGGCTAATTAATTTAAGGTATCAAACTGGTAGTGAGGCAAATCTGCCGACTAGCTCAGTTTTAATTACAGTTGGATTACTGGTATTTATTGCCACATTCATTCCTAAGTTTTCTACTTTCTTACTAGGAAAGATAGTTAAGAAAATATCCTTACTGCTTCTAGTTGCACTAATTATTTATGGCATATTAATTTAAAAATATGGAGCTTTCTCAGATAAAGCTTAGGTGGAATGAAGTTCTTGATTTACTTCTAGAAAAGGACCGGATTGCTTGGTTATCTTTTTTTGATGCCAGACTAGTTTCCTATGAAAGTAATCAATTAACCTTAGATTTTGCTGATAGCCAGAAGTTTGCAAGTGCGCACGATTTTAAGCAAACACGTAATCCAGCCCACACTCAGCTACTAATTGATGCAATAACAACTGTTTTTGGCTTTACACCCACAATAATAGAGCGGTGAAATCAGTAGCACTATTTTTATCATTAGTAATTGCATCTACTGCGCTTACCCCAGCGGCAAATGCGGCAAGTAAAAAAACCACTGTTTCATTTGATGTACAAAGCACACCAAATGCTGGTGAATCATTAGTAACTTTTTATGGTCAGGTAAAGCCAGCGGCTAAAGCAAAAATTGAAATTAGCTCATTTGATGGCATTGCTTGGAAAAAAACTGTATTAGGCACAACTGCCAGTGCTAGTGGAGCATGGAGAATTACTACGGTTGCAACTGCCATAAAGGCCGAAGGGCAGTATCGAGCAACGGCAATTATCAATAAGAAAAGAGTAATAACTAAACCAAAAAACTTTAAGGTTGATAACTCTAAGACTTTTTCAGATCTGAACGCGTTATTTATTACCCCAGAAACTAGTAAATTAACGGGCGGGCGAATTCAAGGTTCAGATGTTAGTAGATGGCAACATCCAAATGATGAGCCAATAGATTTTAAAAAGAAATTTGAAGCAGGAATGCGATTTGTTTTGATCAAGGGCTCTGATGCTCAAGAAGCGGCAGATGCGATAGCACTTAAATGGCTAGTTACCGATCGAAGTTCAGCCCAAGCAGCTGGGCTCTACACCGGTATGTATCACTTTGCGTATCTACCAAATAGCACAGATGAGGCTTACATAATTAGAGATGCAAAGGCGCAGGCACAAAAAGTGATCTGGCGGCTAGCTTCTTTAGGAGGTTATAACGAGCGAGATTTACCAGTTGCATTAGATCTAGAAAATAACTGTGTGAAAAGAAGTAGCTCAGGTGGCTGTCTTAAATATATGCCAAGAAGTTTGGTAACCCTTTGGGCAGAGACTTGGCTTGAAACTGTTGAAGAAAAAACAGGTAGAAAACCAATTTTATACTCATATGCACAATTTTTAGAAAGTGCGATGAGTCGAAGTGAAAAACTTCGCCAGTATCCATTATGGCTGGCCCACTACGGAATTAATCCAGCAGATCCAATTTCTCAACCTGGTCAACGCCCAACAATTGGTTGCTTTGTTCATTCCTGGAGCACTGCAAACTGCTCTTCACAATGGCAAATATGGCAGTACTCATCTTGTGGAATTGGTAAAAAATATGGCGTACCAAGCTCGCGGTTAGATTTAAATGTATTTAGAGGAACACCAGAGAATTTTCTAGCTCTTACTAAAGGTAAGTGGCAACCAGAGCCAGCTGACATGATGCCGATTAAGGAGCCAACATCTATTAATTTGATATCAATTACCTCAACCGATACAAATAAACCAGTTGAAGTAAATGTTGAGGTATTTAGAAGTATTGGCTCTCCGGTTGTGACTGGAACTGTTGTCTTTAGACCAAGTGATGAAAAAATAAAGGTAAAGAAGCAAACTGCTACTCGCTCTGCAAGTGGTAGATGGGAATTAAAAATTGAGGGTCTACCAGCTGGAGTTACCTCTGGAACCCTTAACTACGTTGATATGTCTAAGACTCATGCAGATAACGAACTTCCATTAGCAATAAATTTAATGCAAGGTCCAGATCTACCTACGCCAACACCAACGGCCAAGCCAAAACCAACCAAAAAGCCAGTTGATAGTTGTGCTAAACAAATAAAGCACTGAGTCTCTTCCACTACAGTTGGCGGTATGAAACAGCAATTACCAGGTGGTGTAATTCGCCAGGACCGAAAATTAGCTGATGGTCGAGATATCTTTTATTACGACAGTTCAGATGTTTCAAGGGATGTTGTTGATACTCGAGATGAGGTAGCTCAACCTGGTATCGGACATCTACGACTAGATGTCTTAGTAAATGAATGGGTCGCAGTTGCCTCTCACAGACAACATAGAGTTTTTCTACCGCCAAAGCAGTTATGCCCATTATGTGCTTCAACAAAAGATAAACAAACTGAGATTCCAGATAGTGATTATGAAGTAGTTGTCTTTACGAATCGTGCGCCAGCATTAACAAACCCAGGTGAGAATTGGAGTTTGCCACAATTAGATGGCTTAGATACCCCAAACCCAGATGCAGCAGGTGCTTGTGAAGTAGTTTGCTATACCTCAGATCATGAAAGCAGTTTTGCAAAACTTTCAGTTAAACAAATTAGAGCAGTCCTTGAAGCTTGGAAGGATAGAGATAAATTCTTATCAATTCTTCCTTATATCGAGCATGTATTTCCATTTGAGAATAGAGGTGAAGAGGTGGGAGTGACTATCTCGCACCCACATGGTCAAATCTATGCTTACTCATTTATCCCGCCAAGAGTTGAAAAAATGTTGAGTGCAGCTCAAGAGCATTTAAAGAAAACTGGTCGAGTTTTACTAGATGATGTAATAAAGCGAGAGATTAAAGATGAGCGAAGAATTGTTGCAAAAAACAGTGAGTGGATTGCATACGTACCATATGCTGCTAGGTACCCATTTGAAATTCATGTCACCCCACTTCGTGGTGTAGCGCATATGAGTCAATTAGATGAGAAACAATCTGAAAGTTTTGCACCAATTGCTAAAGAGGTTTTATCTAGATTAGATGGTGTTTTTGGAATTGAGATGGCTTACATTGCTTCTTGGTATCAATCACCAGTCAATATTGGTCAAGATTGCATGCGATTGAACTGGCAAATTGTTTCTGTCAGAAGACAGCCCGGAAAATTAAAGTATTTATCAGGCTCAGAGTCGGGAATGGGCGCCTTTATTATGGATTTAGATCCAGAACAATCTGCCGATCAATTACGGGCGGTAAAGCTTTAATTACTCAACTGGGGTAATTGAAATAACCTCAACCCCACCAATTGCATTTAATACATTCAATAAATCAGTCGGATCACTACCTGGTACAGCAATTGTTATGTCATCAACACCTTTGCCATTCTCACTTCTAAGCACAACCAAACCGCGAATATCACCACCGGCAAAACCAATAGCTGATGCCACCGCACCTAATGAGCCTGGTCGGTCAGGTAGTGAGAGTTGAACTCGGTATAGCGCCATGCTCCCTGACTTGGACTCGAACCAAGAACCTGCCGGTTAACAGCCGGCTGCTCTGCCAATTGAGCTATCAGGGAATACACCAATCTTATTAAAGATTTGTGAAGGCAAATAGTATCGAATAAAACAATGTGCTCAAATCTTGGCCTAAAACTGGCTTAACTCTCCCCTAGTGCTAACTCTTTCTGCACTCTGCGGGCGGCCTCCATATCAACTAATTTCGCAAAAATCTCTTGATATTGCGCATCATTTTCGACTGGATTTATTCTTTGCAGAGTTGATTTAATTTCAGCAATCACCCGACTTAGTGCTACCTCACGTAATCTTGCAAAAATACTATTTATATATCGATCTGATACCTCACCATCGGTTCTAATTGGCTCAACCGTTAACTCGGTAATCAAAGATTTAAGTTCATCAGAGTCGGAGTTATCTAGCAGTGCTTGAATGTTTAACTCACTCTGCTGATCAATAAGTTTTCTAAGTTGATCATAAAGTGGAAAAGAAAATGCTGCTTCCTCTAAATCCACCCAACCGGTAGCTAGCGCTGGAAGTTGTAATTTAACTTTTAGTACCTCACGTTCTAATACTAAAATTGGATCAGTTAAATTGATTTTCACCGGAGCTTGATTTTCACCTACCTTACTGTTTTTCTTAATTGCAGCTGAAACTACATCAACCTCCATACCTAACCAACCAGCTAATAGTCGAACATACTCAGGTCTTAAAGAGGCATCTCTTATTTTGCCGATTAATGGTGCTACTTGATTTAGCGCATTTACTCGACCTTCAGCAGCTTTAACATCATAACTTGCAATCACAGATTTAATTGCGAACTCAAAAAGTGGAACTCGTCTGGCAATTAAATTTCGGACAGCATCATCCCCATGTGCTTGTCGCAACTCACAAGGATCCATACCATTTGGTTCAACCGCTACAAATGTTTGAGCGACAAATTTTTGGTCATCTTCAAATGCGCGCAGCGCGGCTTTTTGACCGGCAGCATCGCCATCAAATGTGAAAATTACCTCACCTCTGAATGCATCTGCATCCATTAATAATCTTCGAATTATTCTGATGTGCTCATCGCCAAATGCGGTGCCACAGGTGGCAACTGCGGTGGTAACTCCAGCTAAGTGAGCAGCCATTACATCGGTATAACCTTCAACAATTACTACTTGCCGGCTCTTTGCAATCTCTTTTTTAGATATATCCAAGCCATATAAAATTTGATTCTTTTTATAAATTGGTGTCTCTGGTGAGTTTAAATATTTAGGACCTTGATCAACCTCATCGGAGGCTAATTTGCGTGCACCAAAGCCCACCACATCACCAGAAATATCTTTAACTGGCCAAATTAATCGATTTCGATATCGATCTATTTGACCTTTACTTCCCTCTTTTATTAAGCCAGCCAAAGTTAACTCTTCATCACTAAAGCCTTGACCCTTTAAATGTTTATACAACCCATCCCACTCATCTGGGGCATAACCAACATTAAAACTTTTCGCTGCATCTCGATCAAAGCCACGTTTAGTTAAAAAATCTCGACCATGCTGGGCAGCTGGTAGTTGAATCTGTTCCTGATAAAAGATAGCTGCTGCGTTGTTGGCTGCTACCAATCTAGATCTATTAATAACTGGTCCAGATGAGCTACCGCTACTTTCATACCTTAAGGTGTAACCGATTCGATCAGCTAATCGTTCAACGGTTTCCATAAAGGTTAAATGTTCTAGCTTCATAATAAATGCAATTACATCCCCGCCCACCTGACAGCCGAAACAGTGATAAAAACCCTTACTTGGTGTTACATGAAATGATGGAGATTTCTCATCATGAAATGGGCAAAGACCTTTTTTCTGTCCACCACCAGCATTTTTAAGTTGAACATAATCGCCAACTACCTCATCAATTGGGCTGTGGTCACGAACATAGTTAACATCTTCATCTTTTATTCGCCCGGCCATATGCCTATCCTAGTTTGCTCATCTGATCTTTGATTTACCCAGTTGTTAATTTGGCTTCACTAAGCGCTGGTGAAGTGCCCTGGCCCCTGGGTCGGTCAAAGATGCCACCTGATCGATTACCACCCGAAGTCGCTGACTATCTGTTTGTGCATTATGCCAATCTTGTAAAAAGAAACTCTCTAGTGTTTTAGGCGCACTTTCTAATATCACAGCTACTAACTCAGTTAGTAATTTCTGTTGCTCGGCATACCTAACTTGGGAGGATGCAGCATTAATCACATAATGACCTGCGATTGATTTAAGAAGAACTACCTCAACTCGTTGCGCCCTGGGCACAATTAAATTTGCGTTATATCTAGTTAAATCACCACTGCCATACTTTTCTTGGGTGGCTTGCTCCACAGATTGGGCAAATCTACCGATTAATTCACTAGTTAGATCTTTTAATCTAGCTAAGGAGCGATGAGTGCCATCATATTCATGTGGCCAGGTAGATAATTTTTCTAGATTAGAAAGTGCACCCGCTAATTCAATCTCACTCACATCAGCCAAATACTCATCTTTGGCAACCTTAAACAACTCAGGTAAATCATCCTTTAATGTATTTAACTTTACCTGTCCGGTAACTAATGAATCCTCTAAATCATGAACGCTATAGGCCACATCATCTGACCAATCCATAATTTGAGCTTCCATCGAGGTCACACCCGTTGGGGCATTGGCTCGATACCAATTAAATATCTCTAAATCATCCTCATAGACACCAAATTTTTCTGAATTTATATCTCTACTCCATGGGTATTTTGTAGCTGCATCTAAAGATGCTCTAGTTAAATTCAAACCAATAGATTTTCCATTTGGCAGTACAGTTTTTGCCTCTAATCTAATTAGTAACCTAATACTTTGGGCATTACCTTCAAACCCACCACAACTACTAGCTAATTGATTAAGCGCCATCTCGCCATTGTGACCAAATGGTGGATGTCCTAAATCATGGGCTAGACATGCCCCTTCCATTAAATCTGGATCAGCTCCTAATTGCGAACCTAACTCTCTTCCGACTTGAGCACACTCAAGTGAGTGTGAAAGTCTTGTTCTTGGAAAATCAGTTGCCCATGGCACTGCTACTTGAGTTTTAGCAGCCAATCTACGAAGTGCGTAGGAGTGAATAATTCGTGCCCGATCCCTGGCAAACTCACTTCTACCACCACGTTTTGCAGGTTCATCTAAAAATCTAGCACGATCAAAATCACTGTATCCTGGATGTTCCAGGGCATTTCTAATTACCATCTTTAAATCCTATCTGTCTTAGGTGAGATTAGAAATTAACTATTTGCCTTGAGTTTTAAACTTAGGCAGATGAAGATCAAAATAGATTGAAATAAACCTAGTCAAGATCACAATGGATCCACCAATAAGTGCTGAAATATTGAGATTCACATCTAATTCATACAATGATACAAACCCAATTGCTCCCATTAATGCAGATGTGCCGATAGTTTCTCGGTGCAGCAATACCGGCTCTAATTGGCATAAAACATCTCTAAGTAATCCACCAGTTACGGCAGTGATTACTCCCAAAATAACAGCTATAAACCAGGAGATATTTTCAGTTAATGCCAGATATGAACCAGAGATCGCTGCAATCGCTAATCCAAAAGTATCCATCACAATCAATGTTTTCCCGATTTTAGTTACTCTTTGAAAAACTAAAGTAATAATTACTGCCAAAATAACTGCCAAAATAATATTTGAATCATTTATCCAAGCTGGTTTTAATCCTAAAAATAAATTTCGAAGTGTGCCACCAGATATAGATGCCACAGCAGCGATAAAGGCTATGCCGCCGTAATCTAATCCCTTATCAGCTGCCACCCTGGCGCCAACTAATGCAAAGACTAGAGTTGATGCTAGATCTAGAAATGGTAATAACTCCATGGCTTAAGGATATTCTCTTATCGGCATAAGGCGATCACTTAAATTAATTCCTAATTGACCAAGGGTCTTATAGGCAAGATAGGCACCAGTCTCCCTACTTAAGTACTTTAAACCAGAGTTTTCCACTGAGGCTGCGCCACTTTTAACCGGTGAGCAGCTGGCTAAAAATCCTAAATCTTTTGCCATGCTCATCGCGCGATAGCAATGATATGGATCGGTCACAATAACTACCGATGCATACCCTCGCTTTTTAGCCTCGGCAACATAGCTTTCGGTACTACTTAAAGTATCTCTGCCCTTGGCAACTGCAAGTATTTTATTTTTTGCCACACCGTTTTGAATTAACCAATTTCTACTAGCAGCAGCTTCGGTGGTCCGATCCCCCGGTGCCCCTGCTCCGACGGTGTAAATCACAGGTGCTAGGCCTAATTTATAAGTACTTAATGCCTGTTCTAGTCTTTGTTTTAAAATATCACTTGGCCGGCCATCAAATTGTGCAGCTCCCATTACTAAAATTAAATCTGACTTTATTGGCTCAGCATTTCTTGCGCTATACCAAATATTCCCAGCAACATATAGGGGTATGACAATTATTAGTAATAATATAAATGAGATGACTCTTCTAATTAATCTAAATAAAAACAATTAACTTATCCACCTGAGATTGCATCATCAATTGAAATATTGGCAAACTCATCTGGATCATCTAGCCAACCAGCTGGCAAGGAAACAGCTCGGCCATGACTTGTGCGCCCACGTGGACCATCGCCGACCGCCTGCGGATATGGCTGATCCTCAAGAAGTGATAACAATTGAGCCATCTGAGATATTGAAATCACCATACCAAGGGATGATCTGATTTCGCGTGCTACCGAAAAGCCTTTTAAGTACCAAGCCATATGCTTTCTAATATCTCGCATAGCTCGATCTTCATTTTCAAAGTACTCAACTAATAATTGCCCATGACGTAACATAATTTCTCGTACCTGAAATAATGTGGGGTTAGTTCGATTATGTTCACCATTTAATGCACTAACTAAATCCGCAAATAACCAAGGTCTGCCCAGGCAACCTCGACCAACGACCACACCATTACAACCAGTTTGATCCATCATATTTATCGCATCTTGCCCAGACCAAATATCTCCATTACCTAAGACTGGTGTACCAGTTGGTGCTAGATGTTCAACTAATTGCGTAATTTTATGCCAATCAGATCTGCCTTCATAAAGTTGCGCAGCGGTACGGGCATGAAGTGCTACCCAAGCCACACCTAAATCAGCTGCTGATTTTGCTGAATCTAAAAATGTTTCATGATCTGAATCAATTCCTACTCGCATCTTTACCGTAATTGGAATTCCATACTTACTAGCATTTTTCACCGCCGACTCAACTATTGCTGAAAATAATCGCCGCTTATATGGCAAGGCGGCGCCGCCACCACGCTTAGTTACCTTTGGTACTGGGCAGCCAAAATTTAAATCAATATGATCGGCTAAATTTTCACTACCTAATAAATCAACTGCTTTACCAAGAACTATTGGATCAACGGCATAAAGTTGAATAGATCTAGGGCTTTCACCAACTCCAGGTTTAATTAATCTAAAGGTCTCCTCGCGCCGCTCAATTAATGCTCGTGCGGTCACCATCTCAGAGACAAATAAACCTGCGCCTTGCTCTCGACATAATCTTCTAAAGGCAGCATTTGTAATTCCAGCCATTGGGGCTAGTACTACTGGGGTGGTGAGAACTACCTCATTATTTGCGAAATTGCCATTAGAAATTGGCAGCCGAAGAGGTGCAACCTGAGTTAACAACTTAGCAACCTAATAATTTTTGGGCTAAGTAACTCTCAACTTGATCAAGTGCGATTCGAGATTGCGCCATCGTATCTCGCTCTCTAATTGTTACCGCTTGATCATCTAAGCTTTCAAAATCAACTGTGATACAAAATGGGGTACCAATCTCATCTTGGCGACGATATCTTCTGCCAATTGCCCCAGCATCATCAAAATCCACATTCCAGTGCTTACGAAGTGCGGTGGCTAAATCCTTAGCTTTTGGCGATAAATCAGCGTTTCTAGATAGTGGTAGAACTGCGACCTTAATTGGTGCCAATCTAAAATCTAACTTCATTACTGCGCGCTTTTCCATCTCACCTTTAGAGTTTGGTGCTTCATCTTCAGTGTAAGCATCTAACATAAAAGTCAATGCGCAGCGATCAACTCCAGCTGCTGGTTCAATTACATAAGGGGTCCACCGCTCATTTTTTTCTTGATCAAACCAAGTTAAGTTTTCACCCGATGCTCTGGAGTGTGCTTTCAGATCAAAATCAGTTCGATTAGCAATTCCTTCAAGCTCACCCCACTCAGTGCCAGCAAACTCAAATTTATACTCAATATCTGCAGTTCGCTTTGAGTAATGCGAGAGTTTTTCCTTTGGATGCTCAAAAATTCTTAATCGATCTGGATTAATTCCTAAATCTTTATACCAAGCTAATCTGGTATCAATCCAATATTGATGCCACTGTTCATCAGTTCCTGGAACTACAAAAAACTCCATCTCCATCTGCTCAAACTCACGGGTTCTAAAGATAAAGTTTCCAGGAGTAATTTCATTTCTAAATGATTTACCAATCTGGCCAATACCAAATGGTGGTTTCTTTCTAGAAGTTGATGCCACATTATCAAAGTTAATAAATATTCCTTGCGCCGTCTCTGGGCGTAAGTAGGCAAGGCCTGATTCATCCTCAACTGGACCTAAATAAGTTTTTAAAAGGCCAGAAAATTGTTTAGGAGTTGTAAACTTTCCTTTAGTGCCACAGTTTGGGCAATTTACTTCAGCTAGTGATTCAGGCTTTTTCTTATGCTTATTCTCATAAGCCTCTTCTATATGATCTGCGCGGTATCTCTTATGACAGCTAGTGCACTCAGTTAATGGATCAGAAAAAGTTTCAACATGGCCAGATGCTTGCCAAACTTCGCGGGCTAAAATTACGCAGGAATCTAAACCAACAACATCATCTCTGCCCTGCACCATTGATTTCCACCATTGGCGCTTAATATTATTTTTTAATTCAACGCCTAAAGGACCGTAATCCCAGGAAGCACGAAGTCCGCCATAAATTTCTGATGAGGGATAAACAAAGCCACGACGTTTGGCCAATGAAACGATTGTCTCGAGACGATCTTGCGCCATTTAATCTCCATCCGGCTGGCTGTCGGCGGCTTGCTATTGAGATAAGTGTAGGGGTTAGGCATATCTATCTCGGCAAAGGCCAGCTTTATGGGTGGATCTAGGCTTATGGCAAATGATATTGATAATCATTCTCATTTATGCTACTTTGCATTTATGAATATAGCCATCTTGTTAGCCGCAGCCACCGCAGTAGCAACTGCCCTTGGCGGCGTAATCGCACTTCGAGCTCGTGATCGTCTACACCTAGTTTTAGGTTTAGCCGCTGGTTTATTACTAGGCCTAGTTGCCTTTGATCTTTTACCTGAGGTTTTTGAGATGTCCTCCACCACCTTCTTAGGTGCACCAAGTGTTTCAGTGGCATTAATTGGTGGCTTCTTACTATTACATCTTTATGAGAAATTTTTTGGCTCCCATGAACCAGCTGAATCAGATTATGGTCATGATCATAAGCACACAGCAAATGTCACCGGCACAGTCGGTGCTTTGGCGATGGGCTTACATGTATTCCTAGATGGTTTGGCATTGGGTGTGGCATTTTCAATAGATGAAAAATTAGGAATTGCAGTATTCGTAGCCTTACTTGTCCACGCATTTAGTGATGGTTTAAATACCGTAGCGATGTTGGTAAAGAGCAACAAATGGAGCAAGAAGGGTATTTGGCTACTAGGAGTTGATTCCATTGCAAGAATTAGTGGTGCAGCAATTGGTTCAGGCTTGGCACTTTCTGAAAACTCTACCGCTTTATACTTAGCCGCATTTTCTGGAATTGTAATTTATATAGCAACTAGCCACATCTTGCCAGAGGCACACGCTAGGCATTCATCACGTTGGACATTAGCTGCAACACTTACAGGAGTTGCAATTATGTGGGCATTAGTTAGCCAACTTGAGGCAATACATGTCCATGGTCATGATGATGGCGCTCACTCAGAGATACACCAAGAAGATGGTGTGCATAAGGATGAAGATCATGACGAGCATGAAGATCATGACGAGGAGGGCAAGTAGTGGCGCAAGATCAAGCCCTACTGAATAAATCTGAGGTTAAGGTAATTGGTGCGCTAAAAAAACAAGGTAAATTTGCTAGCGCTCAATCGGTTTATCAGTTGCTACGAAAAGATGGTGAATCAACTGGGTTAGCAACCGTTTATCGAACACTGCAAAAAGCTGCTGCTCGAAATACTATTGATGTTTTGCGCAAAGATGATGGTGAAGCGCTATATCGCTTATGCGAAACAGGACATCACCATCATTTAGTTTGCACCAGTTGTGGCAAAACTATTGAGGTAGAGGGTAGCTCGGTTGAAAGATGGGCCAACACTGTGGCAAAAAATCATGGATTCAGAAAGGTTTCGCATGTAGTTGAGCTATTTGGCTTATGCGCTAAGTGTTAATGATGGGCGACTTTCGAGGTATTCCAACGCCAATTTGCCCAGCATGTGGTGGTAACTTAATAACTATTACCGCAAGCTTTGATCCAGATACTTATGAGTTAGATATGTATTTATTAGATAACGCTCAATGTGCTACCTGTCAGGCACTTCTTACCGCGCCAACGCCTGCTGATTACACAGCTGCTTAAATTTATGCCTTACCAAACCTTCGCTCACGTTCGGCATATATCTCAATCGCTTTCCAAAGG
>Ga0082207_1000940_pt1 | contig 14904 bp, 16 predicted proteins | sample LakMenEpi10Aug09_FD_71540 | JGI IMG/M metagenome (GOLD analysis project Ga0082207, IMG submission 71540)
ATCTCCACAATCATACTGAGACCAAGATCCGCGCCCACCTTGCTCCGGTTGAGGTCGATCCAGCGTTAGTTGCTGCAATCGATGAGGCCGCCGCAGAGGTGGATTTCTAAGCTCCAATGTTGGAGTACTCCAAAGTTGACCACGAGGCTGACCCTTACTCAATTGCAAACACCATCGCATTAAACGCTTTGGTTGCGCGGGCCAAGAGTAAGGGTGAGCTTCTGGCTCATCTAAAAAAGCGCGGAGTCGAAGATGATGTTGCTAATGCAACGGTCTTTAGGCTCCAAGAAAAAGGATTGATTAACGATTCCGAGTTTGCAAAAGCCTGGACTCAATCTCGACATACCTCTAAGAAACTATCCAAAAGAATCATCGCTGGCGAACTTCGCACTAGGGGAGTAGATCAGCAAAGTATTGATGAAGCTTTGGATGAGATCGATGATGAAGCTGAATACCGCACTGCTTTCTCTTTAGCGATGCGCAAATACAGCACAATGAGTCGTTTTGAGGCTGATGTTCAGATCCGCAGAATTCAATCTTTGCTGCAGCGAAAAGGTTTTTCCTTTTCTACTATTTCGCGAGTTATTCGCGAGCTAGGAATTCAGTCAGACGAGCAGCGGTAGCAACTACTGCAGCGGCATGAATGCGGCCTGGTTGACGTCCTAGACGCTCGATCGGGCCGCTAATGCTTACTGCCGCAATTACCTTGCCATTAGGTGCACGAACTGGTGCGGACACTGAAGCAACTCCAGCCTCGCGCTCTCCGACTGATTGCGCCCACCCGCGGCGACGATCAGCTGATAGTTGTGCGGCGGTAAAGCGTGCATTAGTTAGTCCGCGGTGAATTTTTTCTGAATCCTCCCACGCTAATAAAATTTGGGCTGCAGAACCTGCCTGCATAGTTAATGCCGCACCGACTGGAACAGAGTCGCGAAGACCTGAAAGACGCTCTGCCACCGCAACACAGATACGTAGGTCTCCTTGACGGCGATACAACTGAGCACTCTCACCTGTGGCATCACGCAGCGCCGATAGTGCAGGAGCTGCAGCAGCTAGCAAGCGATCTTCGCCCGCAGCTGCGCCTAATTCGCCAGAACGCGGTCCTAGAACAAAACGTCCCGTTAGATCTCGGGCTACTAAGCGATGAAACTCAAGAGCTACCGCTAATCGGTGGGCGGTAGGGCGGGCGATGCCAGTTGCGGCCACTAGCTCTGCAAGTGAATGCGGGCCAGCCTCTAGCGTGCTTAGAATTGACACCGCTTTGTCTAAAACGCCAACTCCGCTATTCTTTGTGTTCACAGAGTGATATTAGCATCTCAGTATCTGATACCTCAAGTTGGAACGAAAAAGGAGCACAAGGGCCGTGGGTAAAACTTTAGCGGAAAAGATTTGGGCAGAGCATGTCGTTCGCTCGGCGCAAGGTGAACCAGATCTTGTTTACATTGATCTGCATTTAATCCATGAAGTAACTAGCCCACAAGCATTTGATGGTTTGCGCCTAGCTGGTCGCCCAGTACGCCGCCCTGATCTAACTATTGCTACCGAAGATCACAATGTTCCGACAATTGATATTGATAAGCCGATTGCAGACCCGGTTTCAAAGCTGCAGGTCGATACTTTGCGTGCCAACTGTAAAGAATTCGGCGTTCGCATTCACTCGCTGGGAGATAAGGACCAAGGCGTTGTGCACGTTGTTGGACCTCAACTTGGAATCACGCAACCCGGCATGACAATCGTGTGCGGAGATTCGCATACTTCAACCCACGGTGCTTTTGGTGCGCTCGCATTTGGAATTGGAACATCCGAAGTAGAACATGTTTTAGCTACACAAACTCTGCCGTTGCTGCGCCCAAAGACGATGGCAATCAATGTCGAAGGATCTTTGAAGCCTGGAGTTACTTCTAAGGACATCATTCTTGCGATCATCGCGAAAATCGGCACCGGTGGCGGTCAGGGTTATGTCATCGAATACCGCGGAAGCGCAATTCGTGCATTGTCTATGGAATCTCGTATGACAGTGTGCAATATGTCAATCGAAGCTGGTGCACGTGCAGGTCTCATTGCCCCAGATCAAACTACTTTTGATTACATCAAGGGCAAGCCTCATGCGCCCGAAAATTTCGATGCAGCTCTTGCATATTGGAAAACACTCTTTACTGATGCAGATGCAAAGTTTGATGTCGAAGTGAATCTCAATGCCGATGAACTGGAGCCTTTTGTAACGTGGGGAACCAACCCTGGTCAGGGACTTCCGCTAAACGGTGTTGTGCCAAACCCTGCAGATTTTGCAGATACTGAAGCAAGAACCGCTGCAGAACGTGCACTTGTCTACATGGGTCTAGAAGCCGGAACACCACTGAAGAAGATAGCGATTGACACTGTTTTCTTGGGCTCGTGCACCAATGGTCGTATCGAAGATTTGCGCGCAGCTGCAGATATTTTGAAGGGAAAGAAGATTGCTTCATCTCTTCGCATGTTGGTAGTTCCAGGATCAGCACGTGTTCGTCTTGAAGCCGAGGCCGAAGGTTTAGATAAAGTCTTTCTTGCTGCCGGCGCTGAATGGCGCAATGCAGGGTGTTCGATGTGTCTTGGCATGAACCCCGACCAACTTGCTGTGGGCGAGCGTTCTGCATCTACTTCAAACCGAAACTTTGAAGGCCGTCAAGGTAAAGGTGGAAGAACACACCTTGTAAGTCCACTCGTTGCAGCAGCAACCGCGCTGCGTGGAACTCTGTCTTCACCGTCGGATCTGTAAGGAGCAACTGACCATGGAAAAATTCATTACACATGTTGGAACCGGCGTTCCACTTCGACGAAGCAATGTTGATACAGATCAAATCATTCCTGCTGTTTATTTAAAGCGCGTTACCCGTAGCGGTTTTGAGGATGGCCTCTTTGCGGCTTGGCGCAATGATCCTGAGTTCGTTCTCAATCAACCTGCTTACAAGAACGGAACAGTTTTAGTTGCTGGCGCTGACTTTGGAACTGGCTCATCACGTGAACACGCGGTGTGGGCGCTTCAGAACTATGGCTTCAAGGTAGTTATCTCTAGCCGCTTTGCCGACATTTTCCGCGGAAATTCGCTTAAGGGCGGATTGTTGACGATCATCCTTGAACAAAGCGATGTTGAAGCAATGTGGGAAGCGATTGAAGCTGATCCAGCAACGCCTATCACCGTAAATCTAGAGGAACGCGCAGTCTCGTACGGTGCCAAAAGCTTGCCTTTTGCTATCGATGATTACACCCGCTGGCGTTTGATGGAAGGTTTAGATGACATCGGGCTGACCTTAAAACAGACTGATTTCATTGATTCTTTTGAGAAAAATCGTCCTGCATACAAACCAGCAACCCTTCCAATTCGTTCGTAAGGGTTCAAAACAAGCGTAATTTAAGGGTTTTTTGCATAGGGTGAAGCACTTTATGAAGAACTCTCAATCTAAGATTTAGGGTTTTCTACGCATAAAAAACAATGTTTTTTGGATTTTGTGTGAAATAAAAAATTGCGACACGCGCATTTCAATAGCCTCATCACCCCTAATGTGCGCGTAAGTTTATGAACACGTTAAGCGGTTGCTTAACATTTACGCGTAAATAAGGGGATTTCAATGAATAAGGCCCAATTCATTGCTGCGTTAGCACCACACTTCAACGACAGCAAGAAGGAAGCAGCTCACGCTGTAGATATCGTTTTTGACACAATCGTTCGCAACCTTTCAAAGGGCGAAGATGTAATGATCAACGATTTCGGTAAGTTCAAGAAGGTTGACCGCAAGGCACGTATGGGACGTAACCCATTTACTGGCGAGACAATCAAGATCAAGGCATCAAAGAAGGCTCGCTTCCTACCTGCAAAGGCACTTAAGGAAGTTATCTCAGGAGATCGCAAGCTAGCTCCTGCACCAAAGCCAGAGCCAAAGGTTGTTGCTAAGCCAGCAGCAAAGAAGGCAGCTCCAAAGAAGGCTGCGAAGAAGACTGCAAAGAAGGCAGCTCCAAAGAAGGCGGCTAAGAAGTCACCTGCTAAGAAGAAGCCAGCAGCGAAGAAGGTTGTAAAGAAGGCTAAGAAGAAGTAATTCTTTTTACTTTAAAGACGGGGCCAGCCAACACTGGCCCCGTTTTTGCATGTGCAGCACTACTATTAATCACATGACGGAGTTCAAAGTTTCTTATGCTCCTCCAACGGGAAAACCTCTTGGGACGAATTTCGCCTTTAAATTAGGTACCAAGGTATTGATTCCCATAATGAATCTAGTGGGCAAGAAAGTTTGGCGGGGCGGGGAAAATCTGCCTAAGACGGGCAAAGTTATTGTGGCCAGTAACCACGTTTCCTACTTAGATGTTTTGTTTCTTACACACTTTTTATTCCGAAACGGGCGAGCTCCTAGATACATTGGCAAAGAGGGAGTCTTCAAAGTTCCAGTCATCGGAAAGATTATTTTGGCCGCAGGCATGGTTCCGGTTGCCCGCGAAAGCAAGGATGCATCTAAAGCCCTTGATCATGCGATTCGATTGTTGGAGCTTGGACATTGCGTAGGCGTTTACCCTGAAGGCACATTGACCAGAGATCCACTTGGCTGGCCGATGGTGGCAAAAACTGGTTTGGCTAGATTGGCGATCGCAACCAAGACGCCGATTGTTCCTATAGCTCAGTGGGGTTCACAGATTGTGATGCCAACCTATGAAAAGAAAATTAAATTTTTCCCACGCACACCCATCAAGATTTTGGTTGGAAAGCCGCTAGACCTTTCGCCTTGGTACGGAAAAGAAAATGATCAAGATGCTTTGCGCGAAGCCACCGCATTTGTAATGCGCGAACTTACTCACTTGCTTGAAGAGCTACGCGGTGAAAAACGTCCCGTTGAAATCTTTGATCCACATAATTCCACGCTTCCTCGCACCGGTAACTTTAAGAAGGCCAAGAAGAAGTGAGCAAGGTAGTAGTACTAGGTGCGGGCCAGTGGGGAACCACCATGGCGCAAGTTCTGTGTGATGCTGGAAACCATGTTTTGATGTGGGGTCGCAGCCAAGAATTAGTAGATGAAGTCAATGAAAAACATACGAACTCAAAGTACTTGGATGACAGTGTTTTACCTGTTGGACTAAAAGCCACCACGAGTTTGAGCGATGCTTTTGAGTACTCAAACATTTATGTCCTTGCGGTGCCTGCACAAACTCTTCGTGAAAATCTGACCGCCTGGAAATCGATGGTTCAACCTAATGCCTTGTTCATAAGCACGCTCAAGGGTATTGAGGTAAGCAGTATGTCGCGTATGACCGAGATTATTTCCGAGGTTCTAGAAACTCAGAACATTGCAATCATTACCGGGCCAAACCTTGCCAATGAATTGGTATTAAGGCAGCCAGCAGGTGCAGTCGCAGCTGCTCCTACAATTGCAATTGCTGAAAAAGTTCAACACTTATTTACGACTCCTTATTACCGCGTTTATACATCGGTAGATGTTTTGGGATGCGAACTTGCGGGGGCCATCAAAAGCGTGATTGCTTTGGCAGTGGGAATGTCAATCGGAATGGGTTACGGTGAAAATACCCAAGCCATGCTCATTACTCGTGGCCTTAATGAAGTTGCCCGTTTATGTGCAGCGCACAACGCAGATCCACTGAGTGCTGCAGGTCTTGCCGGTATGGGTGACTTAGTTGCAAGTTGTGGGTCAGCACTTTCTCGGAACCGAACTTTTGGCGAAGTTTTGGGCAAAAGCGGTTCGATGGAAGTTGCCAAAACGCAGGTTGCAAAAACAGTCGAAGGTGTTGCATCCTCTAGCGCCGTTCTTGAAATTGCACACCGTGTAGGAATTGAAGTTCCAGTCATCGAAGCGGTCGCAGATGTTGTTTCAGGCTTATTGACGCCAGAACAAGCGCTAGATCGCCTGATGGAGATCACGACTAAAGCAGAAATCTTTATCCGATGAGCAAATTAACTGTTGCAATCATCTGCGGAGGACCGAGCAGTGAGCATGAGGTTTCATGTGTTTCGGGTGGAGGAGTCTTAAAGGGCTTAGATAAGAAAAGCTTTACTCCGATTTTGATCGGAATTACCAAGGCAGGCAAGTGGGTCGCACTTGATGAAAACTATCCACTGGCGATCAAAAACAAGGTCATGCCAACCATTGAAGACAATGGAACAACGGTTGAGCTTTCACAAGGTGGAGTTGTTATCAACGGTTCCTTCGTGAAAATCGATTGTATCTTTTCAATTCTTCATGGCGAGTTTGGTGAAGATGGAAAGATTCAGCAGTTGCTAGAAGATGCAGACATTCCATATGTCGGAAGCGGAGTTAAGGCCTCAGCCGATGCCATGGATAAAGCCTTGGCCAAGGGATTGTTTTCTGCAGCAGGCCTCAAGGTTGTACCCGGAATTGTTGTTCACAAAGGTGATCCACACCCAGATGCACAGACACTTGCATACCCCGTCTTTGTAAAACCATCTAGCGGTGGATCTAGCCGCGGAACTCACAAAGTTAAATCAGCTGATGCATTGTCGGCGGCAATAAATGACGCACTTTTGTATGATTCGAAGGTATTGATCGAAACGGCGATTAATGGACGCGAAATTGAGTGCGCAGTACTAGAGCGTGATGGAACCAGTTACGCGTCCGTTGTGGGAGAAATTGTTGTTAATCCTCAATTTGAATTCTATGATTTTGAAGCTAAGTATTTAGATGATGCAACAACAGTAAAGATTCCTGCAGATATCCCCGAAGCTGATGCCCAAGCAATTCAAATTGCAGCGATGCAAGCTTTTGACGCGCTGGGTTGTGCGGGACTTGCACGTTGTGACTTTTTCTATACCTATGACAATGAAATCATCATTAACGAGATCAATACATTGCCGGGATTTACTGGCACCAGTGTTTACCCCAAGTTATGGCAGGCAACGGGGGTCAGTTACTCCGATTTGATTACAGCGCTGATTGATTCAGCGATTAGCAAAGCTGAATAAAACTTAGCTCAGGTGTGTAACTGGGCAAGTCAAAGTGCGTGTAATTCCAGGTACGCCTTGAACCTTTGAAAGAACCAAACGACCAAACTCTTCCATGCTTGCAGCTTCTGCGCGCATGATTACATCGTAAGGACCAGTAACGCCTTCAGACAATGTAACGCCAGGAATCTTTGCCACGGCATCTGCAACTCCAGTTGCCTTGCCAACTTCGGTTTGAATCAAGATGAAAGCCTGTACTGACATGAGATGTCCCTTCTGGTCGATGGCCAAACGCTACCGCAGAAGAGCCCCAACGAGGTAGTCGATTAGGCTAAGCGGTATGAACTTCGATGAGGCTGGGGTAATTGCGGCACTGGCACGCATATTTGGCAGCCCGCAACGCGGAGTCGAGATCGGCATTGGGGATGATGCTGCAATCGTTAAGACATCCGAACGCACCGCAATCACAACTGATATCGCAGTTGAAGGAACACATTTCAATACCGAATGGTCTAGTGCCTTTGATATTGGCCGCAAGATTACGGCCGCAAACCTGGCCGACGTTTATGCAATGGGCGGCTCGCCAAGATTCTTAGTTGCAGCAGTAACTCTTACGGGTCAAGAATCTATGGAATGGATTGAAGATTTAGCCGAAGGTATTGCACATGAAGCCAGCAGTTGCGGGGCATATGTTGTCGGAGGCGATTTAGCTAAAGGGCCTTGCATCTCTATTTCAATAACTGCAATTGGCCAGATTGATACTGCGATAACTCGCTCGGGCGCACAAGTGGGAGATTCAATTTACATCTCTTCGCTCCCTGGTTGGTCTGCAGCAGGCTTAGCAATTATTGAAAAGGATTTAGAAACAGATATGGCACTTCACGCAGTGTCGGAATTTTGTGCACCGACCGTGGATTATTCAGCAGCGGTTCAGTTCTCAAATGGCAAAGCCACATCTATGTGCGATATCAGCGATGCTTTTGTAATTCAGGCAGAACAAATCGCAACCGCATCTGCAGTTCAATTAGTTATTGAAAGAGATTTGATCAGTAAGCACCCCGAGTTTGAAACTTTGAGTGAGCTTGCCGAATCGCAAGGTATAGATGTGTGGCAATGGATTCTGGCCGGGGGCGAGGATCATGTATTTCTTGTAACAGGCAAGGATCTCGACGGTTTTCGCATTGGATCCGTTCAAGCAGGTGCCGGTGTAATTGGTGTAGAAATGAAAAAAGCGCCAGATACCTGGCGCCACTTTCAATAAGATTTTAAATTAACGTGTAACTTTTCCAGCCTTAAGGCATGAAGTACATACGTTTTGACGCTTTGGAGTTCCGCCTACAAGAGTGCGTACGCGCTGGATATTTGGATTCCAACGACGACGGGTCTTCACCTGTGAGTGAGAAACATTGTTTCCGAAGCTGGGCCCTTTGCCACAGATATCGCATGTTGATGCCACAGCGGTACTCCTTTGAATTTCGACTGGTTCCAATGGGAACAGGGCGTAAGGGTAGCGTGAAGGCGGGCCGAGATGCCAATTTGAGCCTGCGCGAGCAACTCTCATGCGCGGGTGGGCAGGTTTGAAGCAGTTGCGAGGGAGAATGCTCGCGTGGCCACACTAGAGAACAAGGTTTCTGCCGTTGTCGGTGACCGCACCGCCAAAGTTCTCAGCACCGTCTTTGGAATCACAACCGTTGGTGATCTGATGCGCCACTACCCGCGTAGGTACATGGTGCGCGGCGAGCTATCCGATATCTCGCAACTACGCGAAGGTGATGAGACCACTATTTTGGCGCAAATCTATTCGACAACTAACCGTCCATTGCGTGGTCGCAAGGGAAGCATTCTTGAGGTTGTCGTCACTGATGGAACCGACAAGTTGTCACTCACATTTTTCAATCAGGCTTGGCGTGAAAAGGATTTGAAGGTAGGCAGACAAGGTTTGTTTGCCGGAAAAATCGGAGTTTTCAATAACAAGAAACAATTAGCCCATCCTGATTACGAACTGATTCCCGATGGTTCTGATGTGGATTCAGCGGTTGAAGGCTTTGCAGGAAAGTTTCTGCCGGTGTATCCCGCCTCATCCAAACTTCCATCTTGGAAAATTTCTCAATGTGCCCAACTTGCAATTGGTGCGTTAGATGAAATTGATGATTTTCTTCCAACATCTATCCGTGAAAAACACAACTATCCGACGTTGCAGCAAGCTCTAGTGCAGTTACATCAACCAGCAGATCTAGATCATGCCGAAACTGCACGCGAGCGTCTTACTTTTGACGAGGCTTTTTTGCTGCAATCTTTATTGGTAATGCGCAGAAATGAATTAAAGAAACTGAATTCAACCTCAAGAAAAAGGGTTGCTGGTGGCTTACTTGATAGTTTTGATAAATCCCTTCCATTCGAATTAACTGCAGGCCAGGTAGCGGTGTGTAAGGAAATTGAAAGTGATTTAGCCCAACCCCATCCGATGCATCGTTTGCTTCAAGGCGAAGTTGGTTCAGGAAAAACTATCGTTGCTTTGCGCGCCATGTTGGCAGTTGTTGATAGTGGGGGACAGGCGGCATTGCTTGCACCAACCGAAGTACTCGCTGCGCAGCACCTGCGCACTATCCAAAAACAATTAGGTACTTTGGCACAAGGTGGAATGTTGGGTGGTTCAGAAACCGGAACGCAGGTAACACTGATTACTGGATCGCAATCGGCACAGGCGCGCAGAGAGGCCCTTGCAAAGGCAGCTGATGGAACCGCAGGAATTGTTATCGGCACCCATGCGTTGTTGGGCGAATCTGTTGTCTTCAAAGATCTTGGATTAATCGTCGTGGATGAGCAACATAGATTTGGCGTTGAACAACGTGATGCATTGAAAGAGAAAGCAGTTCTGCCTCCGCACTTGCTGGTAATGACAGCAACCCCTATTCCACGAACTGTTGCTATGACAGTTTTTGGAGATTTAGATGTTTCTACCTTGCGCGAACTTCCGTTAGGTCGCCAACCAATAACAACCCATGTGGTGCCTGTGAAAGAGAAACCAAATTACATGGAGCGCGCTTGGCAGCGAATTCGCGAAGAGGTAGCACAAGGGCATCAGGCGTACGTTGTTGCACCCCGCATTTCGGCAGATCCAGATGCAGGAGCCGATGCAGATTTAGATTTTCTCTTCGGTGAAGAATCAGATGAAATTTCATCGGTTGAAGAGTTAGCTCCTATGTTGCACGCGGGTCCATTGCAAGGGCTCAAAATCGCTATTTTGCATGGGCGATTATCCGCCGATGAAAAAGACGCCACTATGCAAGCATTTTCAAAAGGAGAGATTGATGTTTTGGTCTCAACCACGGTCATCGAAGTCGGTGTGGATGTTGCTAATGCAACAATCATGGTGATCATGGATGCTGACAGATTTGGTGTTTCTCAATTGCACCAATTAAGAGGCCGTGTTGGCCGAGGAACATCGCCAGGGTTGTGTCTGTTGGTCTCAAGTAGCGAAGAGTTAACCCCAGCTCGCGAAAGACTTAATGCTGTGGCGGCAACTGTTGATGGTTTTGAGCTTTCTAGAATCGATCTTGAGCAAAGACGCGAGGGAGATGTTTTAGGTAGAAATCAATCTGGAACTCAGTCTCATCTTCGCTTATTGCGGGTTTTAAGGGATGAAACTTTGATTGAGCAAGCCCGAGCTGATGCTGAGCAACTGATTGCAAAAGATAATGCCTTAACCAACTATCCTTTACTCAAGAAAGAGCTTGCACAATTACAGCGAGATCAAGCTGTCGATTATTTGGATAAGGGTTAATACTTTGAGAATCATTGCAGGTGTTGCACGTGGTCGAACTTTAGGAACAGTGGCAGGTGCAACTCGTCCTACATCTGATCGTGCACGCGAAGGCCTTTTTTCATCATTGACATCTGAGTTTGGAAGTTTTGAAGGCTTACATGTACTTGATCTCTTTGGGGGATCTGGGGCGATAGCTCTGGAATCACTATCTCGTGGTGCAACCTTGGTGCACGTTGTAGAAAAAGATGATGAAGCTCAAAAAACAATTGAGAACAATTACGAACTTGTAAAGAAATCTAATCCATCTGGAAGATTACAACTTTTCGGAATGAGTGCAGAAAGATTTCTTAAGGATTTACCGAAAACAAAGTATCACTTGGTGTATATCGATCCTCCGTATGATTTCAGCAATCAAGCAGTCGAGGATGTCTTAAGCGCGTTGTACGACGGAGAATTTTTGAGTAGTGATGCCTTTATTGCAGTTGAACGTACAGCTAGAGGTCCGCAATTCATTTGGCCTGATGCCTATGCACCCGCTCGTGAGCGGAATTATGGTCAAGCGACCATTTATTACGCTAATTACCAGCCCTAAGAATGGATTACTGGGCGCCATCTTGCTAGCGTTTACGCCATGAAGCGCGCGGTTTGCCCTGGATCCTTTGATCCCATCACATATGGGCATTTAGACATCATTGAGCGTGCGGCTCAGCAATTTGATCACGTGGTTGTTGCAGTGCTCGAGAACAGAACTAAAGCGAGTCTGTTTACCGTGCAAGAGCGTATTTCAATGATCACTGCCGTCGTTGCTAAGTTCCCCAATGTTTCTGTGGATTCATGGAGCGGTTTATTGGTGGATTACTGCAAGAGCAACTCTATTCAAGCCATCGTGAAGGGCCTTCGCGCGGTTTCAGATTTTGATTACGAACTACAAATGGCACAGGTGAATTTGCAAGGTTCAGGAGTTGAAACCATGTTTATGGCAACTGCGCCCTCACATTCCTTCCTGTCCTCATCTTTAGTTAAAGAGCTGGCCCATTACAACGGAGATGTATCAACGATGGTTCCTCCATCAATTAACGAAGCACTCAAGCTACGAATAGCAGGGAAGTAATCATGGATTCAGTTGAGAAGTTAACCGCAGCAATCACGATGGTCGAAGAGGCTCGTGGAGTCCCGCTATCTGCAAGTTGCGTTGTGCATCGCGCTGAAATGCTCGAAGTGCTAGATGATGCTCGTGAATCTTTGCCAACTGATTTTGAATCTGCCAGAAAGATTATTGAAACTCGAGATGCGATTATTGAAGAGGCTCGAGTAAGTGCTGAGCAAATGATTGCGATTGCTCGTGAAGATGTTGCACAGATGGTTGAACAGACTTCTATTGTGCAAATTGCTCGTGATGAAGCTCGCAAAATCCTGGATGATGCTCGTGAGACCGCTGAGATTGAAAAAGCCGAAGTCGAAGAGTACATAGATGGTCGCCTAGCTACTCTTGAAGTAATCCTCAATAAAACTATGGATGCGGTTTCACGTGGACGTGATCGCCTTGCGGGTGCAAACGATAAGGATGTTTTGTCTCAACTAGCAGATGAAAACTAAGCACGACAGACTAGATTTGAGAAAATCTTCATGAGTAAACAAGCAGATACCTTTCAACTCAACACTTACGAGTTGCCTCGTCGTGCTGGCGAGATGAAAGAGTACGTTCTGGATATCCCAGTCAAAGAAAAGTTTGGCGTTGATTTAATCGCTGTACCAGCTGGAGAATTCATTGAAGTTGATGCACGACTGGAATCAGTGACAGAAGGCATTTTGCTCAGCGCCGACGTCTATGCGGTAGCAAAAGGTGAATGTATTCGTTGCCTTGATCCAGTTGAAATCGTGATCGATCGTAAAATTCAAGAGCTCTATAACTATGAGCCAACTAATGAACGTGGCAAAAGAAAGAAGAAGCAGGAAGAAACTCTCGAGGATTTAGAGATCGAGGATGAATTGATGATGGACGGGGACATCATGAATCTTGAAACTCCTATCCGAGATGCCGTGGTTTTATCCCTGCCCATTAACCCGTTATGCGACCAGGACTGCCTTGGTTTGTGCCCTGAGTGCGGAGGGAAATGGGCTGAATTGCCCGAAGATCACGCACACGAGGTCATCGATGCCCGTTGGGCCGGCCTTGGCGGGCTTAACCTCGAAGACCCCGATTTCAAGATTTAGCCCTTTTGAGGGATACTTCTCCTCTGCGGCCTCGTTGCCGCTGTCATGATTGAGAAGAGGTTAGAACAGTGCCAGTACCAAAGCGAAAAATGTCGCGTTCAAAGACGCGTTCACGTCGTAGCCAGTGGAAAACTACTGCAGCAGCTCTTTCAACATGTGGTCAGTGCCAGCAACCAAAGTTGCAGCACACTGCTTGCCCAACATGCGGTACTTACAACCGTCGTCAGGTATTAGAGGTCTGATCTGAGCTCCATGCTCAGTGAGCAGCTGGGAGTAACACTCGATCCAGCTTTGCTTGAGTTGGCTTTTACACACCGATCATTTGCATATGAATCGGGAAGTAAAGAAACTAATGAACGTCTCGAATTCTTAGGTGATTCAGTTCTCGGTTTAATTGTCACCGAAGAGTTGTACAAACGCTATCCCGATTTCGATGAAAGCCGTTTATCGCCGTTGCGTTCAGGTGTTGTAAACATGCGTGCGCTCGCAGATATTGCACGCGGCTTAGAACTTGGCCAGTACATCCGCCTTGGCAAAGGTGAAGAAGTTACAAATGGTCGAGACAAGAATTCGTTGCTTGCAGATGCGTTAGAAGCACTGATCGGTGCTATTTATTTACAGTTTGGTTTTGCGCGTTGCACTGAAATTGTGCGCGGGCTGATTACACCCACTATGGATTCAGCGGTTGCTCGCGGAGCAGGTCTTGATGGCAAGACCGCGTTACAAGAGCTCGCTGCATCGTTGGGTAAGGGCACCCCTGAATACCTAGTCAGTGAAGATGGTCCTGATCATGATAAAAACTTCACAGCCGTTGCGATGTTAGCCGGAGAAGCGTTAAGTCAGGGCACTGGAAAAAGTAAGCGAGAGGCTGAACAAGTTGCAGCCCGCGCGGCCTACGAGGCTTTAAAAACCGCCAATCCGCAAGGCTGAATTCGTCAAAATCACGCTCAATAGGCGATAGGTTTGCCGCGTGTATTTGAAGAGTATGACGCTTAAGGGCTTTAAGTCCTTCGCTTCGGCGACCACTCTTCGTCTGGAACCCGGCATCACTTGTGTGGTTGGTCCTAACGGTTCAGGTAAATCAAATGTTGTAGATGCCCTTACCTGGGTTATGGGTGAGCAAGGCGCAAAGTCACTGCGCGGCGGAAAGATGGAAGATGTCATCTTCGCGGGTACAAGTGGTCGAGCTCCACTTGGTCGCGCCGAAGTTTCACTGACAATTGATAATAGCGATGGCGCACTTCCAATTGATTACACCGAAGTCACCATCTCAAGAATTCTGTTTCGAAATGGTCAAAGTGAATACCAAATTAATGGTGAAGCTTCACGCTTGTTAGACATTCAAGAATTACTGAGCGATTCAGGCATCGGTCGCGAAATGCATGTGATTGTTGGACAAGGTCAGCTCGATGCAATTTTGATGGCAACACCTGAAGATCGTCGTGGTTTCATTGAAGAAGCTGCTGGCGTACTGAAGCATCGTAAACGAAAAGAAAAAGCGCTTCGCAAATTAGATTCGATGCAGGCAAACCTTGCACGTGTACAGGATTTAACTGTGGAACTTCGTCGTCAACTTCGACCATTAGGTAAGCAAGCAGAAGTTGCTAAGAAGGCTGCAACCATTCAAGCCGATCTACGCGATGCGAAACTTCGCTTGCTTGCTGATGACTTCATCTCGATGTCAAAAACTCTGGAACTTGAAGTAGCTGACGAAAACGCGCTTCGCGAACGCAGATCAGCAGTTGAAAATGAACTTGATACGGTCAGACGTCGTGAAGAAGCTTTGGATGCACAAGCTGCACACGAAAGCCCATTACTGGTTGCGGCACAAGAGACTTTTTACAATTTGAATTCTTTACGTGAAAAATTCCGCGGAACCCAAAGCTTGGCGCAAGAGCGCTCCCGCTTCCTCAATGAAGAAGCAGAAGAGGCTCGTTCTTCAGGGCGAGATCCTGAAAGTTTGGATGCTGAAGCACGGACACTTCGTTTA
>Ga0082207_1000942_pt1 | contig 14887 bp, 15 predicted proteins | sample LakMenEpi10Aug09_FD_71540 | JGI IMG/M metagenome (GOLD analysis project Ga0082207, IMG submission 71540)
GAGGGTGGAGCCAGGTGTTCGCCGGTTTGGAAGAAGTGTTTGATCTCCTTGAAGATCCAAGGATATCCGATCGCGGCCCGGCCGATCATGATCCCGTCGATACCGTATCGGTTTTTGTATTCAAGTGCTTTTTCAGGCGAATCAATGTCGCCGTTTCCGAAGATGGGGATCTTGATGCGTGGGTTGTTTTTGATCTTGCCGATCAAGGTCCAATCTGCCTCCCCTTTATACATCTGGGTGCGGGTGCGTCCGTGTATCGCGAGTGCTTGGATGCCTACGTCTTGCAATCGCTCGGCGACTTCCTCGATGTTTTTAGTTTGGTCATCCCAACCCAATCTGGTTTTTACGGTGACGGGCAGATTGGTCGAACGCACTACAGAGTCGGTGAGGCGAACCATGAGATCGATGTCGCGCAGTACACCCGCACCGGCGCCTTTGAGGGCAACTTTTTTTACCGGACAGCCGAAGTTGATATCGAGCAGATCGGGTCCGGTCACTTCTACGATCTTAGCGGCCAGTCCGAGGGACTCTTCATCGCCTCCGAAGATCTGAATGCCGATGGGTCGTTCTTCCTCGAATATGTCGAGTTTCTTTCGGCTTTTGATGGCATCGCGGATGAGCCCTTCTGAAGAAATGAACTCGGTGTACATCAAGTCGGCGCCTCCGTCCTTGCAAACGGCACGGAAGGGCGGGTCGCTGACATCCTCCATGGGCGCCAGCAGCAGTGGGAAGTCAGGCAGTTGTAAGTTTCCGATCCGTACCATTCCGTGTTGATTTGCCTATTTTTGATTGATCCGGTTACAAATCTACCGCGTATTACCCACTTTCATGAAAGGATTACTGGCGCATCGCCCCCCGCTCAATCAATTGATCACCTTGGTGGCCATTGCTTTGGTTTCATTCTTTTCAGTTGCCATGATTGGAACCATTGCGTTGCAGGCGCTGACAGGTATTTCGGTCGATTCCTTGTCTGACCTGTCACCTGCACAATTGTCCAAACCCGGTATGCTGACTTTTCTCAGGGGCATGCAGTTTGTACAATTCATCGGATTATTTGTATTACCGGCCTGGATTTGTTCGCAATTGTTCAGTTATGAGCCCAACCGTTTTTTGGGTTTTCAAGCTCCCAACCTTTCACAATTTTGGTTCTGGTCCATCTTGATCATGATCATTCTTCTCCCCTTCACTCAATTGGTAGGAGAATTGAATCAGCGCATTGTTTTCCCCGGGGGAATGAAAGAGTGGATGCAATCGCAGGAAAAATCAGCTGAACAAACAGTAAAAGCGCTCTTATCTGCTCAATCGTTGAACGATCTGTTGCTGAATCTTTTTTTTGTAGCTGTGCTGGCAGGTGTGGGAGAAGAATTGTTGTTCCGAGGGTTGATCCAGCGGATCTTGGTCCGTAAATATGGTCGGTGGACCGGCATCGTCATCGCGGCGATTCTTTTTTCTGCTATGCACATGCAGTTCTACGGATTCTTTCCTCGTTTTCTGCTGGGTGTCGTATTGGGCATACTGTTCGCCTACAGCGGTAGCTTGTGGGTAGCGATCCTGGCCCATTTTTTCTATGACGCCATGCTCATCACGGCGGCTTATGTGAATCCTGATCTGTTAGAGGCGGAGTCGGTCATTCCCCTGCTTCAACTGATCGCGCCGGCGCTGATCAGTTTATTGTTGAGTGTGTGGGTGATCCGCCAAATGATCCAGCGCTCGAACGAATTTCCACCGCAGGAACCTACCTATGTGACGGAAGATCCGGAAAACCCTTTTCGATCTTGATATGGCCTTACAAACCAGTGTGCTCAAAACCCGTTCGCTGACGGCTATTCTTTTTGTAGCGGTCATGTGTATCGGTCTTTTTGTCAACGCCTGGACCTACGCATTTTTATTTCTTTTTTTAGTGTCAGTCGCCTGGATCGAGTTCACCAGACTCATCGATCGGGTCTATTCACAGCAAACACATCCCTATGTAACAATGGGGTGGGTACTGAATAGCTGGGCTCTTTGTTTACTTTTTTCCAATCAACGTTTTGAAATAGGTTCATTTTCATTGCGTGATAATCTGCTGCTGCCGTTTAATTTGGCCGGATTCATTCTCCTGGCTTGGGGTACGATCGTCAGCAAGAACATCTCATTCAAGCATTGGCTTGCTACAGCGGCGGGTAATCTTTACCTCTCTTTGCCGGTTGCCTTGGCCTTGCATTTATACGGATTGGGTCCCTTGCCGGATGTTGTTGATCTTTTCTTTTCGCCGGCACTTTGGTGGGTTTTGATCGCGATCCTGACCATGTGGGTGAATGATACCATGGCCTATTTGTTGGGATCATTGATCGGTCGAACGCCTTTTTCGAAGGTCTCACCTAAGAAGACCTGGGAAGGAACGATAGGCGGCATCGTATCTGCTACGGCATTGATCGGTTGGCTGTTGGACCGATGTTTTTATGATGAGGCATTATCTCCGCTGTCGGGTTATATATTGATCACCTTATTGGCTATTGCCGGAACGGTTGGCGACTTATTCGAGTCGAAACTGAAACGTATGGCCGGCGTGAAGGATAGTGGTAATCTGATGCCGGGTCATGGGGGTGTGTTGGATCGGTTCGATTCGCTGCTTTTTGCATTACCCGTGCTGTACTTGTTTTTACGAAGTATTTCGTTGTTTGTCAATAAGTCTCTTTGAGATCGATTATTCTGATTCAATCCCTTCGTTGCCCCTATTTTTGCCGAAATCGATCGTATGCGTATACACCGTGAAGGCTATGTGACCATTTTTGTTGTGGGGGTGTTGATGTTGGTCATCAACCTGGTATTGCATTATTGGGTTTGTGACTGTTTCTCCTATCTCTATGTACCGGTAGGTATTTTGACCGGGGGATTTTGGCTCTTCATTGTATCGTTCTTTCGTATACCCTCCAGAACACACACCATTCAGGAAAATGCGATTGTGGCGCCTGCGGATGGAAAGGTCGTGGTGATCGAGGAGGTGCAGGCGGATGAGTATTTCTCAGACAAGCGCATACAGGTTTCTATTTTTATGAGTCCCCTGAATGTGCATGTTAATCGCAATCCGGTCAGTGGCGAAGTAGTATACAGCCAATATCATCCCGGTAAATATTTGGTGGCTTGGCATCCCAAGTCTTCCACGGAAAATGAGCGTCACAGTGTCGTTTATCGAAAAGACGGGAAGGAGATCTTAGTTAAGCAGATCGCAGGTGCTTTGGCAAAGCGGATCTGTAATTATCTCAAGCCTGGTCAGCAAGTGAATCAGACGGAGGAGATGGGATTCATCAAATTCGGTTCACGCGTCGATCTGTTGCTTCCGTTGGATGCCAAGATCCATTGCAAGATCGGGGATCGTCCGAAGGGTGGGGTGACGGTGATCGCAACCTGGTAACCGTCTTTAGAGGATCGCTCGCAATTCTTCCAACTCAAAAATGGTATGTGTGGGGTAGGTGTCTCCTTGAATGGGATATCGTTGCTTGTTGATGTGATTCATATGAACCTGGTCCATTCCCATCTCCCAGGCACCCTTGATGTCTACCTCCATTGAGTCGCCGATCATGATGCTCTCGTCCACGTTGGCGCCGCTGGCTTCGAGTGCATGTTCAAAAATGGCGCGTTGTGGTTTGAGGGCATTGGCTTTTTCGGAGGTGATCACTTGTTCAAAAAAAGACGTGAGTTCCGCTGCCTGCATTTTGTGATGCTGTACTTCCTCAAATCCATTGGTGATGATGTGCAACGTGTAATTTTTCTCTTTCAGGTATTGCAGGATCTCTAGGGTATTGGGGAACAGTTGGTTTCTCGTGGGAAGTAATTCAAGAAAGCGGACGCTCAGTGATTTTGCTAGGGCTTCGTCGGCGATCTTGAAATCGAGCAAACTCAGCCACATGCGTTTCACTCTCAGTTCTTCTTGTTTGATGAAGCCTTTTCGGTAGCGTTCCCAGAGTCGTTCGTTATGTTCCAGGTATTGTTTATGGAAGCGATCGAAATCATCGATTCCTTTCGCCGCCAGGTCGAGTGAGTTGTATAAATGTTGGAGTGTATTTCGGGAGTTTGCATCAAAGTCCCATAACGTATGATCAAGGTCGAAGAAGAGGTGGCGATACGACATGCTGCAAAGTAAGGGGGTTGGATAGGATCCGGGCGGCAAAAATGTTCGACCTTTGAAAAAATCATTTTTATGCGAGTGATCATCACAGGTGCCTCGAGGGGTATGGGAAAGGGAATGGCAGAACAATTTGCGGCGGCCGGTCATGAGGTTTTGATCTCGTCCCGTAGCCAGTCCAAATTGGATGAATTGAGTCAGTCACTGATGACTAAATATCCCGGGTCGGTGGTGAAGGGGAAGGCAGCGGATGTAACGATACCGGAACAGGTGAAGTCCTTCGGTCAATGGTGTTTGGAACAGGGGGCACCGGATGTGTTGATCAATAATGCAGGGATTTTCGAGCCGGGTAAGTTACTGGATCAACCGGAGGGGTTGATGGAAGGTCAGTTAGCGGTGAACCTGTATAGTGCGTATCATCTGACAAGAGTGATCGCTCCGTCGATGGTCAAGTTAGGGAAGGGACATATCATCAATATTTGTTCGATCGCCGGTCAGCGTCCGTACGCGCATGGTGGGGCGTACAGCATCAGTAAATATGCATTGAATGGGTTTAGTCAGAATTTGCGGGACGAGTTAAAGCCGACGGGGGTAAAAGTGACTACCGTTTATCCGGGTGCGGTGTTGACGGATTCCTGGGGTGATTTTGATAATTCAGGGCATCGCATCATGGAGGTTTCTGATATCGCGCAACTGGTTTATCAGTGTACGCAGTTATCGGTAGCTGCCTGTGTGGAAGAGATCGTGGTGCGTCCGCGGTTGGGAGATCTTTGATCAGTCGTCCGTGAATTTATATCCGACCCCTCGTACCGAATGAAAATATCGTGGTTGTCGGCTATCGTTTTCAAAGTATTTCCGAAAGTTCAGAATGAAATTATCGATGGTGCGGGTGGTGGGGTAGACCTGATAGCCCCAGACGATGTTGAGGATTCGTTCCCGGGTGACCACTTCATTTTTGTTTTCGATCAAAAGCTTCAGGAGCATGGTCTCCTTTTTGGTGAGCTCGATCAGGGCTCCGTTGGTATCGAATGCTTGTTGGGCCTTAAAATCGATCCGATTGGATCCGAATGTATACAGATCGTTGATCTGAGGTCGGTCGTTCAGGCGTAGATTTTTTTCGATCAGTTTAGAGACACGCAGTAATAATTCTTCCAGATCGAAGGGTTTGGTCAGGTAATCATCGGCCCCTTTTTTGAGTCCCAGTATTCGATCGGCGCTCGTATTTCGGGCGCTGAGCATGAGTATCGGGGTATCAAGATTTCGGATGCGGATATTTTCGGCGACGGTGATGCCATCGACTTCCGGGAGCATGATATCGAGGATGATCAGGTCTAGATGTTCTTCTTCTACGATGCGAAGCGCTTCGGCGCCGTCTCTCGCGGAGCTGACGGAATATCCTTCCAGTTCCAGGTTGAGTTTGAGGGCTTCATGCAGATTTTCTTCGTCCTCTACGAGTAAGATGGATGGCGTTTGTTTCATGCGGGAAATACAACCGCAAAATTACTGCCCCTGGGCAGATGATCGGATACTGAAATGGTGGCCTGGTGGTTGGCGGCGATCTTTTTACAGAGGTATAGACCAAGTCCGGTACCGGCCGTTTTGCGGGTGGTTTCGTTTTCGATCCGATAAAACCGTTCGAATATCTGCTTCCGTTCCGATCGGGGAATGCCGGGCCCCTGGTCGATCACTTCCAATCGAATGGCGGTTGACTCTTGCGATAGATTCAGTTGGATCGGGCTGTCTTTGGGTGCATATTTCTGTGCGTTCTCGAGTAGGTTATTGACCAGTATTTGTAAAAGCAACGGATCGCCGTTCAGGACTACCTCTTCGGGCATATGGGCAATGAGTTCGCGGTTCGGGAATCGCTTTTGAAAGTCCCGTATGCAATCGCGCAACAATCCGGCCAGATTCAGTTCATTTCTCTCTGAACGAAATGACTGTCCCGCTAATTGAGAGGCTACCAGAATGTTGTTGGTGAGAAAGTTCAGGCGGGCTGTTTCGTCGAGGGTGGTTTTGACCAATCGTTCTCGCTTTTCTTCGTCGAGCGGATATCGTTGAATGGTTTCAAGGTTCAGGCGCGCTACGGCAATGGGTGTTTTCAGTTCATGGGTGACGGCCATGATGAATTCTTCCTGTTGTTTTTGGAGTCGAAATCGTCGCCGCACCGACCGATAGACCCAGGAGGCTCCGAGTCCGATCAATGCCAGAAAGGTGATGCCCTCACTGAGGTATTTGGTGAAGTTTTTTTGTTCTGCTCGTTGGATCTTGTCCCATTGCTCGTCGAACGCAGCTTGCGATAACTCCAGTTTATGTTCCAGCAGATAGTTGCGTTCTTTTTCTGCGATCTGCTGATTCTGTTTTTCGAGGGAGATGAACCACCAGATCAAGGCGGCTACTACATAGGCGAGCAGGGTCCAATATAGGACAGTGGTACGGCGAAACCGGGTGGCGGGTGTTGGGGCCGATTTCATTGTTTTCTTTCGATCCGGATGCCGGCTTGCAATATTGCAGGTAGCGGGTCTTCCCGCATGATCTGCTTCAGTCGGAATGTATAGTTGCCCGAACGGCGAAAGGACACACCGGCTTTTGCCAACTCATTGTTCAGCGGGATACGGTGTTCATATACATCGTTGAGTCCGGTGCCCAACCAGCCTTGCTCATTATTACCCAATATCTGCTCGGTGCGGAAGGAATACAGCGTGTCAGGGGCTTCGATCTGCACGTCGAGCCAAATGTTATTAAACGGGTAGGCGTCGGTATGACGAAGGATCAAGGAAGCCTGGTAGAGCGCCTGTGTGTCTGAAATGGTAAAAGAGCAGGATGGAACAAAGTCGCCGCTCCACTGATGCTTGGGGATGTCGATCGTACGCTCGTAGAGGTCGATCGGTTTACATTGGACGAAAAACAGGATCGTCAGGATCACAATCGGTGCACGCATGGTACAAAATTAGGGCCTGTCAGAGCAGGTTCAGGATCTGCTCCTTGGCCTTTTCCAGTTCATCTTTCATTTCCACCACACAACGCTGTATCTCCGCCTCATAGGCTTTGGCTCCGGTGGTATTGATCTCCCGACCGATCTCCTGCAACACAAAGGAGAGTTTTTTGCCTTTAGATGGATCAGCATCTTCAAACAGCGAACGAAAATACCGACAATGATTTGCCAGTCTGATCTGCTCCTCACTGATATCGATCTTTTCTATGTAGTAGATCAATTCTTGCTCCATCCGATTGGCATCGTATTTTTCCTTGCCCACCTCTTCGTCCAGCAGTTTTACCAATCCCTCGCGAATCTTCTGTTTGCGTTTGGGCTCCAGCGAACGGATATCAGTTTGCAAGCTCTCGATTCGCTCGATCCGATGCATCAGATCGGCCTGCAATACAGCGCCTTCATTTTCCCGATGCGTATTCAGTGCGTGAATGGCACTATTCAATAATTGTTGAAAGGATTCCCATTCCGATCCCTCCAGCATCTCACTGCTGGGTACGATCACTTCCGGCATCTTTACCAGAATACCCAATAGATCGTTGGTTTCAAGTTTCAAGGCACCGGCAAGGTCTGCCAAGGGTTGGTAATAGGCCTTGGCCAATTCCGTATTGATCGTGAATGGTTTGGCTTCCCCCGTTTCTTTCAGACTGATCACACATTCGACCGAACCGCGGATCAATCCCTCGCTCAACATGCGCCGGATCTCGAACTCCTGTGGTTTCAGCAATGCGGGTAAACGTAATTGGAGATCGAACTGTTTCCCATTGAGGGATTTGATGTCGATCAAAAACGTTTTTCTTCCAATGGAACCCTCTGCTCTTCCGAAGCCGGTCATCGATCGTACCATCGTAATCAGTTTAGTATTAAAGATATTTTTTTATTCGAGAGTTGTCTTCGTGCAGAAACAAAAATCCCTCCGCAGAAGCGGAGGGAAATATATGGATGGGTTAGTAAGTACAGGGAAACTGCGTTTCCCTACACAATATTATGTCAATTATCTGTTCCAAAAAAATTTATAAGTTGTTTTATGCACATTTTTCAGCGTGTTGTGGATAAACGAAATCATGTATGTATTTGCATTAATGAATGCGAATGGATCGATCTGCAATTGCGGCGACGTTTGCTTCGATAACTTTGTACAAATGCATTTGTATGCGATTTGAAAATCCTGTTTCGTTATCAACACTCGCTTTGCTCATTGAGGCAGAGATCATTGGAGATGCATCCGCCATGGCTTCGGGAATAAATGAAATTCATCGGGTAGAATCTGGTGATCTGGTGTTTGTTGATCACCCCAAGTATTATGATAAGTGTTTGCGTTCTGCAGCTACGTATATCATCATCAATGCGAAGCTGGATCCGCCTCCGGGTAAAACATTGTTGGTGGTTGCCGATCCATTTGAAGCGTATCAGCGCATTGTTTCTACTTATCGGCCGTTTGAACCGATCAGCGTACCTGTGCATGCGTCGGCTCGTATCGGAGAGGGGACGGTCTTAATGGCAGGTGTTTGTATCGGTGCGAATGTCGTGATCGGGAAAGACTGTGTGATCCATCCCAATGTCGTAATTGGTGCCGGTACACAGATCGGTGAGCGCGTCGTTATTCAGTCCGGCACCGTGATCGGGAGCGATGCTTTTTATTACAACAAGCGGCCGAATCGTTCATTGCCCTATCAACGCATGTTGAGCTGTGGTCGGGTAGTGATCGAAGATGAAGCCGAGATCGGCGCGAATTGTACCATCGATCGGGGCGTTTCGCATGATACTCGGATCGGAGCGGGTACCAAGATGGATAACCTAGTGCATGTCGGACACGATACAGTCATCGGTAAAAACTGTCTGATTGCGGCGCAGGTTGGGATCGCAGGTGCCACCACGATAGAGGATGGGGTGATCTTATGGGGACAAGTAGGGGTGAGTAAAACGCTGACCATCGGTGCCGGCGCGGTGGTCATGGCGCAAAGCGGTGTGCCTTCTTCATTGGAAGGTGGCAAAGTATACTTCGGTTATCCGGCCGAGGAAGCTTCGCAGAAAAAACGTGAATTGGTCTGGATCAAGCGCATCCCGCAGATCTGGGAGAAGCTGAAAGATCAGTCCGGTTCATAATCGTTGGGTAATTGATCGCCCAAGTTCTTCCAGACCCAGTAGCCCTGCTGTATCCAATCGGATTGGTTATAGAAATATCCATTGGGGCGTATCGCAATAGCATCCTTCAGATCGATGTAGCTGATTATATAAGGTGTTCCTTTAGGTAGTTTCATGGCCTTGATATACTCAGGCTCCGGTGCTTTTTTCTTATACGTGATGCTGATTTTTCTGGGAAACCAGATCTCGATCTCGCCGGTACTGTCGGGCATCACATAATAAGTAGTATCGTAGGGATCGATCTTGTTGAATTTCTTTTCACTGTTCTCGTCGAGCAGATCGATCAGCCAACCGTTTTCCGTCAGGGTAGAATCATAATAATTATGCATGAACTGCAGGCGGGATCCTTCATAGGCCAAGCGGCGATTGCGTTTCCAAACCAGCTGAGTGGAATCATCCCCGGTCAATTCAGTGAAAAATGAATAACCCCGGTACAGAAAATACTGGGTATTGTATTGGTACACGAAGGAGTCGAGCTGATAGCGTATCTCGTACCCAAGGGTGGGGTTGACGATCTGTATCGGTTCATCTGCCAGCACTTTCAATCGGTTGCTTTTCTTGTAATAGAGAAAACGAAGTACCTCCGGATTTCGGATCGTTGAGTTGCTTGCCAGATTGGAGGCGCCAATAAAATGTGTTCGAAAGAAATCTCCATATTTTTCCCAGCCGTCAGCCACCTCATTGCTGCTTTTGATCACCACTTCCGTGAGTGAATTGTCTTTTTTTATGAGTGCCACGGGCAGATTCACAGACTCGCTGACCGGGATCACCTGCGCTTGATAACCGGCATAGCTGATGGTTACATCATAGCCACCGTTGCGCAAGGGTAATTGAAAATAGCCGTCCTTATCGGTAGATGTTCCTATGGTAGTACCCTGACAAAAAACGGAGGCCCGATACAGGGGTTCCTGTGTAGCGGAATCGATCACTCGACCGGTTACCGCATACTGCGCACCGGCATCAATCAAAACTGAAATGAGCAGAAAGGATAAAATAAATCTAAGCATAGCTGGAAAGAATATCAGTATAACGCTTGCGGTGGAGCGCTTATTGTCGGTATTGGGTACAGGCGTTTAGGATGGTTTCGCGCAGGGGTTTGTAGGAAAACTGAGGGAAGGCGGATAGAAATTTGTTATTGTCGAATTGGGTCTGGCTCACACCCACCCGTGCACTTTCTTTACTCAGCAGTTCGTGTTTGCCGGTAATCCATCCTTTTATGGCGGCCAGTCGCCAGGCTAGTCCGAGTAAAAATGGAGTGGCTTTTCGGTCGGGACCCTTTACACCGAATCCGTCGGCCATGGCTTGTTGCAGGTCCTTGAATCGCCAGTTTTCTGCACAGATCAGGTATCGTTGTTCAGTGCGATCGGACTCGAGGGCCAGACGGATCGACAACGCTACATCCTCCACGTCTACAAATCCGTTTACGCCCTCGGTGTACCAGGGAAATCCGTCATGTATTTGTTTGAAGAGTCCGCAGCTGCCGCTGTTCCAATCGCCATAACCTAAAATCGTACTCGGATTCAGGATCAATCCCTCCAGTCCTTCTGCCATACCTCTCCAGACATGGAGTTCTGCTTTGAATTTACTGCGGGCATAATGGGTTTGCACGGGATTGTCTTCCCACTTGCTTTCTTCATTCACCCAGGATGCTTTTTCCGTTCTTCCCAACGCGGCGACCGAACTGATGTGTATGAATCGTCGGACTCCGTTTTCCAATGCGAGATTCACCACATTGGCTGTTCCGTCAACGTTCACCTGATACATCCGCTTTCTTTCTTTCGGATGGAAGGATACGACTGCGGCTGAGTGGATGACGGCATCTACTTCTTTCATGGCATCATCGAGCGACACCACATCCAACACATCACCCTCGACCCATTCAACTGCTTCAAGGATCTGATCCGAGATCCAGGGGAGTGGTTTTTGTGTTCGGCAAAGTGCCCGCACACGATATCCCTGTTCGATCAGCTCTTTCAGCAGATACGAACCGAGAAATCCGGTGGCACCGGTAACGAGTATGATTGGTTTTGACACGTCGATTCAATAACGATAAAATCCTTCTCCTGATTTTCTTCCCAGCTTGCCTTGTTCTACCAATTGCTCTTGCAAAGGTGAAGGCCTGAGCCGTTCGGGTTGACCGAGTTGTTCATACACAGACCTGCTTACGGCTAGGTTCACATCTTGTCCGATCAGATCGGTGAGTTTGAACGGCCCCAGCTTGAATCCGGCGGATTCCATGATGCGGTCGATCATTTCTGTGCTTGCGTTTCCGTTTTCCACCAGACGCATGGCTTGTATATAATAGGGTCGAGCCACACGATTCACAATGAATCCGGGTGTATCCAGGCAACGCACCGGCACTTTTCCGATCGATTCAATGAAAGCCCAAGCGGTATCAGCTATAGTGGGGTCTGTATCTGTGGTGCTGATCACTTCCACCAGCTTCATCAGGTGCGCGGGGTTGAAGAAATGCAGACCGATCACTCGTTCGGGGTGCTGTATCTGCTTCGATAGCGCGGTGATCGATAGAGAAGAGGTATTAGAAGCAAAGATGCATTCGCTGTGATTGAGTTCGGCCAATTGATTGAACAGGGCCACCTTGTCTTCCATCCGTTCAATGATGGCTTCAATGAACAGATCGGCCAGGCAGGATTGAAGATCGTCGGTGAAGTCGATTCGGGAAAAGATCTTATCTGATGCTTCGGCTGTCAATTTCCCTTTGGCGACAGCGGAGTCGAGTTGTTGACGGATCTGATTGGATGCGCGTTCGAGTCCGGCCGACTGTACATCATAAACCTGCGTGGCATAGCCGGCGGTAGCCAGGGTTTGTGCGATTCCGGCGCCCATGGTGCCGGCACCGCAAATACAGACACGATGGATAGAGGGTATCATCAGGTTAGCGCAGGAAATTGTCGAAGGAAGCGTACATCATTTTCGCTGAACAGCCGCAGGTCGTTTACACCGTATTTCAACATGGCGGGTCGCTCCACGCCCATGCCGAACGCAAAGCCCGTATATCGCTCGGGATCGATGTTGCAGTTGCGTAACACATTCGGATGCACCATGCCACAGCCCAGTATCTCTACCCATCCGCTTTTCTTACAGACGGGGCAGCCGTCACCTCCACAAATGAAACAAGTGATGTCCATTTCGGCGCTGGGTTCGGTGAATGGAAAATAAGAAGGTCGGAATCGAACCTTTACATCTTTCCCATACATCTCCTGTACAAAAAAGTAAAGTGTTTGTTTCAGGTCGGCAAAGGACACCTGTTCGTCGATGTAAAGTCCTTCTACCTGATGAAAAAAGCAATGGCTGCGGGCGCTGATGGTTTCGTTGCGGAATACGCGGCCGGGCATCAGCATGCGGATGGGCAATGTTCCTTTTTCCATCTCACGGATCTGCACGCTGCTGGTGTGCGTACGCAAGACCCAATCGGGGTTTTGCTGCACATAGAAAGTATCCTGCATGTCGCGGGCCGGATGATGTTCGGGCAGGTTAAGGGCTCCAAAATTGTGCCAGTCGTCCTCGATCTCCGGTCCTTCCGCAACGGCAAATCCCAATTTCTGGAAGATGGCGACGATCTCGTTCTTCATTCTAGTAACCGGATGTCGGGAGCCGATGGGTTGGGTGGATCCGGGTAAGCTGCGGTCGATACCGGAACCTGTATCTGTTGAGGCGGTAGTGGTTCTGTCGAGGTGCTGCTGGTAAATGGATTCGGCGTAGGCCTTGAATTCATTGAGTAATTGTCCGGCTTCTTTACGCTGTTCGGGTGCAACATTTTTCATTTCACCCATTACGGACTTCAAGGCTCCTTTTGTTCCCAGGAATCGGATGCGAAACGCTTCGGCATCGGCCGCTTGGGTCACTGCAAAAGAGTCGATCTCCTGACGAAGTTGTGCGAGTTGTTGACGCAAGGCTTCCATGCGGACAAAGATAATGTTATCTTCGTCGGCATGGGAGATCGTTTCCGTATTGCCGATTTTTTATCGCCGATATCAAAGGCGTTCTTGAGTGGCGATCAGGGCTATGTAGACGGACAGATCGGTCACGTCATCGAAACATACGAGTCGGAGTTTCCGGATATGGACCTTGCCTCTGTTGTATTAGTGGGCTGTGGAGAGATGAGAGGTACCGATCTCACCCGCACCGCTACGGATGCACCCGATATCATCCGTAAACATTTCTATCGATTATTTTATTGGCATACCGATATCGAACTCGCAGATGTCGGGAACATACGCATCGGGCATAGCCTCAATGATACCTATGCAGCCCTGAGCACCGTTGTGAAAGAGTTGATACAGGCGGGAAAAACCGTTATCATACTGGGTGGTTCACAGGATCTCACCCTGGCACAATACAGGGCCTATGGTATGGCAGGAAAGATCATTGAAGCTACGGGTATCGATGCGCGCATCGATCTGTATACCGATTCAGTGAATCCGGCAGAGCATTTTCTGATGGAGATGCTGACCGGTACACCCAATTTTATCCGCCATTATAATCACATCGGCTTTCAGAGTTATTATGTGCATCCGGGTATGCTGGAGACCCTCGATAAACTGCGTTTCGACTGTTATCGGGTGGGTAGTGTAAAGGAGAGTATTGATGAGATGGAGCCGGTGATCCGTAACAGTCACTTGATCAGTTTTGATATACAGTCGTTGGCGCATGCTTTTTCACCGGCGAGCACGCTCAGTCCGAATGGATTCAACGGCGAAGAGGCTTGTGTATTGATGCGGTATGCCGGACTGAGTCCGACGGTAAACACCATCGGCTTATATGGCTACGAGACCGCCGCTGACAGAAATGGTGCCAGTGCCGAACAATTGGCTCACATGATCTGGTATGTGCTTGATGGTAGAAGTCGTGGACGAAGAGAAGCGCATCTGGATGAGCGGGATGCCTTCAATGAGTATATCATGGCGTTCGCTGAAGTGCAGACCATCTTCCTGCAGAGCAAGAAAACCGGTCGCTGGTGGATGCAATTACCCGATAAGCAATTCATTGCCTGCAGTTACAAAGATTATCTGCTGGCCAGCAGTAATGAGATCCCCGAACGCTGGCTTCGTGCGCAGGAGCGGGGTTAAATCACACAATACAATTTTATGAGGATCGCTCGTTCGTTCTCGCTGATCACACTTTGTTGTCTGTCCATTCATCAGCTGCAGGGACAAACCCTTGACGCCTATGCACAACAATATCTGTTGCAGGCGCCCGGTATCCGAAATGCGCATGTCGGCATCAGTCTCTTCGATCCGGACAGTAATAAATTCATTTACCAATATCAGTCCGATCATTTTTTCACGCCTGCCAGCAATACTAAGATCCCGACCTGTTATCTGGCCATGAAATACCTGGGTGATAGTCTGCTGAGTTTTCGGGTGCGCGAGAGTGGTGATTCCTTGTTCATCGCTCCTGCCGGTGATCCGACATTTTTAAATCCGCAATTCACGGATCAGCGTTTTTTTCAGTACCTGCAATCGACGGATAAAAAGATCTGGGTTCAGTACAATGCCGACGATGCGTTTACGCCCTGGGGTAGTGGGTGGACCTGGGATGGATTCCAGGATTATTATTCTACGGAAAGAGCCGCCATGCCGGTATTCGGCAACTTGGTTCATTTCAAAAGAGGGTTGGGGAATGCCCTG